>Ga0307515_10012436_pt1 | contig 16011 bp, 8 predicted proteins | sample 17_EM_MG_FD_194513 | JGI IMG/M metagenome (GOLD analysis project Ga0307515, IMG submission 194513) | Populus trichocarpa ectomycorrhiza microbial communities from riparian zone in the Pacific Northwest, United States - 17_EM | ecosystem: Host-associated > Plants > Roots > Unclassified | place...
TACTCTATAGATTAGCTATAAATACAGCTCAAATGATATAATAAAGGTAAGGAAAATACAGTGATTAAAATTCTTCTTTCGTCAATTACTCTACTCTCTCTGCATTCTTCATTTCTCTTCTTAAACTTTCTTTCAATTCTGCCATCTTTACACCATTCATGTTCTCTTTGATTTTGCTTTGTTTTAGGGCCAAGCAAATCTACACGATTCAAAAAGATATGAAATCATTAAAATGTTTATTCTCATGTCTGCAAACAGTGTTCTTCATCAATGGTGTCTCTGGGATGCTGTTTGGAAGAGAATTAAATTTAGTAGGTAACCCTTTTATTTTGTATCTTCAATATCTCTTTTTATTGATTTCTCGCCACCCGGTGGACTGCCGAGCTACAAGTGGAATATAAAAGGATTAGAGAGTTCGTATAAAACCGTTCTTAGGATCTTACCACACCATTTAAGCTTTTGAATTGAGAATTCTCCTCGAGTTGGCAATATTGTATTGCTTAAGTTCCCAAGAGGTTCTTCCAATACAATTGTTAGTGCCTAGCTCCCATCATATATTAATGTCAAATTAAGGGCTAATGAAAAGTTTCTTTGGCTGCTTTTATCTCTTATGTTAAGAACTCATAGTTGATGCATACCCTTTTTTTTGGTCTAGAGTTTGAGATTGAACTTGAGCTTGAACTAGTTAGAAGCCACCCAATTCAATCATTGATGCCTTCGATTTTTCCTCCTTGATAATGAGAAAGAAGGAACGAAGGTGACCGATTCTAATTATCAAAACTGAGGCTGTCATTTTTCAGACAGTGATCGATAAGTAGCAGTCTCAAACAGAAAGGAACAACTATCCAATAAGAAGCTACTGAAAAGTTCAACACAAAATGAAACTAATGTCTGTTAAATGAGTAGGCAAGCTCCTTAATAACTGATACGCAAAAGGAGACAAATACAAAGTAACTCACACCTACAGGAACACTAACCCTAGTCAACTCTAAAAGATAAAGCAAAAGATGAAAGCGAAATTTTGTAACATTTGTAACAAGTTCTGACTTCACTTTCATCTTTGTCAGGCAAAGTCAATACCCGAACCTACAACCCTTGCAGGGTGGTGAAATGCCCTTTTACTAATAGCTAGCTACTCTGCGTTAACAAACACCACCAAGCAAGGATCATCTTAGGTGCGTTCTTGACTTAAATATGGTTGAAAGCATACTTCATTTGTCTTGCTTCCTCTCCTCTTCCTAACTGCAACAACAATCATGATTGAGCACAAAAATGTTAGTTCTTGTGTAATTTTTGCTACTTGTTATGAAATAATTTCGCAAAAATATAGTAACCAGAAGTTCCTAACATTATGTGAGGCTTTTCAATCAGGCATTGTCACACATTACTGCAGCCTTAATCCTTTCAACTGTGCACTTAATTAGACTGTTTACAGTTGCTACTGATCCGAGCGAAAGTTTTGCTGTTGGGACTGAATCAACTAATATCTGAAATGCAACAGTCAGTAGAGAGCCACCGGACCCAACATCAAGAATTCCTGCAGAGCCATATCCTGGTCCATCAGGGAGTATAGCAAAACCTGATGGAAGCAGGGCAACATAATCTGGGTCTCCACCGCTTAGGACTATGTTCATGGCCGAAATGTCCACTGGTGCATAAATAACATATGAGCCTGTAGAATCAGTGCAGCTCTCTTGCAATATCAGCATGTTGCTCTGGCTTGAATTTGCGCTCTGCAATTTATATGGTTGATTTCAGCGATGATATGATTCTGAAATAAGATACGTGAACAGGAAAGGCTTGCTAGCACGCACACAAAATCATGTTTCGGAAACTTACATTGACACGGAGTAAAGAGACGCAATTTCCAGGATCACGTCCATTAGCTATATGAGCCATTTCTTGAACTTCGCCGCCGTTCGAAAGGATATCCCACTGTATGCAAAGATAAAAGGTTTACATATTTGAAGAGCTTAAAACCTTGAATTCTTTCAAGAAATTAGGCTTGAAAGCTGCATGATTTCATGTACCTCACTTCGATGATTCTCATCCCTAAGGAAATCAAACATCCTCTTGGATTGAACTGGAATCCAGAAGGAAGTGGCAGCACTAAGCACAATACCAGGAGGCCTGCCTGGATCATCCATACTCTTTCTGGTCATTACTCTCACATCATCAGAACCAGTTGCGGACAATGTCGTCCATGCATGTGCAGTAGAAGCACCAACTCCAGTGCAAAAACTCATCACCATTCTCTCGGCCAGCTTCAGCATACTTTTCCTCCCTTCAGCGGTTGTTATCACTATCCAGAAGAACAAAGATTGATCAAGATATTATGTCATCTGGAAGAAATCCAAAAGACTAAACTTTTTAAGCTCTAAGAAACTAAAGAAAAAAAAATCAAAATCCATTACCACAGAGATCTCCAGATGGAATGTTAATGGCCATGGAGCTTGCAAGACGTTCGCATTGTCGATCAAGTGTTCCCACCCAACGTTTTGCTCCAAAAGCAAGACCAGAGTTGACTAGTGGTCTGTATATATTTTGAACAGATCTATCATCCACTTCAATGTGTTCAACCCAGACGACCTGCAGAATCATGATACCAGGGTTATATGATGATTTTAACAAAACGTTTTGAAGGTCTCCCTATTTGGTAATGAAAGTGAGGCCTTGAGAGTGATCATATTCAAGTAAGAGTTACTACCTTTGAATAACCATTTGGCAATTCTTGGATCAAGCAACCTGATGGCCTTCTTCTACATTTCGACAGCAGACTAGGGCGTAAACTGTCCAAGGAAACATCTACCACTGCCCAAGTCCCATCGGTATGCTGTTTGCAGTACCTCACAAAGTAATTTTCTCGTGTAGGAACAATTGGGGAAGGTACTTGAAACTCAGCTGTCATCTGTGAAAAGCAATGATAGGTGTGTTGAGAAGTCAATGAACTAAATGCAAATGCTGATCATCTTGGTGATGGTACTATTTCCTTCACAAAAAAGTCATTAGATCCATAATAATAGATTAAAGAAATTGAAAATTTGTTTATACCACTTGTAATGCTCCATTATAGTTCCCTGCCACTCCTGTTGATAGGACTTCCAGGGTCATTGCTCTTGATACAATACCACAGAAAATAGTTGACCATTGATTCTGAAACAAAAATTTTGATCAACATTATAGTTATTTGGAACTTAAAAAAAATTCCGACTTCTAAGTCTCAGAAATCGTTAAATCATTGAATGGAGATTTAGGAATATATAGAGATATAATCCATCCTAATTCTGTAGCCAAGTCCCAACGAATCAACAGAAAATATCATAAATAGATACAGATCTAGGCAAACTTAAAAAGTAGAAAAACCTACCGCGTCCATAAGAATCTCAACAAGATTAACATGATTCATGATAACAACTGCGGATTCCCTTGAAGCTTCAGATCTCATTCCTAAAGGTTTTGGTCCAATTCCCCTAGTGAAAGTTCTCAAATATTCCTCTTCATTGAGCATCTCAGTATTGTTCTCTCCTTGAATCCACAAGGGTTCTCCAGCCTGAGCTATTCTCATTAGTTCCTCCATTGCTGCAACCGCGATTTCAACTATCATTGATTTGTCTGCCTCAGTAGGTCCAGTGACTGATCTAAGAAGATCAGTAGCTCCAAACATCTCCCCTACGAAACCCGACTGTGCCCCAAAATTGCTAACTCCGAGATCAAGAGACCGGGACGGTAAATGAGGAGAAAGGTTGGAAAGAGAAGACAAAGGCTTGCCAACATACTTGGCAGCAATTCCAGAAATCCTGTCAATCTGTAACCACACAGGAGTTTTATTAAAAACAAGTTGAAGGATTACAAAATTTGAATTGATAAGAGTAACAGAAGGTGTAGTTTTTGTAACCTCTTCTCTTAGACGAACATTCTCAATCCTCAAATGCTGCTCATCAAAAGACATCTCACCAAGAGCAGCTGGACCCCCACAGTTAGGGCATGAAGCATTACGTAGGGCTTCCTTGTATCTATTGTTCTCCACACGAAGTCTTTCATTCTCAGCCTTAAGAATTGAATTCTCACTGCGTTCATGTTGAGCCTACACAATGGAAAGAAAGATTAGCAATATAAGCCGCTCTTTATTCTTAAACTAAAAAAACTTTGCAAACAAAAAAAATAGAGTTTATTAATTTGATCAAATATTTTTTCTTACATATGAGCTTTAATTATTTGTAATTAGAAATATATCTCTATGCTAACTATCAATACTTATATGTCGCATATGAATATGAATATCTTTCCTTCTTGTGTTTATCTTTATCATATGTCGTAAGTATTACGACTCAAGTATCTTAGGAATATTTCTCGTGCTGTGTAAGGGAAAAATCTTTTTTTGAAAGGAAAAATAAAATATTTGTAACATTATAATAAATATGGGAAGTTATATGCTTTCCTTTTGTTTTTGGTAATAGAGTTATATGCTTTCCTTATTACAATATCTATGAGATTGGAGAGAGTGTAGAGGGTGCCTGAAATGTAGGGGATGAGTTACCTTCATTTGAGTGCGCTTGTTTTGGAACCAAAATTTGACTTGCAATGGCTCTAAACCTAGCTCACGGCTGAGCTCCTTCCGTTGTTTGTCGTCAGGATGAGGGCATTCCTTGAAGAAACTAAGCAAACAAAGCTCATAAATAAATCACCAAAAATTTAAAACTACAATAAATAAATGAAGCACGGTCTATCTATCCATCAATGCACAGTGGATCGAAGTTAAGACGAAGACTGCTTACGCTTCCATGTCCTGGATTTGACGCTGTGTATGGCGATGATAACGCTTCTTTTTGGGGTGTTGTTCACTGGGATCTTGGTCATCACCGGACTGAGCTTCCATAGTTTCGGTGCCCGATTTGGTCTCATAGTCATCATCTTTGAGCTTGCTCGAGTCATTTTCAGAGCTTTTGGAAGCCATATCAAACATGTGATGGCCCTCAAACATATTTGCTTGGAACATTTGTATAAATCCCTTAAATTTTAAGCTAAGCTGTCCTTCCAATCTGCAAATAAAAAATCATAAATAAGCAAATAAAAAAAGAAGAATAATCCTAAGGAATGCCATGTAAACATGCTAAAGGGGTGAGTAAATCATGTGTACAAGTAAAGAAAAGTATTAAAGGCTATATATGAGATGTTTGTAGATAAGAAATTAACATCTATATGGAAAGATTTATTGATAGGAAACATTGATGAATTATAAAAAAGAGTACAAGGAGGAAAAAAAGCAAAACCAAGTTAAATTCCCAACATAATAAATGTTGTTTGAAATTTGTAGGGCAAGGTGAAGTGTATTCCACACTGTCGTAGCTGTAGTTACAAGAGATGGCTAATCATCAGATAAGCAAGATAACACCTTTTATCTTCCTCTCTCTTCTCTCTCTCTCTCTCTCTCTTTTTACTCAAAAAAAAAAAAGCGTTATGCGTTCATTCCAAGAAGGATGTTGCTTGGAAACGTTTTAATTACTTTGTTTAAGCATATTTAGTGAATAAAAACACTTTTTAAGAACCTCAACCAAAGTGAGAGGAACCTTACCTGATTGACTAACCTTAGAGGATGATTGAAATCTGACAACCTTTTTCTCCTTTAAACTCCATTGTAGAAGGCATATCTTACTCTCACCAACAAACCCTAAGCAGCATCCTTATCTTTCTCTCTTTCTATCTCTTGAGGGTATGACATGATTGATTTTGCTGCTTACGTTGGCTGTATGTGGGGTTGGTTTGCGAAATAGATTCTCTCAAGATGTTTGAGCAAAAGCCAAAAAAAAAGATTATTACAAGTAGTAAGAGAGGAGGATTGACTGTAGGGTGTTTGGGTCGGTCATAACATCAAAGAAAAGTAGTAAGAGAGGAGGATTGACTGTAGGGTGTTTGGGTCATAACTTCAAAGAAAAGTCTCAAGTCCTTTCTAGTTTTACGTTCCAAAAGATTAAAATTATATAAAAAAACAAATGAGCATGAAGAGTTGACACTAAATGGACCCCTCTCTGAAGCTTTGACAAATAAATTTCAACACACCATTACCAAGACTATAACGCCCACTAAGATCTAGGTCAATCCATCCCACTCGACATTTTCAATTCCTGCACAAAAAATAATAAAAAACACCATTTTTATGTTTAGGAAAAAGATTAGGACATGATATAAAACTGAAAATGAGAGAATCTTATGGTGAAGAGAAATGAATTGAAAGGTTTTATAGACAAGGTGTGCAACTTACCAAAATATAGAAGCCTTTGAAGTTCCATGGAAACAAGGATTAGATTTGTGATGGAAGAGGTTTTGGGTCTCTACAAAACCAGTTTTTAGGGCTAGACAAGTGGTTTACTGGCTGGTTTTTGAAGAGAGACCCTATGTTCTGAAAAGGGTTTTAAGATGACTGTATGATTAAACTATGATGGGAGAAAAAAGGGCACACACAGAGAGAGAAACGGAAGAGGAAAAGGAGGAGACAAATTATAAGGTTTTGAAGAAGCTGAGAAAGGAAGAAAGGGAACAGGTGGTGAGGATGTGGCAGCAGAGGAGTAATTGCAGAGCGTATAGAGAGGGTTTGCTAGCATTTATGGTGGGAGAGAGGTGTAAATGCGAGAGAGTGAGAAAGAGATGAAAAGGAGCGATCATTATTTCATGTTTAAATTTCCTCTAGAAGTATGGTGGTGTGAATTACGGCTTCTTGGATTCCAAATTTCCACCATTGTTGTTGCTTCACCAGTGCAAAAATTTATGTACGTAGATGATCAATATTCGTGTATGAAATCATAATTTCCTCATGATTTTGTGGTCTTGATGCCTAGTTAGGAACAACATGATTAACGAAGAAAAAATATGGCTAAATTATACACACAATCAAATTATATATAATAATAATAATAATAATAATAATAATAATAATAAACTATATATATAGTTTATTTATTATTATTATTATTATTATTATTATTATTATTATTATTATTGGCAATAATGTTGTTTAAATAAAAACGTAATTAATGAGAATATATCTAGGAGTTTTCTGGGGTCAGAAATAGGAGATGTTATCTTACAAAATCATTATAATTTTCATGAGTTGTGAAATATATATCACATATAACACACAATAAATTAAAGTCTACATGAACTTAAAATCATTGTAAGAAATGCCTATCTAATAAATGAAAATGATTATACACACACAAATTTAGATAACAATTTGTTTAATAAATGGGCAATATTTTTTTTCTTTTTTTTTGTCTCTTATTTATAAATAAATTGACAACATTAAAAAAAAATAAGAAGAAGAAGGGTACTTGTCTTTTATCAGTAGAAAAAAAAAAGAAATGAAAGTTTTCACTTAATATTTTGATCACTAGAAACCCTAACTGGTCTCTGAGTCTGGGGAAGAGAACTGATTGTATAAAAGAAAGGTATTAACACCCCTAATACGTCGTACCTGAGGTAAACTGTATTGTTTATTTGTCTAACGTAAACTAAGGTAATGTTGTGTTTTCTAACCGTTGGTCATTCTAGGGTTTAAGAAAAGTCTTTCTCTATAAGAAGGTCTTCATCTTATCAGGTTAAAAACTTAATCGTTCTAGTGCCAATATAAAAAAAAATTGTTTTTTATTTAATAGCAGGAATAAGTCTTACATATAAGTTCATAATCTCACATATTAAAAGAAACAAAATAATTTTTTTTTGTATTTCTGAAATGTAGGCCAAAATCCTTAGAAATTTTACAAACTTATTGTAAAATTTATGCAATATGTTTTTTTTAGAAAAAACATATAAAAGTATTTTAAATTTTTTTTATAAAAGAAATGCTTAAATAACTTTAGGAGTTTTTAGCCATATGCAAGAAAAAAGATGTTTTTTTATATTTAAAAAAATTTTAGGCTTTGTTTGGCCAAACATCCATTTTTCTTTGTAATAAAACCACTAAAAATAGGCTTGAGGGGTGTTTTCCAAACACATGTATGAATCCAAAAACTCTAACAAAAATTATGCAAACCAAATTAAAAAGAAAAACATTCTGAATCAACTGGGTTAACCCGTCAAACCTGGGATCCGTATCCTGAGAGTGTGATAACTAAATAGAAAAAAAATTAATATTAACGAACTAAATCAAACAAAAAAAAGATTAATTAAAAAGAAAAATAACAAAGGAAAAAGCAAAAAAAAAAACCTATAACTAATAATATGTTTTTTCAAATTTATTAATTATTATAATAAAAATAATAATATTAAACTTGCATGACCCAAGTTTAAGTGGATATGGCTGCAACGCGAGACCCAAGAGCCTTAGGTCTAGCTGCAACGCCAAATCCAAAAGCCTTGGATGTGGATCTGGCTGCAAGGTCGTGTCATGAAAGTGTGATAACTAAATAGAAAAAAAAATTTAATATTAAAGAATGAAATTAAACAAAAAAAAGATTAATTGAAAAGGGAAAAACAAAGAAAAAAAAAAAACAAGGCAAAGCAAAGCACTATTCCAATGAATAGTGCTTTGCGAGGAGGGGTACAGTAAAATCCCCTCATGAGATCACGATAATCTAATGAAAAGTAAACAAAATAAATCATGAAATTTAATTCTCAATCAAATCGATATTAAAAGATGAAATTAAAAGAAAAAAATAAATTAAAAGAAAAAAAATCTGAATCAACTGGGTTAACCCGCCAAACCAAATTAACCCGTCAAACCTAGAATTCGTGTCATGAGAGTATGATAATTAAATAGAAAAAATTTTAATACTAACGAACTAAACCAAACAAAAAAAATAATTAAAACAAAAAAACCAAAACAAAAAATAAAATTAAAGGCATTAGCCTTTACACTGTGGATTGACAATTCACAATAAAAAAACAGTTTATAGTTAATAATTATGAGCATTTCTAACATAAAGAAACACATGTAATGAACTTTCCAAAAATTATTCTCCGTTTTTATACATAGAATTTATAGTGAGAGCCACCAACCAAATGTTAGGTGACTTTCAGGCAACGAATTCAGGACACTATTTTGAAAATTCTACCTCTATCCTAAATTATAGTTGAAATGAGAGCTCAAAACAATTTCTGAGTTAGTATTTAAACAAATCTTATATGAACATTTTCGTGATGACTATATCGTTTTTCCTTCGAATTTTTTTTTATCCAAGAAAGATCCTTGAAACGAAATCAAAGAGCTTCACCATCCTCAGAGCAGAAGTCTAACTGAAAAATAATTAGCCAACTCATGACTAAACTTCTATATATCTATATAAGACGGAAAACCAAAATGATATATATATGCATTGACAGATAAATGACAAGCTACAATATTTCTTTTACTTAATCGGTTTATATATATATATATATATATATATATATATATATATATATATATATATATAGAGAGAGAGAGAGAGAGAGAGAGCTCATTCAATAGTTTAATTTTTTAAATTTAGTTGGATTTTTTAATTTGAGGTCATAATCTTAATGTTCGCAATTCTATTTATTTTATTAAAAATGTCAGCACAAGATTAATTTATACAGAATTCAAGTCTCAAAACCTTTCATATGAAAATGTATTATAAATTAAATATAAAATTGGTTTTAAAATCTTATCCAAAAGCTTAAGATTTGTGATTGAGTTAGTATTTTTATTCTAAATAAAGTTAACAACACAAAATTTAATTCCAAGTAGCTTTCATGCATGGGAATATATTTGGGAATTATATATAAAATCATTGGAGTGGGTGTAAGCAAACACATAATGAAAACTAATTTTCTAACTTCATGCATTAACTCAAAGTTTTTGTATTAAATTCCATCCATTAACTTAAAATTTGGTATTAAATGGCTTTCATATTTGTTTGTAATCATTTGGATATACTATCGCTTATATGTTACTGTGTTCTTAATTATTTTATAATTAAATCTCAAATATGAATTGTATAATTAACAACTTATCATTCTCTTGATCATATCTTAAAAACATGAGAGAAACACTTTATTTACCCCTTAATTTTCATGATAAGTACTAAACATATATTTAATAGAAACTATCTTTTCTCTTTCTTGATAGGCGTGAGGGCTAAAATAGCCTTAATCCAGTCAGTTTTTGAAGTTTAAGAATAATTTTGAAGGCATATATGATGCAAGACATTCAGCTTATGGATACATAGGCAAGATCAACAAACAAAAGTTTAAGAAGTTAGCTTGAAAAAATAAATGTACAGTATTTTTTTAATCGATAATAATTTCTGATTAGAATAAATCTTATCAATTCAAAAGGCTAACTCCCACCTATAGCTGATTGTGATTATTAAAAAAAAAAACCCCTACTATTAAAGCCCATTTTTAATGTTAAAATCTGCACTTACCTTCAAGCCTCTTTTGTGATTTGATCCATAAAATAAACCTAGATTATTCTTGTTCAGTGAACTCTAAGGAACAAATTTAGGATCTAACCAGTTGAGTTACACCCTAAAATACCATACATGAATAAAAATAACCACAATTTGGTCTAAAACATTAAACTTATAAATTATGTATAATTTACTATTATAATCTAGTTAATCCATTAATTCAACATATTATAAATAAATTATTTATTAAATATGTCATCACTACAAAGAACATAAATTAATATTGTTGCAATCGAACACATATATGCAAGTATATAAGAAACAATCTTTAATAAAATATAAAGATAAATTGAGGTAATTTCCCAAAACAATACCAAATCATTGTTTTCAAGATGCTTGAACTTATGCAAATTTTTTCTTCATAACCTAGTTGTGTGGAAGTTGACATAGCATTAATTTCCCAATTAACATTAAAAAAAAATTGTTGTTGTCACAATTAATCAATAGAAGATTGTTTTTGAATGAAAATTGATATCAAACACTTGTTTACGCATCTAGCTAGTGACATCAAGCAATCAATAAAAAGCCTGTGGTCACAGTAATGGTCCATATTGTATTAATCTAGAAAACAGTGAATGGAATCATCATTTAATTAATGTTTTGTAATTTATTATTTTATATCAAGTCTTGTTTCACAAGGGCCGGGGTTCGAACTCTTTAATATCCTTTCCCTAACTCAGCCAACCTAGTGCTCGATTTCTTATCCAAAATCCTCCATATATTAATTAGGAAGTAGCCCTTCTTGTACCGCAGATGATAGGTTGCTAACCCTGACTGGAGGCTAGGTTAGCATGCTACTGTCCGTCAGCTTGGTGTGCTTTTAAGTTAAAACCTACCGATCTTGATTTTTTTTTAATTACTCCACCTTGTGAGTTAATCTATGCTATTTGTTTAACTTTTCGCTATAAATTTCTAAAACAATTTTTCTTAATGCACCATACTTAATTATTTCTATAGTTATCACGTTTTCTAGATACAAATTTAAAATATATTGAACATATGAAGTAGATTTCAATAAATAATGTAGGTGAAATTTATAATGCATCTCTGTTAACGGTTGGTATTTGGTACTCTGGAAGGAGCAACTGATCCATACATATATAATTCTCTTTGCTTTTATTCATTATGTGAGTTAAGAGAACACATGGGATTGTATGTGGAAAATATTCCATCAAAGAGAGAAATATCTATAAATACATAATTCAAATCAAACTCTAGAGGGTTTTTTTTAGTTTTATTCTTTCATTTTCATATTTGATTGGTTGAAATTTTAGTTTCATTGTTTTTTTTTTGTTTGTTTTTATGACCCTTTTCTCAGATTTTTTTTTATTTAAATTAGTTTATTTATATATTTTTTTATTATTTAATTAAATTCGGGCCCACAAATTCATTACATATGTTTGTGTATGCATGTGTGCTAAGTTTTTTACTAACCACATGCTTTGCGCTATTTTATTAAGAGCCTGTTTGGGAGTGTTTTTCAAAAGCGTTTCTGAAAAAATTTGAAAATTTTTTTTTTGCTTTGAAGTAATATGTTTTTGATGTTTTCAAATCATTTTGATGTGCTGATCTCAAAAATAATTTTAAAAAAATAAAAAAATATTGTTGGCACACTTTTCTGAGTGAAAAGCACTTTGAAAAGCAACCACAATCACACTCCTAAATACCCTCTAAGTGAGATTGGATTGGATTTTTAGGGTCGTTAAGTGGTCCAAAATGGATAAGAAAATAGCTATGGCGATCTAAGGCCCATAAGCAACATTCATATCATGCACAGAGTGCAATTTAACAAATCAGGATCAAATATCATAGAATTAAAGTTTTTTTTTTTTAACCAAGTGATCAAATGTCAAAAAGGACAATTTCAATCCAAATTTAAACCATTAGATGAACGATGGTGGACTCCATGTGATTAAGAACAATTAATGAATCGTTTATCTGTTTATATATTGAAAAACTAATCAATAATAATATACTATCTATTACAAAATTATCGCATATAATGATTTTCTCTTGCCATGTATGGAGATAAAAAAAAAATTCCAAGTTAAAGAAAATAAATTTTTTTAACTAAATACATTTAATCACAATTTCATAGCATAGATTTATTATAAATTATTTTTACTTAAATAAATTTAAAGCTCATATCATAAGTTTTAATTTAAGATGGGTATTGAATATTTTTTGGATAAAGTATAAAAGCAAGAAAATAAAAAAATAATAAGCTATTATACTATATCAATGCACATCAAAATCCTTTAAGTTCAAATATTTATGATAGTATAAGAGTTGCATTATATATTATTCGATTTCTTATTAATTTTTAATTAATCATATTTTCTTAATAAATTTATGAAAATCAATGGTATAATAGATTCTTTTTTAATAATCAAAAGTAATTAAGAATTTAAATTTGATATTCATAAAAATATTATATATATATATATATATTAAATTTTATTGTCTTTTGATTTTATTTTTAGAATAGAAATTTTCTAAATCCAATTTCAATCAATAAAAAAGTTAAAATTGATACCAAGTTAGAAAAAATAAATGCTATGAAAAATCATAACAGTCCCTATTCAAATCAAAGGGTTAGTCACATTTCAAAGTTAAATATTTTTATTAGAAATGCAATAAATGACTTACAAGAACCTAAAATTCGAGAAACAAAGATGTTTGTTCTTGAAATTTTAAGATGATTAATGCTATAAAATATATGTAAGTTTTTCTTAAGAGATGAAAAGTTCTTAATCCTTACTTATATGGTTCAAGGAGTATTTATATCCCTAAATCTTGTTGTTTTTAGAGAAAAAAAGAACTAAAAAGTCATTTGCTTTCTACGGTATTAATGAAAGACGAATATCTCTTACATATTATTAATGAGATAATAAGTATGGTAGATCTCTTAAGAGATCTTTTAGACACCTATAAGTGTAGGAAAATTATTACATCAGGTATGAATTACTCATATAATTATTCTAGAAGAAGAAGCATAGTAGTTCATCATACATGTAATACTTTTAATCTAGGAGATCATATTAGATTTGATATATAGCCGTAGAACCCGATAGTTTTTAAATTCAAGTTTTTTAGGTTTAACATGTTTTGCCAGACCCATGTTTGCATTGGGTTCAACTAATCACCAAACTCAAGTGTTTTGGGTTTGACATATTTGTCATATCAATATCGTCTTGTGTTTGGTTGATTGTCAAACTCAAATATCTTGGGTTTGACGCATTTTCGCATATTGCCTTGAGTTTGGTTGATTGTCAAATCCAAGTATTTTTGGTCTGACATGTTCACCAGACCTATATTATCTTGGGTTTTGCTAATTTTCAAGTTTAAGTGTTTTAAGTCTAACATGTTTGTGAAACTCAAATGTCATGGGTCTAACATGTTCGCTAAACCTATATTGTCATGGGGTTTGGTTGATTGTCAAACCAAATTGTCTTGGATCCATATTGTCTTGGGTCTAACACGTTTTCCAGACCCATATTGCCTTAGGTTTGGCTGATTGTCAAACCCAAGTATTTCAGGTCTGGCATGTTTGTCAGACCTATATTATCTTGGGTTTGACTGATTGTCAAACCCAAATACTTTTGGATCTAGCGCGTTCCCTAGATCGATATCATTTGAATACCTTTTCAATTTATAAAATTTTTAATAAAAATTACATATTCATAGTTTGTTTTACAAATTTTGGTTACTATATGCAATCCACTGTAATATTGTGATAAGCTTTCAAATATTAGACTATGTAGTTATTTCATTATTAAATAAAATTTATCCATTGATTTAAGTTTAATAATGTAGATTTTATATATAAAAAAAAATACCCATCTATTATATTTCAATAACGTTAAAGGTCCCAATGTTTTTATTTTCAAAGATAAGAAGTAGGAGATTTAATAAATAAATAAAAAGACATAGTTTTAACTTGATTAAAAAAAAAAAACGCTTTGTGAAATTACATATTCTAACTTTCTGACAGGAGAACCTTCTCGTTTCTGAAATCTGGCTTCGCCACTTTCTATGAATTTGATGACAGGCCTCAACGTGAGGAGTGAAAAGAGAGGCTTATCGGCAGTGCATGCTGTATACACCTAAGCAATCGGTCCAAAAATCTGTATTTTTCATCATCATAGCCCATAAGTGGGACCCATACAAACACAATATAAACCACACGATTATTATACTATTTTTGGAAACCATTTTCCACACAGATACACTTTGACTTTCTAGTTTCCCCTCCTCGGGAAGAACATAGTTTTGAAGTATTTGAATTTTGATCTGAGGCAGCAAAGTTCAAGACACATTCAATGTTAGATCTTCAATATGAGCTTGGTAACTGATTTCTTAAAGAAGTACGTACCATGTTGATGTTTGGCTAATTTTACCGTAGTTTTAAAACTATATCAAGTAAGATGTGGTTTTAAAATTATATCAGGTAAGGTTTAGATTATAAATGAAAATATTAACCTGAATTAATTAAAAAATAAAAGAGAAATCAACCATCATAAATTATTTTTTTTCTAAATAATCAAAATGATGTTATTTTAAATAAAAATATATTTTTTAAAAAATTAATAATAAATGATTAGGTTTGGACCAGGTCTAATGGGTCATTAGATTAATCTATATTTTTTATCGGACCAATGAGGTTTTTTTTCTTTCTTTCAGTTAGAACCGGGTCAAACTCTAAGCTAGCCAAATCCCTGGTAAACCCACCATGCTACTTAACCAAAAAAATGAATTTTATTTACATAGATATATCCCTTATTAATTTTTATCTTGAATACATGGGATTTTATTAAGCATATGTATATGTAGATGCGAAACAACAACGTTCCATATTGGTTATAATAGGTGTTTAATAAATCTATTTATATATTTTATTCAATCTTTTTTTTTACCAAAAAATATGTGAAATATATATTGTTCAAAGCAATCTTAAGAGCTTGAGATAAGAATTAAATTATATTATCTGTAAATAAAAAAGATATATTTATCTCATCAACTTATTTTTGAATTTACAATTAGATTTTCAAGTTGTATGTATTGTAAGTTTGGAGGAACACGCTATTGGTGAATGCATCAATTGTAAATTAACAACTCTATATTTTACTAACCAATCCTAAAAAAATATATGTATAAATTTCGATCTCATTCCTAAGTTTGATTTGATTTTAAGTTTTTAAAATAATTAAAGTGTATTTTAGCCTTAGAAATGGAGTTTGAGGTTCTGTGTTTCCAGAAAAATAAAGATTGAAAATTGAGTTTTGAAGTACCAAAACTCATATTATAACTTTTCAATCACCTTTAGTGATCAAGTTTGTTGCAACACAACAATTCATCTTCTCAAGTCAAAAACATATTATTCATCACTTAAAAAAAAAAAAAAAAAAAGGACAAGTCCACATGCTAGGCCTATCAAACCCAAGCAAGCTCACAGGCCAGACCTACTCTAGTCCTTTTTTATAAAAAGGCCAAGGGTGCATTAGCCTTCCTTTTAGATTCACACTCTTGAGCTTGGTTCTTTTACTTTTGTGTTTTTTTTTTAATATCTTAAAATAAAAACCTATTT
>Ga0307515_10012437_pt1 | contig 16011 bp, 12 predicted proteins | sample 17_EM_MG_FD_194513 | JGI IMG/M metagenome (GOLD analysis project Ga0307515, IMG submission 194513) | Populus trichocarpa ectomycorrhiza microbial communities from riparian zone in the Pacific Northwest, United States - 17_EM | ecosystem: Host-associated > Plants > Roots > Unclassified | place...
GACCGGTGTCAAGGTTAGAGATGGATCTAAATAGTCTCCCAACAAGACGGCCATAGCAAGCTCCAGCTAAAATAACGGGGATGAAAAGTCCAGATGGGATAGCAATTCCATATGTAACAATGCCAAGACAATAAACAGCAGAGAAAAAGAGGAAGAGAGTGGATATACGAAATTCTTTTTTAGTGCTGGCGCTAAAGAGGTTGCGAATAGCATCATCATTAGTGCTTAGAAAAAGGGAGGCAATGTCATTGTAATAACCAGGTGGGCACTGAAAACTTTTGTAATTTCCAGATTCATCAGTGTTGGGACAACTCACTGTTATATGAGTAGGGCAGGGGATGCACCTCCCGAACCAAGGCAGGCCGTAAGAACAACAAGATGTCAACAGGGCGATGGCAATAACAAGTGAGATTTTAAATGCAGCACCTTTTCTGCAGCAGCATGATAACAAGTGATTATCAATCAAAAAAAGAAGCAACCTGCTGTAATCAAATAGGATAGCACAGTAACATACTTGTTAATGATGCTGTAAGTACGGAGAACCTTATCCACAAGATAGTTATACAAGCTTCCAAAAATCCCCCCGATGATGCCTAAGAGTATCACAGCTAAAACATCCGGGCCACTATATTGCACCTTTTCTGAACTCACATCATACATTATTAGACCTCCTTTCCCAAAAAGCCCACACTTTCCGGTAGCGCAAAATTCCATAAAAGCTCTCAAAACTATAGCAACCACTGCTGTAGTGAAAAAAGTTCTCCAAAGAAGAGCACTCCGCCACCTGAAGCACGTCAAAACAAGAAAAAACAAGATGCTGACCTTCATCAGTTGTGCATACATAACAATTGCATGTACACTCATATTAAACAAATAAATTAAGATTCCTCTGTGCGTTAAGCAAATATGCTATGAATTAGACAGCAACACACAGAGATGGAAGAGGTACCATGAAGCTGCTTCTTCAAGAGCGAAAAGAACGCCTCCAACTGGAGCACGAAAAGCAGCAGCCACACCAGCAGCAGCTCCGCAAGTGATCAAATCTCGTCTCTGACGATCATTTTTGAAATATCTGAGCCATGTCCAAGTCAAATGGTACTTGCGAGAACCCCCCTGCCCTAATAAAGAGGCTATGCATGCACCAGTGTGAACCATAGGCCCTTCTTTACCAACAACAAATCCAGCAGAAACACCGAGAATAGAACCAAAAATCTGCCACATTCAGAATTGTAGACACCACAGAAATATCATTTCAGAGAAAGGTAATAATTCCAGAAACGTAAAGTCAGATTCTGAATTGCAAAAATAGTATGAATGCATATCATATTCTAAAAACAGACAAAATAAGAGAAAAGAGAACAAAGCAATACCAGGAAACACTGAGCAGATCAAATTCACAAACATTGAGGAAAGCAAGTTCACTCGATTTCATTAACCTAGGTGGACAACAGTTTCATGTTCTCTGATGTTCTAGACCAAAATCTCCAAACAGAAGCTCTGAAAAATTAGAAGGTTAGTGACATCTTTCGCGTTATAGCACTGAAGTTTGGTGCAGCATCTAAGACCTCGCACAATCCTTTTGAACTAAAATTACACGTGCATGCAAGTATTCGCTTTTGCAGATGCCTAGATAAAGGACTAGTGAACACTTTGACTTATTCTGTCTTTCAGAGAGGTTGATATGCTTTTTATGTATGAGCAGAAAGCGCAGCTAGACACTGTAATTCACTGACCTTTACAAAAAGGGTACCAGGAGCCAGTATAGAATGAGCATCAATGCCATTAAGATAGGCTTTCACTTCAGGAATACCAGAACCTGCTGCTGCTGGAGCAATGAAAGCGCATAGAGCTGCAGCAGCAGCCGCCAACACCATGTTGCAACCAGCAAATGCTGCAAAAGCCTTGTAATATCTGCACTAGAGGCATTACCATGTCATAGTTATCGTATAGATTGGCAAACAAACTTAATTCAGGATCTCAAACGCATTGCCATTGGTTCAAAAGTCATTATACCTTAAGTACTGATAAAAAAATTCGAAAAAAAAAAGGATGTACGAGGAAATAAGTCCAGTCTACTTGTAGACCAAAATTCCAATACAGTGAGGTTGTGATAGGCTGAGCTTACTGTTGCTTTCTCATGAGCTTATTAGTCAGCAACAACTTGAAACCAGATATGTTCTCAATTGCGATATTATTAAAAAAGCCAACAAGTCCTGTGAAAAGGCCAATAAGAAGTGCAAATGCCCACTTCAGTAAAATATACTGAAATATCTGAACTTTCTTTCTTGATCTCCAATCTTGTTTAAATAATTCATTTTCAGCAATCCTGTAGGACGACAAATAAAAAGACAGACGTTAGCATTTTTATCTTCTATCAAGAAGCCAAGCTGATAAAGAATCATATGTGTACCAAACATTAAAGCTGTGGTGATGAATATTAATTAGTTACTTCGTGTATTCAGTAGAAATTAATGATGAAAATGAAAATCAAATCCGAAACTTGTAAGAAATAATATGATTATTTAAAAGTACCTTTTTTATTTTCTCTCTCTTTTTTTTTCCTTTTTATATCTATCTCTCTTCAATGAGCACCATAAATTTTATGTTCATATTTTGTGATTTTATGAGATGTATGAATGACTATGAGTCCATAAGCTCGCAGGTTCCTTTCTAATCTAATCAGTGATTAAATAACCAGATTCTGTAAAAGGAAAAAAAGAAAGTAAATAAAGAATCTGTTGTGAGTTTATGATTACAAAAGGCAAATCTGATTTTCTCGGGAATTGGCATAATTACACATCTCACTTACTCGTAGTCAAGGCTTTCAATAAGAGAAATGTTGGCACCAACAATGGCAGTCTGGGATGTTGTATTCCTCCTTTTCACCAAGAGGGGTTCAGTACTGTAAGCACCGTTGTACGAATTTAGTATTCCTTTGGCATCATTTTCAATGTCTCCCTCCACATCTTCTTCTTTAACAGTATGCAGTCCATGAGTGGCCCTGTTATCCAAGTCCATTTTTCTTTCTCTCATATCCCTCTGCACACACACAGCACAGCACAGCACCAGAGAAGTTGTCATAATCATACATACAAAGGAAAGGAAGAAGGGGACAAAACAGAAAGAAAAGAAGTTATCCTGTATACTTACAAACGAAAGAAAGAGAGGAAAACTGATCTTCACTTCTGTTCTTTTTTTTTATTGTTTTACTCAACTCAGTCGGTCTCTAACTACTAGCTACTCAACTCAACACAACAGAAAAACAATCTCACCTAGAAACAGCAACCATTAAACATTCCGTATGCATATGAACTAATATCATCAACGAGCATTGCAATAAATAACCCTCTCCCTTTGGCCTTTTTGGCTGGAGGGGAAATGGCGAGAAAAAAAGAGGCAGGAAAATAAGTAGATGATGATGATTGATGAGTATGAAGACAAAAAACAAATGACAGCCAACCTCGCATTATTATACTATCCTTTAAAATACGTTAAAAAACAATGGGCTGTATACATAAGTATAGATATAAAATGTTTTTACCATATATCATTTTATAGATGCTTTTTTTTTCTATTTTTTATTTCAAAAAAACTATTAATTATATTATATTTATATTATAGGCTACATTATAGATGTTTAAATAAGCACATAGATATTATATTTTCTATTTTTTATTTTAAAAGTTATTGATGTGTGTTGGATTAAGATATAATTATTAGACCAAAGATTATTTTGGTTTGACATGACTATCAGACCCAAGAGTATTGGGTCTGACTTAACTACCGGATTTATTTTTTTAAAACAAAATAAAAATAATTTATAAAAAAAATAATTATAATTTTTATTTAGAATACTTCAAGGGTACTTTAATTTTGTTATAAAAAATAAAAATATATATATGAAAAAAATTATTTAGGATACTTTAATGTTAGTTTAAATATTTTTGTATAAAAAAACATTATAGAAAAAATAATTTATATTTCTATTTAGGATACTTAAAAGATAGTTTAAATGTTTTTTTTATAAAAAATAGAAAACATTTATAAGAAAATTATATAGAATACTTCAATAATAGTTTAAATGTTTTTTTATTAAAAATATAAAAATAAATAATTAGCGTTTCTATTTAGAATATTTCAAGGATAGTCTAAATATTTTTTTACAAGAAATAGAAAATATTTATAAAAAAAACTTATCTAGAATACTTCAAGAGTAGTTCAAATATACTTTTTTTTATAAAAAATATTAATTAGCATTTATATTTAGTATACTTTAAGGGTAGTTTAAATATTTTTTTTTATAAAAAATAGAAAATATTTATAAAAAAAATTATTTATAATACTTCAAAGGTAGTTTTAGTGTTTTTTTATAGAAGAAATATAAAATAAATAAAAAACATCAATTAACATTCTTGTTTATGATACTTTAAAGGTAGTTTAAAAGTGTTTTTATAAAAAAATAATAAAAATTAAAAAAATTATTAGCATTTATTTTTAGTATATTTCAATGGTAGTTTAAATGTTTTTAAAATAAAAAATAGAAAAAATTTATAAAAAATTATTTAGTATACTTCAATATAATTTTAATGATTTTTTATAGAAAAATAAAAAAATATTTAAAAAAAAACTAATTAGGATTTTTGTTTAAGATACTTTTAGGATAATTTAAATATTTTTTTAGAAAAAATAAAAAAACAATATTTATAAAAAAATTAATTAGTAGTTCTATTTTGGATACTTTAAGGATATTTTAAATATTGTTTTAGAAAAAATAAAAAAAAAATATTTATAAAAAAAATAATTAGCATTTCTGTTTAGAATACTTGAAATGTAGTTTAAATTTTTTTGTAATAAAAAATAAAAATTAATTAATTATAATTTCTGTTTAGAATATTTCAATAATAATTTAAATATTTTTTTGATAAAAAAATAATTAGCATTTAGATAGGATATTGGATCTGATTTGGCTACTAAACCCAAAACATTTAAAATATTTTGTACATTTTGAAATTTTTTTCTATATTTTAAAAAATTATTGTTAACCTGTTATAAAATGCGTGACAGCATAATAGCTTGTCCTGGTATTTTTTGCGTTTCAAAAATACTTTTAGAAAAATTTAAATTTTATTTTATTTTTTTATTTTAAATTAATATTTTTTTTAATATTTTCAGATTATTTTAATATACGATATCAAAAATAATTTTTTAAAAAATATTTTTAATATATTTTTAAATAAAAAATATTTTAAAAATATACCAATTTAAACATGTTTTTATCATTTTATACGGTATTTTTGAGATGAAATGAAAGGGGTAAAGTCAAGATAATTATTCTTTCCCATCCTCCAATGTCCAGGCCCCACTTGTAAATAATAGCAGTCTCGATCTTATAATGAATCGTCACCATGATGTTTTCAACCTCATATTCATAATCTCTAAAAAGATTGTTGCGTACAATAATCGTATGATGACATCAAAGATGCTGCTCTTCTTATCCGCCGCCTGAAAGCTATTCTTATTTCATCAAATGATGAGCTATGAACTATTTTTTTAAGAAAAAAAATTATGAATTATTTCAAAAAATATCATTGGTGTGGAAACGGTACTGGTTTTTTTAAAAAAAAAAAAATGAGAAAACTGTAAATGTCTATATATATTGAAATATTGAAAACTGTACATGTTAATATGAACTTGCTAGTATCTTGACAACAAGCATGGATGACTTGAATATTATTTCAAGAACATATTTGATAACTTATAGAAAAATAGATGATAAAAAAGTTATTTTACTTGTTAATAATTTTTCCTGCACTCCAAAAACTATTAAAAACTAAAAAAATATTGAATTATTTTTTTATATTCAACCTAATATCAAAGATTTAGCCTTGTGATTTGAAGATTATACAAGCTTTCAAGATGCATTACTGTTATTGCTTTTATTAGTATCTTTTAAAGGGACATGAAACTTGAATCTTAAATCTGGAGAAGATATATATTCTAGGTGTAATGAATCTTACAATATTGGCTTGGATAATAAATATTCAAGTAAGTATAATTATAAATTATTTTTAACATTATAAAATTAAATCTATAAATAATATGATTTCAAAGAATTTCGATCAATACTTAGATGATGAAGTTGTTCAAATTATTGTATGTTATAATTAAATAGTTAAAAAGGATGATTTTATACTAGAGTCAGTTGTACCGTGCAAATATCCGAATTTGAAACGTGCACATCTACCCTTCCTCATTCAAAGAACTTCGTTGGTCATTCTCTATTCCCTTTTGAAAGGGAATTTAGGCATTTAAGGTATGTTTTTATAATTTTGTATGGTATTTTTTAGATGAAAAAGAGAATTATTCTTTCTCATTCTCCATTATTGTCCAACTCCCCCTTGTAAACATTAATGTCCATCAGTCCCTTCATAATGTCCCATTAAGGTGCTGCGTTCCATAATTGTATGGCAACAAAGATGCTGACTTCATATCATATTTCTTCCTTGTTATTAAATCTGCTTGGTTGATTTAGAACTTGATTAATATGGAGGCTAAATCAGTCTAGATAAGTTAAAAGATTGAGATAAGTAAAAATATAGTTGACCTGTCTTATTGACCCGAGACTTGATAGACTCGACAAAAACCGGTTGGGACTTGTTTTTTTTCAAATGTGTTTTTTCTCCTAACTAGAGACTAATTTTTTGTATTTTTTAGTTGGTTATTAATACTTTTCAAAGTTCACTGTATAAATACTAGATAAATGTTTTATTTTTTCAATGTGGGATTTAAAACCTTTTAGTATATACACCGCAGACCCACTTTATATATATATATAAGACTAGAGAAGCGTTGCGTCTGACTACAATGCCTGATCCAAAAGAGCGAGTCTGGCTGCAATACCAGACCCGACAATAATATTTCTACTATAAATAATAATATTTAACTTGTCTATTCAAATTCTTATATTTTTTAATCTTTAAAAAAAATTATGGTTTTTCTTCAATAATAACAGTAGTATTTTTTTGAATTTATTTTTGATAATAATACCAATAATAATTTTAATTTTATCCTTCAAATCAAGTCTAAGGTTGTTTTTTTAATATTGATAATAATTTTTTCTTCAAATTTATTAATTATTTTATTAATAATATTAATTATAATAAAAATAATAGTATTTATAAAAGAAATACAAATTCATTTTTGATATTAATACTTTTAATTATAATAAAAAATAATAATATTTATAACACAAATAATAATATTTAGAAACCTAAGACTCAAGAACTTTGGGTCCTGCGTCAAGACTCAAGACTAATAGGTTCTGCCTCATGACCAAATTCTCTTGGGTCCTTATGCTGGACCCATTGATTAGGTCCTATGCCGAACCCAAGAGGAGGACCCAAGGATAATGGGTCCTGCTTCAAGACCCAATTTCCTTGGGTCTTGACATTGGACCCTTTAATTGGATCCTACGTCAGATCTAAAAGCAGGATCCAAAGCTAATGGGTTCAGGGTCAGGACCCAAGAGAATGGGGTCCTAATGCACGATCCAAAAACTTTGGGTCCTACACCTCGGAGGATCCAAAGTGATTTTGGGTTCTGCATATAGCATTACCCAACTCTAATGGTTCCTGCTGGGGGCAGGACCCAACACATAATTTATTTATGTATTTAATAATATATATAATTTAAAGCTATTTTGAAACGTAAAAAAAAATATACTTTAATAAAAAAATTCAACCCAACCTTAAGTGAAAAAAATTGTCATCACCTAACTTTTGTATAATATAAAAAAATCATATCAATTTATTTTCTCTTTTACAGTATGAAAAATATCAATAAGTGAAAAGAAAAAAAAATGATGAGGAAAAAAATAAAACTTGAAATATCTTAAAAAACATTTCTAAAAATATATTGATATAATATTTTTTATTTTTTAAAATATATTTTATATAATCACATCAAAATAATACAAAAACATCTTAATTCGAATTAAAGAAAAAAAAAATTAATTTAAAGTAAAAAAAATAAAAAAAATTATTGAAAGCTCTATCAACTTTAATATGACAATATTAGAGAACAAAATTAAAAAAATTCAAATTTTTGTCAATGAATTTTTAAAACTTAAAAAAAAACATGCTTGAATGAGAAAATTCAACACAACTTTAAAGGAAAAAAATTATGATCACACAACTTTTATACAATATAAAAAAACTTTTATCAATTTTTTTCCTCTTTACTGGATAGAAATCAAAGAAAAGAGTAAAAATCTTAGACCCAATATCCTTGGGAATGGTTGCACAGCCAGACCCAAGGATATTGGGCTCTGCTGCTAGACAGGCCCAAGAAGGTGCCAATAGTGTTGGGTCCTGCAACCCAGCAGGACCCAATGACGCGGTGCTGAAGACTCGCTCGCTTGGGTATGTACCCAACGCGGGTCTGCAGCCTTTTGGCGTGTGGTGCTGCAAACCTGCTCGCTTGGGTCTACACCCAACGCGGGTATGCAGCCTTAGGTGTGCGGTTGTGCAGACCTTCTCACCTGGGTCTGCAACTAGGCGTGCAGGTCTGACCCTAACACCCAGGGCATGACAGCCCAGCGCCAGGTGTCAGCAGCCTGGGGCCCCACTAAAATCCACACTGATTGTTTTCTCCTCAACCATCCCTTCAATGCCAAATGCATCCCAATAAAAAGACAACCCCACCTTTTCCCTGCAGTCCTTGCAACTCTCTGCCGTAAGGGCAACTCTGTCATTATACTACTCCAATCCACAATGCTTTGTGTCTATACAAACAGTAACAGGGGCATTGAGATCTTTTAGTATATTGTATAATACTCTATGTTCACAATTTCTCAAAACAATCATTTTTTTGTTTGTTTGTTGTATATAATTTCAAAACTTTCTTTAGTTTGGAAACTGTACTAGTTTATTCTTTTCATGACAAAATTATACAGGTTTATATATATATTGAAATATATTTGTACTTAGTTATATAATTAAGGATGAGATATAAAAATTATTTTTTTTTATCAACTTCTTTTTTTATATAAATTGGTGTCCAGATGAAATTGATTGCATTGATCTTGATAGCTTTGGGCGGCACTCAAAGTTTGGTTTAACCTATGGGATATAAAAGACTTGGTCACAACTTGGTTATGAGCAGGAGTTGACAAAGGGAATGTTAGTTTGGCATCGCAGAATCGATGGATAACATTCTGGATGTAAATATAGGCAAAACCAAGAGGTTGTGCGTGGACAACCTTGAACTGTGACAGTGTGCAAACTTGGGGCAAAGGTGCTTTAGACTTGGCTCGACGAGGATGTTGACTTCTTTTGGTGGGGGAGGTTTGTCACAGGGTTAAATTCATCAAGGGGTAGGCTGATGAAAGCATTGCTAGATAGGAGATATGAGGTGGTAGCCAGCGTGACAGTAGCGAAAATCGACAGCGTGCATGCGGGGCAGCATGCAACAGCTAGCGTAGTAGTGTGCTGACGCGAGTTGGGGGACTTAGATGATGGAATGTCCAAGGCTTGACTGTTACAAGGGCTGACGATAAGTTTGGACGATGGACAGTCCAAGACTTGACGTAAACACTATTGATATGGCAACATGTATTGACAATGGAGTGTGCATGAGCGTTGGCAGATTCGGCAATAGTGTACGTCAATGATTTGGCAGGACATGGGTTGATGTTCGACACGAATCCTGACTTGGACAACAAACAGTCTAAGACATGCGAGACATTTACGCTAGCAGCATGTGTGCTAGCAATGGGTAGTTGGTTTGTGGGAGAACAAGACAAGGGAGTTGCAGTAGTTATGGGAGCAATTATTGGCAGTTATGACAATTTCTTATATGGGGAATAAGTGGCTGGAACACGGGATAATGAGTGCTCCACCTCTGCAGAAATTTAGGGGCAGTTTCCATTTGTAACTTCCACTATATTATAAATATGTAGGCTGTAAAATACTGTGTAGCATGCAATGTTCTTGAGGGGCAAAACACTTATGCATAGCACATACATTAACAAACTTGTGTATACTCTGTCTACGAGACTAATAAAAATTGAAAGTGTTTTGCTGTAATATATTGTGTGCTTGGTTATGTGCACCTTCACTTGTATGTTCTGCTTGTCTACGCAATAAGAAAAAGTGTGGAAACCTCTCAGGTGAGGGAATCAGGAAGCAAAAGAAGCAAGGATAGACTACCATCCATCTTTCTTTGGATGCACATGATTGATAAGTACACCAATCCATCTTTATATTTTTATTTTATTTGAGAATATTTAAGTTCTAAAATATTATTAATAAAAAACTTATCTCTTTATTAAAGAAAAGATAGCTAGAATTTAACGTTGATTTCAGGAATAAAAATTAAATCTAATATTAAAAATATCTTCACACCATAAACAAATATAAACCTGTAAAAATTAACAATATATGCTAAATCTTTAAATATTTATAATATACATAAAAAAAAATTTAGTCTAATATCTGATATATCAATTTTGAAAAAAATATATAAGATTTACCATTTATAAAATACTGAAACAATATTTTTTTATTTTTTAAAATTTATTTTTTTATATCAATACATCAAAATAATAAAAAATATAAAAAAATTAATTTCAAACTATAAAAATAAAATAAAAATTCGAAGTAAATACAACAGCAATCAGAAACACTCCTTCAATCGTGAAACAAACTCCAACGTAATTCTACAATCAAAAAACCACACCATTACTGAATTACTGTTTTGTGTAGGAGGAATTCAGAATGGACAATACACTTACTAAGACGAGCACCATGCAATTCCTATATGGTCCACACCACCAGCAGGCCGCCACAGACAAACAGGCCCAAAACTTTGAACAAAGGCACCCTAATCAAAACTTGGGACAAAACAGCTCAGGAGCCGATAAAATAAACTGGCTTCTTTTGTCAGATTCTTCCATGGAAAGTCAGTTCAAACAGCAACTAAAATCTTCAGTCAGGAAGTATCTGCTCGCTGTCTGCATCTGCTTCTGTCTCAATCTTAGGCTTGGACGGACCCTGCGCTCCAGGGGCCTGCTTCTTCTTGATTCCACTCACAATGTCATCAATCCTCAGAAGCATGCAAGCAGACTCGATTGCTGTTTTGAAGGTTTGTGCCTTGACATTGTAGGCATCCCATATCTGATAACACAAGCAGATGGTTATCAGAACACTCAGATAAAACATATTTTGTACTTCAACTTGTGGACTTGAAGACTTCAATCACCATCACCATCATATAACATATCTAGTCAACTTAATACAAGAATATGTGAGAACAAAGATGAGGAAATCACATCGCAGACATTCAACTATAGGATAAAACAAAACTGCAGAAGAAAGTTTACGGTTTGCTGCAGTGCACAAAGAAGTCATTATCTGACCTCCCTTTTGAAGAAAGAGATTCTACCAACGTTAAGGATTTTCTAATTAATCATAGCAACAGGACCTGAAACTACAATATTTACCTTCCTCTCTTTCATATCAGTAATTTCACCAGTGTTCCCATCTATGCCAATCCATGCATTTTCACCATTTGCATGCTGCGGTAATCAAATAAAGACAAAATAAACAGAAAATGGATGAGTGGAATCTGCAGGCAGAGCTATTATTCAATAAAAAAAACCCTACTAAAAAGGTAAAAAGCTTGTATTGGTTCCTCTACTCTTGATTTTGTACTAGTTTGCTCCCTCTACTTTTTTTTGTTCTAACATCAACCTTCTACTTTAAAAATCGTAATTGTTTGGTCCGTATGTAACCTGATGATTTCAGAGCAATCTGAACTTCCGGTCAAATAAGGGCGAAACAAAGACAATTTTGAATGTAGAGAGTTGACAATAGAATAAATAAAAGCAGAGGAGGCAAAACAGTATAAAATCAAGAGTACAGATACGCAAAGAAGCCTTTAACCTACAAAAAAATGTTCATACCTTCCCTTGCAGAGCAGTCATGGTTCGGATCACATTAACACCACAATTCTGAGCCAACGTTCTTGGTATAGCCTCAAAAGCTATAGCAGCAGCTTCATAAGGCCACTGTTTCACATCCACAAGAAATTATATTTATAACAAATTACTTGAAGCTATATTTTATCCACACAAAGAAGAAGGGAAAAAAGCGTAACAGCTGGTCAAATCTAAAATTTATTGAAGAGTGATCCATTGATGCAAGGGATGAATCATTCACCTTTTCTATGCCTTCAATAGAAGAGCTTTTTTGCTTCAGAGCAGCAGATACAGTTAATTCTGTAGCACCCCCACCAGGAAGGAGCTTTGGATTCTTTAGTATATTTCTTGCTACAGACATGGCATCCTATATTGAGAACAAGATTCAGAGCATTAGATGGCTGAGATATATTAAAGTATAAAAAAACACACATGCATAGAGAGAGAGGAATTTGAAAGTTAAACCATTACATACCTGCAAGTTTCTTTCCACTTCATTCAGAAGGTCCTTGCTGGCACCTCTCAAGAGAACAGTACAAGCCTTTGGATCTTTGCAATCAACAATGAAGGCAAAGAATTCATCCCCAATTTTCTTAACCTCGAATAAACCAGCCCCAGTACCAACATCAGACTCTTGCAACTCATCTGGTCTGTTCACAATAGTGGCCCCACATGCCTTGGCAATTCTGTTATTATCAGTCTTCCTCAGCCTCCTGATTGCACTAACACCAGCTTTGCTCAGATAGTGGCATGCCAAATCACTGAGACCTTTCTCTGTGATTACCAAATCTGGTTTCAACTTTAGTATCTGCGCACACATATTCTCTATGTATTCCTCTTCCATTTTCAACAGGACTTCCCAGTCTTCTTCTCGAACCAGCTCCGCGTTTGTCTGGTTCTCTCCTTTCTTGTATTCAACAGGGCAATCAAGAAGAATAATACGTGGGTTCACAATTTTTCTTTTCATTTTTCCAGGGGCAACTACATCTTTGTTAAACATAACCCCTTTAAGAACTTTTGAATCTTCCAACTGGCCACCAGGCACCTTCTCAACCTTAATGTACTTCTTGATGTCAACTTCACGCATTCCTTGACCAAGGTCCACACCAACTATTGAGGTGGCATCAATTGCTAGATCCTAGAAGTTGGCAAAAACTTAGAAGGGAACAAGTAGAATTGGCCAGATATGAGCAAGCTGTGGGACAATGATTAATATTCACGGTACTCATTGTATTCAGAATATTTAAAAACTACAGCAGATAGGAAGGGGGGGAAAATCTCTTATCACTGCATCACCACATATTCTGCTTCTGCTTCTTGACCAAAACTCTTCATATCAAACAAAGAGATTCAAGTCTCACATTTTAAGCATCCAATAAACTTCAATAGTTAGGCATGCAAAATAAGAGAATTAAGAAAATTTCACTACCCAGTTAACAGGAAAGACCAAAACAGAAGCCAGCAGAATGCCATGACTAAGTCATTAGAATGCAAGGATACTTACAGCAATTAAGTCCCCAAATTGACTAGTGAACTTTGTGCCAATGCAACTCTTGACCAGCCCCAACATTGTAGGACCTGCCACACATATCCATAAGTTATCAAAAGGACCCAACCAAAACGATAATCAACATCCCACAATGAAATCACAATCCTTTCCATTATATGAAATGAGCACTAAATTCCATGTAAAATATTAAAACTCCTACAAAAGGAAGTTCTTTTCAAACTTTCATCTTTATCTTTTTCACATACACAATTAAAGAAAAAAAAACATAGCTTGTTTATTAGCTGTAGTGAAGGGGGAAATATTATAAAATCACACTAATGAAAACACCAACCACCTTCCCTCTCCTTCCATATAAACTCAAACTTGCATTAGTATAAACAAGCACAATAAGATTCAACCAATCAAGATAAAAAAAAATTGAAATGCACTATCAAAAAGTATAATTTTGATAAACAATAGTAATCGGCCGGAAAGAGAAGAAAGATAAGGAGCAACAACTTACGATCGTTGACATCAATGGACATAGCAATTTTGTCAATCACAGCAATAGCATCCTCCAAAGCTTTACTGTAGGCTGCAGTAATGCAAAGAGAATAAATTAACAACGCCAAATACAAAAGTTAAAAAAAAGGAAGGAAGATTAAACCTAATTACCTACCTCGGCATATGACAGTAGGATGATAGTTCTTTTCGATGAAGGCTTCAGCAACATGAAGCATCTCTCCTCCTAAAACATAAATTTAAAATCAAAGAGATTTATTTAAAGAAAAAAAGGGCAAAATACAAAGAAATGAATATTAGGTACCGAGAACAATGACGGAGGTAGTTCCGTCACCAACTTCTTCGTCTTGAGTGCGACTTAATTCAATCATGGATTTAGCAGCAGGATGAGCCAGATCTAACTCGCGCAGGATGGCATTGCCGTCGTTGGTGACAACAATACCACCGCTGGCATCGAGAAGCATCTTCAACATGGAACGAGGACCTAAAGTGGTCCTGATAATATCGGCAACTGCCTTTGCAGCCTGTATGTTGGCATGATGTACCTTCCTTCCTGATTCCCGTTTCAACGAATCCCCTGCAGCAGCAGCCACAAATTTTTCAATTTTTTATTATATTTTTTTGAATATTAAAAAATTAGGGTTTTACAACTTACTAAGAACGAGAACTGGAGCGTGCATCTTTCCTTTCAGCCTTTTCAGTTACAAGTAGAAAGCAAGCGTTATAAATAAATAAATAAATAAACCCTAGTAGAAGAGAGGAGATGAGGATGAAGAGACGGACTGCTTGATGTGCTTCGTTTAAACCCCTTCTCTGTGGGTGCTGTGTTTCTTCTTCTAGACTTGAAACGGAAACACTGCTGCCGTGCCTGCACTGCACGGACTTAACGTGAACAACGCTTTAAACCGATGTCGTTTTCTGTGTCCAGAACAATATTTAATAATAATGCAGGAGAAAAGAAGAGACTAGAGAGTAGAGAAGAGCCCAACAGGCCCCTGAATCCGGATTCTTGGACGGTCCTTAATTTGTGTTTTTGCATCGCTATGAATTGAAAAAACAGGTTTAAATAATTTAAACTGAAAAACAAGTTTAAATAATAACAACTAAATAATTTTTAAAATTATGATCTGTTTAAAAGTATATTTAATTGTAACGCACCTGATATCGCGACGGTTTTAAAATTTTTTTAATGAAAAAATAGATTTCTGACATCTTGTTCTTTAATAGAAAATGGTCTTGGTTAAGAAGTCATCACCTAATATTGTGGTCCTATTGTACATGACTAGTTACGTAAAAGGAAAGATATTATCATTCTTTAAACGTCTTGCTTGAGGCAGGTTGCATTGCTGGTTCTATAATAAATTGCTAACATTTTGTTGGTTTATGCTATGATGGTTTGCGTGTAATATTTCTGACTCTGGCGCCAGTGGATATTTAACTACAAATACTTTCAACTCTGACATTGGTAAATATTACATAACTATTAAAAAAAAATTTAAATTATTATTTTTTATTCCTGACTCTGACGTTAGTGAATAAACAAATAAAAGAAATTTATTTTTACGCATACACAATTTTTTTTATTTTTATGTAGCTAAATAAAATATAATGAAATAAAGTTGAATCAGTATTTTTATTCCTGACTCTAATGTCAATGCATAAAAAAAATTCATATTTATATTTTTTTTATTCATACATAAATTTTTATTTTTATTTTTTTGCTGGACTGGATCTAACGGGCCCATCCAGGTCACTGGCTTGGGCCAGTGACCAGGCGGCTTTTACTCGACAGCATGCGTGAATTGTTCACGCACGCTGGCTACAGTCATTCTGTAATTAAATTTCTAATGCACAGTGTTGGGGAATTATTTTGCAAAATTGGAGACACTTACCTCGGAGCAGGATGGAGGCGATGGCGTGCTGTTCCTCTCTTTGTTTAGAGTTCGGGGTTCGGGGTTCGGGGTTCGGGGGTTTAGGGTTTAGGGTTAAGGGTTTCGGGTTTAGGGTTAGGGGTTAGGGGTTA
>Ga0307515_10012438_pt1 | contig 16010 bp, 14 predicted proteins | sample 17_EM_MG_FD_194513 | JGI IMG/M metagenome (GOLD analysis project Ga0307515, IMG submission 194513) | Populus trichocarpa ectomycorrhiza microbial communities from riparian zone in the Pacific Northwest, United States - 17_EM | ecosystem: Host-associated > Plants > Roots > Unclassified | place...
AAGCCGGCCGAGATGACGCTCATCTTCATGATGGCGAAATCGAACAGATTGCCCTTCAGCACCAGGAAGCCGGCACGCTCCTTCAGCGGCGCATCGAAAGGCAGGATGACCTCGCGATCGGTGGACTCCCGGCCTTCAAGATTTTCCGCCATGGTCTTGCCGGTCACCGTCGGACAGTTGCCCTCCAGCTTGCCGACCTGAAGCAGTTCCCACATGATCGCGGGAACGCCGCCGGCCCGATGAAACCGCTCGCCGAGATAGGCGCCCGCCGGCTGCACATTGGCCAGTAACGGAATGTCGAAGCCATACGTCTGCCAGTCGTCGGGATGCAATTCGACCCCGGCATGCTTGGCCATGGCCGCCAGATGCGGCTGCGCATTGGTCGAACCGCCGATCGCCGAATTCACCCGGATCGCGTTGAGGAACGCCTCACGGGTGAGGATATCCGACGGCTTGATATTCTGCAGCACCAGTTCCACTGCCCGCCGCCCGGTGCGGTAGGCCATCTGCCCCCGTTCGCGATAGGCGGCCGGAATGGCAGCGCAGCCGGTCAGCGACATGCCGAGTGCTTCCGCCATGGCATTCATCGTCGAGGCCGTGCCCATGGTGTTGCAATGGCCGATCGACGGCGCGGAATCGAGCGCCGACTGCAGGAATTCCTCGCGGGTGATTTCGCCCGCCGCGTATTTGCGCCGCGACCGCCAGATCACCGTGCCGGATCCGACCAGATCGCCATCATGCCAGCCGTCAAGCATCGGGCCGCCCGAAAAGACGATGGCCGGAATATCGACGGTCGAAGCAGCCATCAGCGCCGAGGGTGTGGTCTTGTCGCAGCCGGTGGTCAGCACCACGCCATCAAGCGGATAGCCATAGAGGATTTCGACCAGGCCGAGATAGGCAAGGTTCCGGTCGAGCGCCGCGGTCGGGCGCTTGCAGTTCTCAAAAAGCGGATGGGTCGGGAACTCGATCGGGATGCCGCCAGCATCGCGAATGCCGTCGCGGACGCGCTTGGCAAGCTCGATATGATGGCGATTGCAGGGATTGATATCGCTGCCCGATTGGGCAATGCCGATGATCGGCTTGCCGGAACGCAGCTCTTCCGGCGTCGTGCCGTAGTTCATGAAGCGCTCAAGATAGAGCGCCGTCATATCGAGATGATCGGGATTGTCGAACCAGTCCTGCGAGCGCAGACGACGCACGCCCTTGTTGTCCTCAGCCATTGTTCCCATCCTCGCTCTTTACGGCATTCATCGCTTCCAGATGCAGCAGCAAGCCGCTGTGGTCCGTGTCACCGCCGCCAGCCGCCACGAAGTCGGAAAACTCCCGGCGCACCCGCTCTGTCAAAGGCAAGTCCAGCGCAAACAGATCGGCCATGGCCTTTACCGCGTCGAGATCCTTGAGCTGGAACTTCGACGGCCCGCCTGGTACGAAATTGCGTGTCACCATGCGCGCACCATGCAGTTCCAAAATACGGCTCTCGGCAAAACCGCCGCGGATTGCCTCCCGGAATTTTCCCCGTGATGCACCGCCGGCTTCGACCAGCATCATCGCTTCCGCAACAGCACCGATGGTGATGGCAACGATCTGCTGGTTGGCCAGTTTGCAGATCTGCCCGGCACCGGACGGCCCGACATGCGTCACCCGGCCAAGGGCTGCAAAGACATCAGCCAGTCCCTCGATCACATCCGCATCGCCACCCGCCATGATGGCCAGCGTTCCGGCCTGCGCGCCAACCACGCCGCCGGAGACGGGGGCATCGACATGCGCAATGCCGAGCGCAGCGAGGCGGGCGGCGTGATCCCTGGCGATCGGCGGTGAAATCGAGCTGCTGTCGACAACGATGGCGCCCCTGGCCAAAGCTTCGACCACACCGCCGTCAAACAGCACGGCATCGACGGCCTTGCCGTCGCTGAGCATGGTGAAGACAATGTTGCAGCCTTTGGCCGCCCCTGCTGCCGTCTCGGTCACCACCGCGCCATCCGGAACCAGAGCGTGCGCCTTGGCGAGATCGCGGTTCCAGACCGTGACCTGATGGCCAGCGGCGAGCAGCCGTCGTGCCATAGGCCCGCCCATCAGCCCTGTTCCGAGAAAGGCGATCCTGCGCGACCGCTCCTCACCCGAACCTGTTTCGCTCACAGCTTTCCTCCCAGTTCATCCTCGATGTGCACGCGGATAATCTCATCAAAGGAGGTTTCGGCGGTAAAGCCAAGCGCTTTCGCGCGCGTTGCCTCGAAGCCCGGGGCCCAGCCGGCGACCATCTTGATGATCATCTCGTCGGGCTCTTTGCGGATCAGCGCGACCGCCTTGTCGCCGGCCACGCGGCGCAGGGCCTCGATCTGCTCTCCCACCGTAGCGCTGAGGCCGGGCATGGAGAGAGCCCGGCGCGGGCCGACCGTCTCCAGATCGATCGTCGCTCCATGGATCAGGAAGCCGACCGCCGAGCGCGGCGAGGTGTGCCAGTGACGAACGTCTTCGGACACCGGGAGAGTGGCTTCCTTTCCAACCAGAGGCTCGCGCAGGATATTGGAGAAGAAGCCGGACGCGGCCTTGTTCGGCTTGCCGGGACGAATGCAGATCGTCGGCAGGCGGATGGCGATGCCGTCGAAAAAGCCGCGGCGGCTGTAGTCGGACAGAAGCAGTTCGCAGATCGCCTTCTGGGTGCCGTAGCTGGTCAGCGGCGTCGTATGGTAGTCGTCCGGAATCGGATAAGGCAGCGGCGCGCCGACGACGGCGATCGACGATGTGAACACGACGCGCGGCTTGTAGCCATCGACGCCATGCGCACGGCGAATGGCGTCGAACAGATAACGCGTGCCATCGAGATTGATCCGGTAGCCCTTTTCGAAATCCAGCTCGGCCTCGCCGGAGACGATCGCCGCCAGATGGAAGATCACGTTCGGCCGGGCCGCAACCAGAGCTTCGGCTTCGCCGGGTGACGATAGATCGGCCTCCTTGGCATTGACCTTGCCGGTGAAACCCTCCGGACCCTCCGGGGTTACGACATCCACCAAGGTCATCTCGGCAATCGTTTTACCGCCCAACTGGCCGTCTGCGGAAAGTTTGGCAGCAAGCTTGCGGCCGACCATGCCGGCCGCACCGATGATCAGGATATGCATCAAGTCTCTCCTCCCTGGATTCGACCGCCCTGAAACGTCGTAAAAACACCTCAACGAAAGGCAGCAAAATTTCTATTGTAAGGTTGTCTGATAACCTTATATGGTTCGCTTGAAAACAGAATATTTGGAACGCCCACGGAAAAATCTCCTGCTCTTTGAAAGAAGACAGACGTTCTCGAAGAGGCAGTCCGGGAGGAAAGGCAAGACAATGAGGGCCGACGTCATCAGCATATCTGCGGGTCTGCAGGCATCTTTGCGCGCGACATTGACCAGCGACATTGTGCTGACGGATCCGGATGAAATGCTGCGCTTCTGCCGGGATTGGCACGGCGATGTGACCAGCGGCGCTGTTGCGGTGCTGCGCCCGCGCTCGACCGAAGACGTTGCCGCCGCGGTTCGCGCCTGCCGCGACCTTGGGCTTTCGATCGTGCCCCAGGGCGGCAATACCGGATTGGTGCTGGGCGGCATTCCGGACAAGCCGGGGAAGCAGGTGGTCCTGAGCCTCGAACGCATGGCCGCCATCCGCAATATCGATGCGGATGATTTCTCTGCCGTTGTCGAAGCCGGCTGCATCCTGTCTGAAGTCAAGGATGCCGTTGCCGAAAAGGACATGTATTTCGCGCTGGCGCTTGGCGCCCAGGGGTCCTGCCGCATCGGAGGCAATGTCTCGACCAATGCCGGCGGCATCAACGTGTTGCGCTACGGCATGACACGCGAACTTGTGCTGGGCCTGGAAGTCGTGCTGCCCGACGGCACGATCTTCAACGGCCTGTCGACCCTGCGCAAGGACAATCGCGGTATCGATCTGAAGCAGCTTTTCATCGGCGCCGAGGGTACGCTCGGCATCATCACAGCCGTGTCGCTCAAGCTGATGCCTTTCCCCGACCAGGTGGCAACCGCCTTGCTTGGGCTGAATTCTCTCGATGATGCCATCGCGCTCTATCGGCGCGCGCGGCGCGATTGCTGCGATCTGATGTCGGCCTTCGAATTCATGCCGCCGCTGGCTTTTGTCCTGGCAAAGGAAGCGATCCCGGATCTGCCGATGCCGATTGCCGGCGATTATCCGGCCTATGTGCTGATGGAGATCTCCGGCTCCGGCCTCGTCGATATCGCCGACCTGATGGAGCGCTTTCTCGGTAACGTGATGGAAGACGGTCTTGTCGTCGATGGCGTGATCGCAGCGTCTCAAGCCCAGGCTCGCAATCTCTGGCTTTTCCGTGAAGGCATGAACGAGGGGCAGGCCAAACGCGGCCCACATATGCGCACCGATATTTCCGTGCCGCTCTCCCGCCTTGCCGAGTTCGTGCGCAACGCAGAGCAGGCTGTCTCGGAAGCGCTTCCCGATTGCATCAGCGTGTCCTATGGCCATGTCGGAGACGGCAATGTGCATCTCAATGTCCTGCCACCCTCCGGGAGTTCGCCGGAGGAGGCAGTATCCCAAATCTACAAAGCCAAGACCGTGGTGAACCAGGTTCTGGACAAGTACAACGGCAGCATCAGCGCCGAGCACGGCATTGGCCGCCTGAAGCGCGTCGATTTCGAAGAACGGCTTGATCCTTCGCAACGTGCCTTGCTGACAGCCCTCAAACAGGCCATCGATCCGTCGATGGTGATGAACCCAGGCTGCCAATTGAATTTCCCTGACATATCGTAGAATAGTCTGGCAGCATCAGGGGCGGACAACAGCATGACGGCGGACTTCAGTCAGATCAGACGGATCGAGCATCTGCCGGCGCGCATCGCCGGCCATATCGCCAGGGAGATCGCCGAAGGCCGGATCATGCCTGGCGAAAAACTGCCGACCGAGCATCTTCTCGCCAAGACATTCGGTGTCAGCCGCTCCGTGGTGCGTGAGGCGATCGCCCAGTTGCGCAACGAGGGACTGGTCGAGACACGCCAGGGTGTCGGCGCCTTCGTCACCGAAGCCCTGGGGCGAGGGGCTATTCGTATCGAACAGACCGACCTTCGCCACCGCGAGGCCTTCCGCAGTCTTTTCCAGCTCCGCATGCCGCTGGAAATCGAAGCCGCAGGTCTCGCTGCCGTCCACCACGACGATGCCGATCTGAAAAAACTGGATGATGCGCTTGCCCGGATGACCGGCGCCGAGAAATGGACGGATCAGGGAATCGTTGCCGATCTTGCCTTTCACCGCGCCCTGGCCGCCGCGACCCACAACGAGTATTTTCCGCTGTTCATCGGCTTCATCGCCGAGCGCATCAGCCTCGCCATCAGCGCGGCGCGCGCCGTCGCCGTGCTTGAGGAAATCGTCGAGATCACAATCGCCGAACACGTCGCAATCCGCGATGCCGTGGTGACGCGGAATCCGATGAAGGCGCGTGCCGCAATGCGTAGCCACCTCATAGGCGCTGCGGGCCGACTGGACTTGACGCTTGAAATATCCTGAGACGGCTTGATCGATCCAGTACAGTCGCTTGAAGGTTTTCGGCCGCTCCGGGTCTTCCGCTCTGGACAGGCGGAATAAGTCATAATAGAAAGTTCGCCGGAGCGTTGTCAGACATCCTGACAATAGGGCAGGCTGTGCTGGAGGGCAGGCGGGCCGGACAATGTGGAGGACGACATTTGAATTCCGAACGTGTATTGCGTGCAGAGTCCATCTTGCCGACTGACGCCGCCGATGCCCTTTTGATCGGGCGCGTCTGGTCGAAGGCGAATGCCGGCCCCTGCCCGGTGATGATTTCGGGCAGCCGCGTTCTGGACCTGACGGGCATTGCCGCCACCACGTCGCGACTTCTCGAAACAGATGGCCTCGCTGACATCCTGCGTAACGCATCCGGCCTGCCGGACCTCGGCGCGCTCGATGACTTCCTGTCCGGCGACAGCGGAACCATACTGGCCCCGATCGACTTGCAGGCCATCAAGGCTGCCGGCGTGACCTTTGCCGACAGCATGCTGGAACGCGTCATCGAGGAGCAGGCCAAGGGCGATCCGCTGCGGGCCCAGGCGATCCGCGGCAAACTTGCGCCCGTTCTCGGTGACAGTCTTCGCGGGCTGGTTGCCGGTTCCGAGCAGGCGGCCAAGGTCAAGGCGCTGCTGCAGGACATGGGTCTCTGGTCGCAATATCTGGAAGTCGGCATCGGCCCTGACGCCGAAATCTTCACCAAGTCCCAGCCAATGTCTTCTGTCGGTTGCGGCGCGCTTGTCGGCATCCATCCGATTTCGCAATGGAACAATCCGGAGCCCGAGGTAGTCCTTGTGCTGCGCTCCGATGGCACGATCGTCGGCGCAAGCCTTGGCAATGACGTCAACCTGCGCGATGTCGAGGGACGCTCCGCCCTGCTGCTCGGCAAGGCCAAGGACAATAACGCGTCCTGCTCGATCGGCCCGTTCATCCGGCTGTTTGACGACGGCTTCACGATGGACGACCTGCGGCGTGTCCGGGTAGCGCTTCGGGTTCATGGCGAGGATGGTTTTGAAATGACCGGAGAAAGCCCGATGGAAGCCATCAGCCGTTCACCGGAGAACCTTGCCTCGCAGTTGCGAAACCGCAACCATCAGTATCCCGATGGCGCCGTTCTTTTTCTCGGCACCATGTTCGCTCCGGTCAAGGATCGACGCGGAACAGGCCTCGGCTTCACCCATGAGATTGGTGATCGCGTGGAAATCTCGACAAGCAAGCTCGGCCGCCTCGTCAACTGGGTGGAGCGCAGCGACGTTTGCCCGGAATGGACATTCGGCGTCGGCGCACTCATTCGCAACCTGGCCGGTCGCGGTCTTCTGGAAAAGGCGTGAGGCACACCATGCAAAAGGCTATAGACCTCTTCTACCGCTTTCTTGAACTTTTGCTGATCCTCCTGCTGTCGGGCATGGCAATCATGGTCTTCGTCAACGTGATCATGCGATACGGCTTTAACTCCGGCCTGAACGTCTCCGAGGAACTGTCCCGCTACTTCTTCGTCTGGCTGACCTTCATTGGCGCCGTGGTCGCGTTTCGCGAGCATGGCCACCTCGGCATCGAAACCTTCGTAATGTTTCTCTCCCGTCGCGGCCGCATCGTTTGCATGGGCCTTGCAAATCTGGTGATTATTGCCTGTTCGGCAATCTTCTTCTGGGGCACATGGAAGCAGTTTCCGATCAATGCCAGCATGTCGGCGCCGGTGACCGGCATGTCGATGATCTGGGTTTACGGCATCGGCCTCTTCACGGGCGCTGGCATGGCGATCATTGCGCTCGAACGGCTGATCCGTTTATTGACCGGACGCGTCACGGATGACGAGATTGCCGCTTTCGCTGGCGAAAATCTGACCATCGAACAGCTGGCGGAGCGTACCTGATGACACTTCTCGTTTTTATCGGGTCACTGCTCGGTGCCATGGCGATCGGGGTGCCCGTCGCCTTCGCGCTGATGTTCTGCGGCGTCATTCTCATGTGGTTCATGGGCATGTTCAACACGCAGATTATTGCGCAAAACATGATTGCCGGAGCCGACACGTTTACGCTGCTGGCCATCCCCTTCTTCATTCTGGCTGGCGAGCTGATGAATTCCGGCGGTTTGTCGCGCCGCATCATCGATTTCGCGATCGCCTGCGTGGGCCATATCCGCGGCGGCCTTGGCATTGTGGCTATTGTAGCAGCCATTATCATGGCCAGCATCTCCGGATCCGCTGCTGCCGATACGGCCGCCCTTGCCGCCATTCTCATTCCGATGATGGCGAAGGCGGGGTATAACATTCCTCGCGCTGGTGGCCTGATTGCAGCCGGCGGCATCATTGCCCCGGTCATTCCGCCGTCCATGGCCTTCATTGTTTTCGGGGTCGCCGCCAACGTGTCGATCACCCAGCTGTTCATGGCCGGCATTGTGCCTGGCATCATGATGGGCCTTTCCCTTGTCGTCGCATGGTTGATCGTGGTGCGCAAAGACAATGTCCAGCCGCTGCCGAAAGCGCCAATGTCGGAACGTATGACGGCCACCGGACGGGCTCTCTGGGCACTCGGCATGCCCGTCATCATCCTCGGCGGCATCAAGGCCGGCATTATGACGCCGACGGAGGCGGCGGTGATTGCTGCTGCCTATGCGATGTTCGTCGGCATGGTCATCTACAGGGAACTGAAGCCGAAAGACCTGCCGCGGGTCATCTTGCAGGCTGCCAAGACGACCTCCGTCATCATGTTCCTGGTTTGCGCCGCACTTGTCTCGGCATGGCTGATAACAGCAGCGAATATTCCGGCCGAAATCGCTGGCTATATCGAACCTTTGATCGACCGCCCGACGCTTTTGATGTTCGTCATCATGATCCTTGTTCTGGTGGTCGGCACCGCGCTTGACCTGACACCGACCATCCTGATCCTGACACCTGTTTTGATGCCGATCATCAAGCAGGCCGGAATCGATCCCGTCTATTTCGGCGTGCTGTTCATCATGAACAACTGCATCGGCCTGATAACCCCGCCGGTCGGCGTCGTACTCAACGTTGTCAGCGGCGTCGGGCGCATCCCGCTCGGCAAAGTCACCGTGGGCGTCTGGCCGTTCCTGCTGGCGCAAACCATCGTGCTGTTCCTTTTGGTCCTGTTTCCGGACCTCGTACTCGTACCTGCCCGCTGGCTGCATTAGCAGCGGCCCTCAAAACAGTCTCACTCAACCATCCAGGGAGGATATTATGAGAAAACTGCTTCTAGCCACCACTGCGATCGCCTTCGGCTTGTCGTCGGCAGTTCCGGCTTTCGCCGAGTTCAACGACCGCAACATCCGTGTTTCGAACGGCATCAACGCCGACCACCCGGTCGGCAACGGCATCAAGGCTATGCAGGCCTGCCTCGACGAAAAGTCCGGCGGCAAGCTCAAGATCACCGCATTCTGGGGCGGGGCGCTCGGCGGCGACCTGCAGGCAACCCAGGCCCTGCGTTCGGGTACCCAGGAAGGCGTTGTCACTTCGTCTTCGCCGCTGGTCGGCATCATCCCGGCCCTCGGCGTCTTCGACCTGCCCTTCCTGTTCAGCACGCCGCAGGAAGCCTACAAGGTGCTTGACGGCAAGTTCGGCGACATGATGAACGAGAAGCTGGCAGCCGCCGGTCTCGTCAATCTCGCCTATTGGGAAAACGGCTTCCGCAACCTGTCGAATTCTGTTCGTCCGGTCACCAAGTGGGAAGATTTTTCAGGGATGAAGGTTCGCGTCATGCAGAACAACATCTTCCTCGACACGTTCCAGAACCTTGGCGCCAACGCCACGCCGATGGCCTTTGGCGAAGTCTTCTCAGCACTGGAAACCAATGCGATCGACGCCCAGGAAAATCCCTATGTGACGATCGACACCTCGAAGTTCTTCGAGGTTCAGAAATACATTACCGAGACAAACCACGCCTATACGCCGTTCCTGTTGCTCTTCTCGAAGGCGATCTTCGACACCTATACGCCGGAAGAACAGGCAGCCCTTCGTGAATGCGCGGTCGTCGGTCGTGATGAGGAGCGGAAAGTCATTCAGGAACTGAACAAGACGTCGCTTGAAAAGATCAAGGCCGCCGGGCTGGAAGTGAATGTGCTTTCGCCGGAAGAGCAGGCACGTATCCGTGAAAAGTCGATGGTTGTCTATGAAAAGCACAAGGCAGAAATCGGCGCCGAAGTGGTTGATGCCATCATCGGAGAGCTTGCAGAGATTCGTAAGTAATCTCTAGCCAGCTAAATACAGGAAAGAGGGACCGAGCCAACGCGCTTCGGTCCCCTTTTTATGACTGCGCCTGTCCTCTATAGAGCTTGGCCATCACCCAGGAACAGCAGGCAAGTCCGTCTCGCGCTTCTTCAATTGCCGCTCGCGGAAGAAAATGAAAAGGCCGGAAGCGACGATGAGCGCCGCTCCTGCCAGCATGCCCAGCCGAGGCACATCGCCGAAAAAAATCCAGCCGAACACCACCGCCCAGAGCAGCAGCGTATATTGCAGTGGCGCCACAGTCGCCGCATCCGAGATCTTCAGGGCGCGGTTGACCAGCATATGGGCCGCCATTGCAACAATGCCAAGCAGACCGAGCAGTGCCAGATCGAAACCGGAGGAAATCGGCGCCCAATCGTACGGTGCGAAGGCCAGGCCTACGAGTGCCGCCCCGGCCACCTGGAAGAACACCAGCGTCTTGTCCGGCGTGTTGCGCAGGCCGCGTCCGGACAGCAGCATGAAGGCGAAGGCACCGCTGCCGACGATCGAGATGAGGGCCGGCATAGTGAACATTGCCTTCGACGGCTCGAGCGTGATGATAACGCCGACAAAACCGGCTGCGATCGCGCACCAGCGCCGCCAGCCGACCTTTTCCCCCAGCAGCAGGGGGGAGGCCGCCGCGACATAGATCGGTGCCGCAAGCCAATAGGTCATCACATCGGCCAGCGGCAGATAGATGACCGCATAGTAGAAGCAAAAAACCTCCATGGTGGAGAATGCCACGCGAGCAAACTGCATCCATGGCCGCTCGGCCGTGGTAATGGACTTGAGACCCGCCTGCCAGAGGAATGGCGCCAGAATCATCAGTGCAGCAAGACTGCGGATGAGGATCACCTGTCCCAGCCCGTAGCTCGCCACCAGCCACTTTCCCATGGCATCGTTGAGGGCAAACATCAGCATGCCGAGCAGCATGATCAGCGGACCCGCCATTGCCGAAACTCCCAATCCGGCGGTGCGGGTTTCAGTATTCGTCACGTAAAGCCTCCAATATATCTTTCGTTCAAGTGCTAAAGGCTGGCCGCATTCGATATACGGCGGCTAACCGTAAAGGCTCGATCCAGCTCCGGATTAAGCTCCATGCCAAGCCCCGGGCCGGGCGGAACGGTGATCATTCCATTCTTCACCTCCGGCAAGCCCGTCACCAGATCCCGGTACCAGGTGCGATAAAATGCACGCACGCTTTCCTGGACCAGCGCGTTCGGCGCATTCAGCGAGAGATGGGTGGAAGCGCAGAGCACGACCGGGCCGGTGCAGTCATGCGGCGCCACCGGCAGGTGCCAAGCCTCGGCCATTGAAGCAATCTTGCGCGCCTCCGACAGGCCGCCGCACCATGAAATATCGAGCATGATCACGCCAGCAGCACCTGTCTCCAGAAGATCGCGGAACGCCCAGCGCGAACCGAGCGTTTCCGATGCCGAAATCGGTGCTGGCGAAACAGCCGCATAGCGCGCAAGGCTCGACAGGCTGTCCATCTTGATCGGATCTTCGTGCCAGAAGGTCTGGTAGGGCGTCAGCGCCTTGGCGATCTGCATGGCCGGCAGCAGTTGCCACATCGAGTGGAACTCGACCATGATATCCATCTTGTTGCCCACGGCCGTGCGTATCTTCTCGAAGGGTTCCAACGCCTGCTTCAGGTCCGGCATCGAGATATATTGCCCGCGCGTCTTTTCCGCTGCTGAGTCGAAGGGCCAGATCTTCATCGCCGTGATGCCTTCTTCAAGCAGCGAATGGGCGAGTTCGTCGGCATTGTGTAGAAAGCCGTTGAGGTCGTCGTAGTCCTGGCCTTCCGAAAGACCGTAGTTGGCGGTCGTCTGCCCGGTCGCCTTCTTGATGTACTCCGTGCCGGCGCAAGTGTTGTAGGTGCGGATTTCGCGACGGGTGAAGCCGCCCAGCAGCTGCGCGATCGGCATGCCGGTCGCCTTGCCGAAAATGTCCCAGAGTGCGATGTCAAAAGCCGAATTACCGCGTACTTCCGCACCGGACGAACGAAATCCGAGATAGCCGACGAGGTCTGCGGCCAACAGGTCGATCTGCAGCGGATCGCGGCCGATCACCCGTGGCGCGATATACTCGTGCACATAGGCCTCGACCGTCTGGGCGCCAAAGAAGGTCTCGCCAAGCCCCGTAATGCCCTCGTCGGTATGAACCAGCAGCCAGAGCAGATTGGCGCGTTCCGCGACACGCACGGTTTCAAGGCCAGTGATTTTCATGGATGGGTTCTCCTGCCGTCTCAAACCAGGCCCGCGGTCAGCAGGGCCTTGATGCTTTGATCGAAATGCTGGTTCATCAGCGCGCATGCTGCCTGCGGATTGCCGTCAACGATCGCCAGCGCGAGCTCCTCATGCAGTGCGTTCATCGCCCGACGTTCGTCATCATCGGTACGGCTTTTCCAGCCGATCGGCCATGTCTGGCGCGTCACCCCCTGAAAGGCACCGATAATCAGCGCAAAGACTGGGTTTCGAGAGGCGCGGGCGATCGCGATATGGAACGAAATGTCGTGTTCCATGATGGCGACGGGATCGCCGGAGGCATTCACCATCGCCCGAGCGAGACCGAGAATCAGCTGCGCCTCCGTCTCCGTGCGTCGGAGTGCCGCCAGCGTTGCCGTGCGTGCCTCGATGGTGCGGCGGACATCGTAGATCTGCAGGATGTCGATCTGGTCGGTGACAACGCCGTGTTCGATCATCATCGCCATGGAGGCATCGTCGAGCTGGGCAATGGTCGGCCGTTTGCCGACCCCGAGATCGATAAGACGAAGGGCCGCCAGCGAGCGCAGCGCCTCGCGGATCACCGTTCGGGACACCTGCAACTGCTCAGAAAGTGCCGCTTCGGCCGGCAGATGGTCTCCTGGCTTGAGTTCCGTGTCGCGTATCAAATGTGTGATTGACGCAATCGCACCGGCGACAAAATCGCCCACAACGAGCGGCTCGTTTGAGTGATGCATAAGAAGTCCTCTATCTTTACCAAAGCTATAATACAGCTTCCGGGAAAGATAAAGCAGACTTTGCTTTTTGTATGCCGTCGCTTCCGCCGACTGCGCATCACCCGGGCCAGATTGCGCCGGTTGTCGTCAGATAAATGGCATAAAGCGACTGTGTGGCCGTGATGAACAAGCGGTTGCGGCGCGGCCCGCCAAATGTGAGATTGGCGACCGTTTGGGGGACCTTGATCTTGCCGATGAGGGTGCCGTCCGGCGCAAAGCAGTGCACGCCATCCGCAGCGCTCGACCAGACATTTCCACGCACATCAACGCGGATTCCGTCTGGAATGCCGTTATCGATGTTGCAGAAAACCCGGTCGCTTGTCAGCGCTCCGTCATCGCCGATATCGAAGACCCGAATATGGCGGGCCGCGCTATCGTCGTGGCTTGCACCACTGTCGGCGACATAGAGCTTGGTCTCGTCCGGTGAGAAGGCCAGACCGTTCGGCTGCAGAAAATCGCTGACGACCACGGCAAGATCTCCGGTGGCGGGATCGAGCCGGTAGACGTTGCGGGTGGGCTGTTCCGGGGCTGCCTGATACCCTTCATAATCCGAGAGAATGCCGTAGGTCGGATCAGTGAACCAGATGGTATCGTCTGAGCGGACGATGACATCGTTGGGAGAATTCAACCGCCTGCCCTGATAGCTGTCGGCAAGAACCGTGATGGAACCATCCGTTTCCGTGCGCGTGACGCGCCGTGTGCCGTGCTCGCAGGAAATCAGCCGGCCCTGCCGGTCGCGGGTATTGCCGTTGGTAAAGTTCGACGGTGCGCGGAACACGGAGACTCCGCCGTCCGGGACCCAGCGCATCATCCGCTGGTTGGGAATGTCGCTCCAGACGAGTTGCTGTGCGTCACCGAACCAGACCGGGCCCTCGGCCCAGCGGCAGCCGGTATGAAGCTCTTCAAGGGCGACACTGCCGATAAACAGCGTCTTGAATCGCGGGTCATGGACTTCATAGGGGGAAGCTTGGGGCATGGGATCGGACCGGGCTATCGTTGGTTTGGATTGCGGCCGCCTGCGACCACGATGACGGCAATAATGATGAGGCCCGTCATGATCAGCCTGATGCCGGCGCCAGCGCCATAGGTATTGAGCATGGAGACGACAAGAAACATGAAGAGCGAGGCTCCCCATATTCCGGCCACGTTGCTGTTGCCGCCGGCAACTGCCGTGCCGCCGATGACGACGACGGCGATCGACATCAGAAGGTATTCGGAACCCATGTTGAGCGCGGCCCCGCCGGAGAAACTGGCAAGCAGATAGCCGCAGACCGCAGCCAGAACAGAACAGAGGACATAGGTGATAAAGCGCGTGCCATCGACGGGGATACCGGCCATCCGGGCCGCCCGGATGCTCTGGCCGATCGCGGCGATCCAGCGGCCGTAGACTGTCTTTTGCAACAGGATGAAGGCGAGAACCGAGAGGATCAAGGCAACGAAAGCGATATTCGGGATCCCGACCGTCGTTTCGGTCGTGAATTTTGCGAGGGCTTCCGGCGGCTTGATGCGCAGGCCGCGATTGGTCCAGATCGCCGTCGATTGAACGATGAAACTCATCGACAGCGTCGCAATGATCGGCGGGATCTGCAGGAGCTTGATCAGAGCATAGTTTCCGATGCCGACCGCAATGCCTATTGCGATGGCGACGACAAGTCCCGGCAGGATCAGCGAATTGTCGACCTGCATGAATTTCAGCGCGACGGTACCCGCAAGCGTCATCGTCGCCGGAACGCAGAGATCGATATTGCCAGGCCCCAGCGTGATCACAAACATCTGGCCGATACCGACAAGGATGGAGAAGGCCGCGAAAGTCAGCGCCGCCTGGCTGAGCCCGATTGTGCTTGCGCCGCCGGTAAACAGGATGGTGGCGATCCAGACGACAAACGCCGCTACGAAAGACCAGATCCAGGGCTTGCGGGATAGGGCGACGAGAATGTTCATGATCGCGTCCCCCGATTTTCAAGGCGATTGAGCAGCAGACGGAGCCCAAGTACGACGATCAGGATCGCACCCTGCGCGCCAATCTGCCAATCCGGCGAAATGCGCAGGAAGGAGAGAAACGAGCCGGCAAGCGTCAGTGTCAAGGCGCCGATGACGGCGCCGATGGGCGAGACGCGGCCCCCCGTAAACTCGCCGCCGCCAAGGATGACGCCGGCAATCGACAGGAGCGTGTAGCGAAGGGCGATATTGGCGTCGGCGGACGTGGTCAGTCCGACCAGCGAAATGCCGGCGAGAATGGCGAAAAACGCCGCAAGCGCATAGGTCGCGGCCCGCGCTCCCAGAATAGACCAGCCTGCACGCTCCACCGAGCGGGCATTGCCGCCGACGCCGCGCAGGATAACGCCGAAGGAGGAGCGCATGATGATAAAATGCGAGACCACCGCGATGATGACGCAGGCGATGATCGCCATTGGCACGAAAGGTGGTCGTGAGATCATGACGGCGCGCACCCATCCCGGCGCTTCTCCGCCCGGAGCGGGCAGAATGAGGACCGCAAGACCGCCCCAGACGAAGCTCATGCCAAGTGTGACGACAATGGAGGGGAGGTTGCGGACATGAATCAGCACGCCGAGTGCTGCATAGGTGGCGATTGCGGCTGCCAGCACGAGAACACCAATCACCGGGGTGGCCTGCAGGAACGTGGCAGCGACACAGGCCACGAAGCTGACGAAGGTGCCCATCGACAGATCCAGATCGTTGACCGTCATGATCAGCATCTGAGCGATGGTTGCGAGCGCAATCGGTACTGCCAGATTGAACAGAAGGTTGAGCCCGACATAACTCATGGCGCGCGGCTGCAGGTAGAAGACGGAGATCAGCAGAATGGTCAACGACAGGGCGGGTATCAAAAGCCGGATCGTATCGGAGGACAGGACTTTCTTCATGCCGCGGCGCCCATGAAAGAGGCGGCCAGAATATTCTTCTCCGTCACGGCCTCTCCCTTGAGCTCGGCAACGATCACGCCGTTGTTGAAGACATAGACCCGATCACAAAGGCAGACTTCGTCCATCTCGGTCGAGTACCAGACGAAGGTGCGTCCTTTATCGGCCTCGGCCCGCAGAATGGCATAGACCTCCTGCTTCGTGCCGATATCGACGCCACGCATGGGATCGTCCATCAGTACGGCGGGTGCCGGCGTGGCGAGGGCGCGGGCAAACAAGACCTTCTGCTGGTTGCCGCCCGACAAAGACAGAATAGGATTGCCGGCATCCTGCGTCCGAATCTCGATGCGCTGTTTCCAAGCCTGCCCGA
>Ga0307515_10012440_pt1 | contig 16010 bp, 2 predicted proteins | sample 17_EM_MG_FD_194513 | JGI IMG/M metagenome (GOLD analysis project Ga0307515, IMG submission 194513) | Populus trichocarpa ectomycorrhiza microbial communities from riparian zone in the Pacific Northwest, United States - 17_EM | ecosystem: Host-associated > Plants > Roots > Unclassified | place...
AGTCGTTTAAACGATTATCGTCTGGCTCTGGCGACGGTTATCTGGTTTTGGCGACGGTCGTCTAGTTCTAGCGACGGTCGTCTAGTTCTGGTAACGGTTTTTAGTTTTAGCTATCTACCTACTTACCTACCTGCCTATATTGGTATCTAATTCAATTTAGGGGAGGGGTTGGCTTGATTGAAGGCTCTAATTTAAATCGTTCTCTATGGCCGTTAGTTAGCTATATATTCAAACGGTAGTCGTTTAGGGTGCCTCCCTAGGAGGCCTTAATTTGATTTGGTAATAGGCCGATATTAAGGCTCTGGTTTAATTTAATCGATTAATTAAATCGTTTATAGTATTCGCTAGCTAGTTATTTAAAAGGTTGTTATTTAGTTCTAGTAACGGTTATCTAGTTCTGGTAACAGTTGTCTAGCTTTAGGACGGTTATCTAGTTTTAGCAACGGTTGTCTAGTTCTAGCGACGGTTGTCTAGTTTTAATAATAGTTGTCTAGTTCTAGCGACGGTTGTTTAGTTCTAGTAATGGTTATTTACTAGCCGCCGTTCTGGTGCCTCCCTAGGTAGGAAGGATATAAGGAAGGGTAAAGAAATAAGGTGGCTATATAGGGGTATACTTGGCAAGGCGTATATAGGCTATTAGGAATATAGCGGGGACCTAATAGTACTATATATAGGGTCCTGTTTAGGAATATATTAAAATAGTAAAGTTCTATTTAGGAACGTATTAGGATAGTAGGGTCGGGTCCTATTAGTCCTCTTAGGAACGTATTAAGATAGGAGGATCCTATTTAGAAACGTATTAGGATAAGAGGGTCCTATTTAGGAACGTATTAGGATAGTAGGGTCCTATTAGTCCTATTAGGAACGTATTAGGCTAGGAGGGTCCTATTAGAAGCCTATTAGGATAATTAGGACAATTAGGACGGTTAAAATCCTATTAGGAAGCCTCTAGGATCTTAGTACCCTAACAAAATGCTAATATACTAGCGTTTTCTATAACTTAGCTTTGTATATAAGGCTGACACCTAAAATACATCTCTCTATACATATATTTTCTCCTATTTAGCTATAGTTATACTTTACTCTCCTTAAACTATAGGCTTATAAATTTAGGGCTATTTTCCTACTTTTTATAGTAAAAACGGCTTATAAAAGCTGGAAAATAAGCCCGCTATTTATAGGTCCCTAAGCCGCAGCCACTAATTAAAAAATTGATAAAAAATGCATATGTTTAAAGAGATAGATAATAGGGTCTATAGGAAGTTATATATCCTATAACGCACGGCTTAAAGTCTCTATATAAAAAACTTTAAGCATTAATAATATTATCTAATTAAATTTAAATATGCTAGTTCTCGTTAATTAAAGCTGCTATTAATTTACCTACCTACCTAAGCGCTCGCTTTTTTACCTTATATATATATAGCTTATACCCTACTTCTTATAAGTATATACTTTCGCTAGTTAGACTATAGGCTTATAAATTTAGGGCTATTTTCCTACTTTTTATAGTAAAAACTGCTTATAAAAGCTAGAAAATAAGCCCGCTATTTATAGGCCCCTAAGCCGCAGCCACCAATTAAAAAATTGATAATAAATGTATATGTTTAAAGAGATAGATACAAATTTAAGTATTTTAAATTATAAGGGTTTAAAATTTGGGATTATTATCTTCTATTAATAGTATAACTAATTGTCTGTACGAGTAAAGGTTACGTAGTTATATCTCTAATTAGTCATCCTTACAGTAACTCATCAGCCCCCTATTTAGGCACCGCGATCCTTACAATCCTTTGTAAAAGACACAAATGAATCAAAGAACCTGTTACCTTATATTACAATTACAGTACCCCCCTAGGTGATACCAACACTAATTAGTTGATATTACAGATCAGCTAGGTGTTATTACAAAGAGAGGCACTACGCGATCGCTCCTACCAAGGCCCGTCGACTATGTTGTGTTTGCTAAGGAGAACCCTTCCTATATAGGCCCTGGGAACTTAAAGAACCGACTCCTCCAAGGCTTCGTTCGGTTCGCGTCTATTACACAAAATCTACCACGAGAGATAATACGCGATCGCTCCTACTAAGGCCCGTTGATCACGTCGCGTTTACTAAGAAGAACCGACTCCTACTAAGGCTTTGTTTGGTTCGCGTCTACCACGCAAATTAATACCCAGTACGACCTCTTTACTGAGCGCCAGTATACCTAGCAGCGTCAGCAGCACCCCTACCTACACCCCTACCTACACTACAACCTACACTACAACCTAAACTATGACCTACGCCAGCTAATTATGTTTAATATAAGAACCCAACGTCCAAACTGGGCTAATGGAATCACCTTAACCAACGAGACTACTGCAGAGGATATTACCAATTACATTTACTTCAAAATTAATGAGTATACTAGCTATAACTTTAAGGACAAAACCCTATGGGATTTATACTAAGAGGACTTTAATAATTTTAAGGTATAAATATTTAAGGAAGCTGATAGGTCTGCAATTAAAAGACTTAAACAACTGCTCCGACGTAATGGAGTATGGGTCTTTAATAAAAAGAGCAAGTTAGTACCATAAGCACTATACGACGTCGCTTATGAGGACGACCGTACGGAATGGTTAGATGCAGAAATTAAGCTATATATTGATAACAAAGGACCCTTTAATTCGTATGCTATTAACTATCGTCTTAAATTACGCCCACTTGCTACCACCCCTAGGACACCTTAACCACCTGTTGCGTCTATACCCCAGCAAGCTGCTCCGTCCACACAAGCTCTACCCGCACAAGCCTCGTCCGCATAAGCTCTGTCTAAGCAAGCTGCTCCATCCGCACAAGCTCCGCCTGCACAAGCTCCGTCCGCGCAAGCTCCGTCCACGCAAGCCCCGTCCGCACAAGCTCTACCCGCGCAAGCTCTGCTAGCTTTACCCTCTTCCTTAACTAAAGCTAAGGATCTACGGCAGCCAAGCTTGTATAAACCTCCGCAACCTGCCCAGCAACGGTATAACTCAGCTCCAGCTGCCCTAAATGACCTTCCTCCTACAGCCGAGCTCCCCTTGCCTACGAACGTCATAGCTCCGCCTATGAGCGTCACGGCTCCGCCTATAAACGTCACGGCCCCGCCTGTAAACGTCACGGTTCCCTCCACGAATGTTACGGCTCCCTCTACGAATACCCCTGTGATACCTTAAACACCTATTGCATTTGTACCCTAACAACCTATCTAGTAACAGTATAACTTTTAGTAGCCTGCCCAGCAGCAGCAGTACGACCCTAGGCAACTTAGCCGACAACAGTAACTAGACCTAGGAGGAGGAACAACCTTATACAATGCTTGGTTATCAGCCCTTCTACCTACTCTCCCCTATGGTCTGTGATAACTTTTATACCTTTCAAAGCCACCATACCTTTAGTTCTAACTTTAACTACGCTCTGTTATGGGATACCTTAGTAACACCTTATACGCGCCTACCTATCTCCACCGCAATATCCGAATATTTACGATATCCGCAATATCCGCAATATCTATAGCGATATTCGCAATATCCGTAACGATATCCGTAACGTCTGCAATATTCGCAATACCCGAGATATCCGCGATTACTGCCCCGAGCACCTATTGACCTATATACTTCTCCTTTATACTTTCTTACCTTCTTTCCTTTTTATAAATGTCGCTAGTGTCTATACGAGTAGAGGTTACGTAGTTATATCTCTGATTAGTCATCCTTACGGTGACTTATCAGCCCCCTATTTAGGCACCGCGATCCTTATAATCCTCTGCGAAAGACACGGATGAATTAAAGAACCTGTTACCTTATATTGCAATTGCAGTACCCCCCCAGGTGATACCGACACTAATTATTACGGATTTTGTATTTAGCGAGTATAATATTCTTATATTGCCGTTTCCCTATTTAAATTGCTTTTATTATATCTATTATCTAGGGGTTATTCTTATATTTTACTCTATTAATTTATTAATTTCTATATCTTACTTATTAATTTCTAATTTATTTCTATTAAGCTCCGCGTTTAAAAATATAGGTATAGTTTTTTAAAGCGTTTAGGGGGCAGTAGAATTTATAATTAATTTATAATCCATTTATTAGAGGCGTTTATTAGTAAGTTTTATAATTATTATATTAATAAGTTAGGCTTCTAATTAAGTTTACTAGGTTAGTATATAATCTTAAAGTTAAATTATAAGAGGTATTTAGCCTAACGTATTTAGCGTTATATTAATTGCTTTATAGTTATAAAGTACTATAGGTTTTTATAGTCCGTTAATACGCGTATAAGGAATAATAATTCTTTAAGTTTTAGACGCTATTATTTAAAGTATCTAATAATTATAAGTAGTTCCTTATTATATATCTTATAGTTTAATTTAGTAGGGATAAGTTTCTAGGAGAGAAAGGCTAATAGGCGTAGCTCGCCGTTTTTATTATATTGCAATAACACTTCTTTTAGTATATAATTAGACGAGTCTGTTTTAATAATATATTTAAGGTCCGGATTAAAGTAAGTAAGAATTAAAGTAGTTATAAAATGATATTTTAGGTTATTAAAAGCTTATTTACTGTTAGAATATAGAAATAAATAAAGGAGATAGTATAGCTGGTAGTTATTTGTTTTACGTGTCACGTATATAGAGTATATAAACTATATAAAACGCGTATATATTATTAAACACTATACTATAAAATAGAACTTTAAGAATTTAACTATATACCGCACTATACGTATATTACGTCTATTACACTATATTAAAGTATCCTAATACTAATTAGTAAGCGTATATAAATTAGGAAACACATAGATAGCTTAAAAGATAGTTATACTGTCCACCTTATAGCAAATTAGAAGATAGTTATACTTATCTACCTTTCCTATTAGCCTATTTTAGTTAAAGAGAAGAAAAGAAACTAGTTAGAAGTACTTATTTAGTATCTATAATAACTTCTAGATATCTTATTCTATCTATTCTAGAAGATTACTGCGTAGAATACCTTACCCCTTACCTAACTTAAATAACTTAACCACCTCCTTAACCGCCTCCTTAACCACTCCCCTACCTCTACCCTATAAATACCCTTATTTACCTAAATAATATATAAAATATAAGATATTAGGAATAGAAAAAGACTAAAAGGAAGAAGCAGCTAAATAAGAAGATAGAATTAACCTAACGGAAGCCTCTAAAGATAAACTAACTAGCTAGACTTAATACTCTAGAAATCGTTCTAGGGAGATTTTAAGAACTTTATAGTTAATATCTTTACGTAAATCCCTTTATACTAGCTTTAGTAACTATATAACTACCTAAATATTAAAGAAGTATAGGTTAATATTAACTATAAATAAGATAAAACACTCTCTTAGTTATTATATAATATAGTATAAAAAGAAGATAAAACTAAATAGAGTAGAGAGATAATTAAATTAGCTAATAATAAGTACGGACTAATGCTATCTAGATTAATTAAAGTATATATAATAAAGGGTACTTTAAAAGAGTAATAATAAGCTAAAGCTACCGTAACTTAACTAACTAGTATACTAACTACCTCTACTTTTATATTACCTGCTATACCTTAACCTATAAATACCTCTACTTTTATACTATCTATTATACCTTAACCTATAATAATATAATAACTCTATATATAACTGTTGGAATATTAGTTATATAACGTAGTTATAAGACTATAAAGCGAGATTAGCTAATCTAACCTTAGAGCAAACCCCTATTTCTAGATATTATTAACTACTAACTTTAACACCGTATATGTACTACTATAAGTAATATTTATATACGTTAATAAAGCGAGTATACCGATACTAATTAGTAGACGTATAGATTAGGGAATATATAATAGCAAAGCTTAAAACCACGTATTAGCTTAACTGCTAACGCGTTAAATTGCAGAGCTATTACCCTATTTTAATTAAAGGAGAAAACTACGTTACCCTTAAAGCTCAAGACTACGTATTAGCTTACTAATGCATTAGATTGCCTAGAGAATCGTATTTTTACTTAAAGAGAGCTACGTTATCCTTAAAGCTCGAAACCATATATTAGCTTAACTGTTAACGCGTTAGATCGCCTAGAGGACCCTTAAAGCTTAAAACCATGTATTAACTTAACTGTTAACGTATTAGATTACCTAGAGGACCATATCTTTACTAAAAATCGTCTATAGTTTCTAAGAACTATAGATTTGTTAATAAGACATATATACACCTTTATATCCTTACCTTAAACCTTAACTTCTTTAAACTAATAACTACCCTTATACCTACCCTTATACATAAAGATATAACAATATAGAAATTAACTAAAAGGAAAGAATTACTAAATATAGCTATAGAATTAACTTAGAGACGGCTATAGATAATAACTTAACGGAGTATATAAAGACTAAGATGCACTTATATATACGATCTAACCTTATAAACTTTATATTATAGATAGTATTTTAGGAAGACTTTAAAAACTTTACGCTAGAGACCTTTAAATAAGTATAATCTAATACTAGAATAGGAATCTGTTAATACCTAGTTAAGAAAGGAGTATATATCGTTAAGCAAGATAAGAGATACTTCCTTAGTAAGGTGCTAACCGACGTCGCTAATAAAGAAGAGTTTTATAAATAGACGGATAAGGAGCTTATTGCGGCCCTTATAGAGGTAAAACTAATAATTATAACAACTCTATAAGATTAACTTAATTCAACCTTAGATAAGCTTACTATATCTCCAGCCCTACTACTAGCTACTCTATTAACTCTACTAGCTATCCTAGCTGCTATACCACTAGCTACTCCGGTTGCTATACCGCCAGCTACTCTAATTACTACCCCTACTACCCTTACTACTCCTCCCGGTCCTTAATTCTCCAATTATAACTAAATCTACGCTCTTATTAACTAACTACTATAGCTAAAAAAGCAGCAGCTATAGTAGCCGTAGCAGCTATATATATATACACTACTTAAACTAACTATACTTAGTATAGAGTAAGGACCTAGATATAGTAAGGAGGTGGCTATAATTATAAAGATCTATATAGATAACCAAAAGTACAATAGAGTTAATAACAGCTTTAACCTTAAGCTAATTATCTTTTATAATATCTATAAGAGATCTAGCTTACCACTAGAAGGCTACGTAGTAGCATTCCCTAGTATACTAAAAGGGCTTACTTAGGACCACTACTATAACAGTAACCTTAAGTTAAGACCTTTTATGGAAGCCTGTAACTATATATAACAGTTCTTTAAAGGGCTAGAATACTACCGTAAAAACCTTATAAAGTAGAATAGTATAACCCTTTAAGGAGTTATAGACGAGAACCCTAATAAGTTAATTTATTAGAACTTCTAACTGCTTATAGATAAACTGTTAAAGTAATATTATAAACTATACCTAGACTTTTATATAAACCGTATTCTTATAAATAAGTTAATTACTGCTTACTAGGGAGTGCTAGTATACTATATTACTGTCTCTAACCCTTTAAAAGACCTCTCTTAGTTAATTAGTAAGCTATAATCCTCTATTATTACGTAGGAAAAAGAATACCCCCTATAGGCCTTAATAAGATTATCTTACTAAGCCTTTTTTACGGATCGACGTTACTATTAAAATAACTAAAATTAAGACCGAAATACTAATTGCTACGGCAGCAATCGCCCCTATAGAACTAATGGTAAACTAAAGGCTAAGTGCTACGTCTATAAGAAGGAGGACTACCGTTTATAGAAACATATAGAGAAGGAGCGTAATTAATCCAGAAACGACTATAAGAGACGTTTTATTGATATTAAGGGCCGTAATAAGGGCAACTTTAATAACTACTTTAAATAATACGTTACCGCCTGCGAAAGAGATAAAGAGGATAACTTAAACTTTAAAGCCTATATATAAGACGCTAATGACTTTAAGAGTAATACCGGAGAACCTAACGATAGTTCTGCCTATATTACCACCTTTAGAACACTTACTATAGAGGAAGCAACCTCTATAAGCGTAGAGCTAGCTAATAAGGCTTATATATACCTATTTACGGCTTTAGAACTTACTATAGAGTCTACTATAAAACCTTATACGGAGACTAACCTATTTGCCTGTAATATAACTATAACTATAGCGTTATAATACACCTTAATGGTCTTTATAGGAATTATAATTAATATAGGTGCTTTATATAAGTCTATAGCTAGCTATAGCTAATTCTAAGCCCTATAGGCCGTAGATAAGTCTATAAGTCTTAATACGTTAACTAAGGGCTAAGTAACTATCTAATTTAGGATTAGAGCCTCTACGTCTATTAGAACTATAGACGTTAACAGCCCTATAGGCAAGGTATAATTCCATATTATTAAAGTAGATACTTCTTTTCTACATTACTTAGTAGATATAGATAGACTCTATATTAAATACGATAACCTAAAGGACGTTATTATTACTCGCACTAAAAAGGTGCTAGTAGTTAGACGATTTGGCCACTTATTTCTTATATAGAGCTTCTCTTTACAGTCTTATCTAGTTAAGTCCTTTAATATAAACCCTTGCTACTTAACCAACGTAAAGTTACAACGTTTACACCATTAATTTAGTTATCTGTTAGTTAATAGACTGTAAAAGCTTCTTAATAAAACTGGCTACGGCTATAATACTAATAGATCCGCTATTAAAGAGCTAACCAGACTCTGCTACCACTACTAGAAGTTTAGTAGATCTTTAAGTAGATTTTGCTTTACCTTATAAGACGACGTTAATTTTAACTATAATATTATTATCGACATTATATATAATAGCGGCTCCCCCCTATTATACGTAGTTAATAAAGCAACTTAATTTTAAACTGGTAGATAGCTATAAGATATTAGCACTAAGTATATTTAGGACGTTCTACAAATATGCTAGATTAATAGCTATTTAGGACTACTAGACTTAATCACTATAGACACTAGAAAGAACTTTATTAGTAAGGAGTTTAAGCACTATACTACTACTATAGGAGTAACTATAAAGTTAGTTCTAGTTGAATTACACAATTCTATTAGAATAGTAGAGCGCTACTATAGTCCGCTACGACAAGCCTACCAAATTATTATATCTGAAATCCCTAAAATTAGTAAGGAGATAGCCCTATAAATGGCTTTTAAAGCTATTAATAACATAGCTAGCCTAAAAGGCCTAGTCCCTACACTCCTAGTCTTTAGAGCCTACCCCCAAATGGTTAAATCGGACGCACTATTACCTTTAGTCGTATAGCGAGCTGCGGCTATTAAGAAAGCAATAGTAGAAATCTAAAAGCTATAAGCTAAATAACAGATCGCTAACGCTCTTAATACGCAAAATGGATAACAAACTAACGCTATTTACGGCCTCCTACCTAGTTCGCCTATCTTAGTCTAGAGAGAAGGCAATACTAGCTAAAGCGGTTATTAGGATAGGCTATATATACTACTTACCGTTAATAGTAAAACCTATACTATAAAGCTACTAAATAGGCCTATAACCTTCCGCTTTACGGTTATAAAACTTTACCTACTAGATCTATAAGACTTAGTCGAACTATAAAAATCTATTAAATTAGCTAAACTAGTACCTATACTAGCTAAACCTTAATTATTACCTAAAGCTAAACCATAGCTACCACTAAAGCGAGGCAGAGGTTGCCCCCATAAATACCTATTACTTATAGCCGTTATAGATACGGCTGTTACGGACGCTATAATAAACATAAATACCCTTATGGGTAATATTATAGATATAGCTAATATCGCTATCTACTTATAAGATAATGATACCGTAAATATAGCTAATACTACTATTTATTTATAGAACGATGGCAATACCTAGTTTAGCGCTTTACGGCAAAAGGAGGTTATAGGCCTACTTAAGAAAGGCGTCTTTAAGATTATTAAGCTATATAATATACTAAAGGGGGTTAAACTCTTTAATTTATAGTTTATTAATAAGATTAAGAATAAGGGAACTAATAAAGCCTTTAAGAAATTACGACTTATTATATAGGCCTATAATAATTTAAAGAAAGAGCTAGTCCTTACTTAGTTACTAATAATTTAACAAGTTAGCTAGCGGCTAATTCTCTATATCGCTGCTATACTACTATAGATATAACTTTACCTCTAAGACATCTTATAAGCCTATATCCAGTCTACTATAAACCTAAACCGCGAGTTTTATATACGACCACCACACAAGCTAAATAAATAATTGGGAATTAATAAGGACTCCGTTTTAAAGGTTATAAAGCCACTTTATAAAGTGCCTAAAGCTAAAAACTACTAGTTTAAGACCTACTATTTACACTACGTTAATTAGCTATGAATAGACTAGTCTATATATAACCCTTACTTACTTTACAGTAATAAACCTTTTAGAATTATTAGCTTATAGACTAATAATACGCTATTTCTTATAGATAATACCTTTATAGAGGCTAAATAAAGCAAACTATATAAGGCTAAATTTATAGCTAAGGAGCGAGAGTAACTAACTACTAATACACCAGTTAAGTTTAATAAAGGACTTATTTAATTAGTATAAAATAAGAGTATTACACTAATATAAAAGCGCTAGTATAAGAACCTTAGTGTGGTTAACACTACGCCGGTAAATAGTACTAGCTTTAGAGGAATTACGCGCGGCCTACTTACGCTAAAGAACTAGTATATCGCTTAACGCGCTAAAGAAGCCTATATCGCCTTAGTCTATTAATTAAAGGTTTTATTTAACTTATCCTTTACTACCTAAGTAACTAATCCTAAAGAGGTAGACGTAAAGGAGTTAAATAAGTACCTAAGTTAGTAGATTTAGAACTTATATAGAGGTCTTAAGTTTATTAAATTAGAGGCTAAAACCCTATAGCTCTTAGTCTTAATAAACACTTCCTTTACTAATAATAAGGACCTCTCTTTATAAATTAGCTATATTATTATACTAGCTAACGCAACTAAGAAGGCTAATATTATTTATTAGAGCTTAATTAAGTATAAAAGAGTTACTAAAAGTATTCTAGCTTCTAAACTTTACGGAATAGCTTACGGCTTTAATATCGCCGTCGCTATTAAGTTTATAGTAGATAAGGTCCTATAGATTAACCTCCCGCTTATACTTTACACTAATTCTAAGTTACTATATAATTATTTCGTATAACTTAGAACTATATAAAAGAAGCGATTAATAATTAATATAATATGCCTATAATAAGCCTATAAACGTTAGTAGATTATAAAGGTTAAATAGATTAATAGTAAAGCTAACCCTACGGACGCGATAACTAAGGGGAAGCCTTATATCGCCTTATAGTGACTTATTAATATAAACCAAGTCAATATATAGGCTATAGGTTAGGTAGAGCGTAAGAAGTAATAAAAGGTGGTTTTTAGGTTATAACAGTGCTAGGGTATACTACCCGCTATATTTTACGGACTCTAAATTTAACTAGCTAATTAGGATTTTCTATTCCTAGGATAGAAAATTGCTATTAGCTCGCTTACTACTAGCGCCTTAGCGGCCCTCGCGATATGTTAACCTACTACCCCTAATAATTCTTCCCCCTTTTTTTCTTAGCTTAGTATCCCTATAATATAGTATTCTATAAGTTTTAGTTTAGAGGTATTAGTATAAACTATAATACTAGTTATACAATTACGGACCTATAAGAGGAGTGTGGAAACTATTATATATATACTACAAATAGTCTAGAAATAGACTTGGCTTTAAAGTATAAATTAGCCTTCTTTTTAGAGTTGCTTTAGTATTAGAATATTAGTTATATAACGTAGTTATAAGACTATAAAGCGAGACTAGCTAATTTAACCTTAAAGTAAACCCCTATTTCTAGATATTATTAACTACTAACCTTAATACCGCATACGTACTACTATAAGTAATATTCGTGCACGTTAATAAAGCGAGTATACCGATAATAACCCATAAACAAGAAAAACCGCCCTATTACTGCGATTAGTTATAGTAAGGAAATTATAAATATAGCTAAGATATATATAGAGGAGTAGAAATATAGTAGTATAAATAAAAGCCTTAACTATAAATTAATAATATTTTATAATATTTATAATTAAATAGACGTATTATAAGAAGCTTACCTTAAGGTATTCCCTACTATGTTAAAAGGACTAGCTTTAGACCACTTTTATATAAACTAACTATCCCACCTACTATTTACTAAAGCCTATAAGCACCTTTAAAATTTCTTTAAAAGATTAGGATTTTAATATAAGAACCTAGATAAGTAGAATACTATTATACTTATAATAGTAATAGCAGGAAATATAGACAAGTCTATAAGTAAATGCCTCTAATTGCTAATTTATAGACTTTATTAACTATAATATGGCCTTAGACCTACCTTATAAACTATAAACTTCCTTTATAATAAAATCGTCACTTCTTATTAAGGAATATTAGTATATAGATATAGTCTCTAACCCACTGGATAACTTTAGAGTCCTTTATTAATAAACTTTAATTATCTATTATAGTATATAAGAAATAGCATATAGAGAAGATATAAGCTTTCTTTATAGACCAATAATTTTATAAAAGAGATAATAACTATAACTATAACAACCGTAGCAACTATAGTAACCCCCTATATAACTATAACTAACAGAAACTACGTTGCTTTATATATAATAGGGAAGGATATCGCTTATAGAAATATACTAAGGAGGAGTAAGAAGAGTATAAGACTAAGTTTAAAAATAAGTTTAAAGACCGCTTTTAGGAATAAATAAAGCAATATATATTAGCATTTTGTTAAGGTATTAAAATCCTAGAGGCCTCCTGCTAGGATTTTGATTTTCCTAATTATTCTAGTCGTCTTAATAGGCTCCTAATAGGCTCCTACTAGGAGCTACTAGGATCTTAATTGTCCTAATTATCCTAATAGGCTCCTACTAGGATCTTTAATTTTCCTAATTATTCTATTAGGCTCCTAATAGGAAACTAGTATTTCCTAATTGTCCTATTAGGTTCCTAGTAAGATACCCCCCTAAAGTAACACCCTATGCACACCCCTTAAGCTATACTACTAAGGCTCTGCATAAGGCTCTATATAAAGCTCTATATAAAGCTCTATACGAAGCTCTACACGAAGCTCTATATAAAGCTCTATATAAAGCTTTATACGAAGCTCTATATAAAGCTTTATAGAAGCTCTACACGAAGCTCTATAAAAGCTCTGTATAAAGCTCTATATAAGCTCTAAATAAAGCTCTATACGAAGCTCTGCGTATAGAGGCTCTATATAAGCTTTTATACGAGCTTCTGCATAAAGCTCTATACAAAGCTCTACACGAAGCTTTATATAAAGCTCTATATATAAAGGCTCTATATAAGGCTCTGCGCGAAGCTCTGCGTATAAAGGCTCTATACGAAGCTCCGTATAATATACATTACTATTAGGTCCCCGCTATATTCCTAATAGCCTATACATACCTCTGCTAAGTTACCCCTTAGTAGCCACCTTATTTTTTACTCTTCCTTATATCCTCCCTACCTTAGGAGGCACTAAAACGGCAGCTAGTAGAGGACCGTCGCTAGAACTAAACGACCGTTGCTAAAACTAGACGACCGTTACTAGAACTAGACAACCGTTGCTAGAACTAGACGACCGTCCTAGAGCTAGACAACCGTTTAAATAACCAGCTAGTAAACACTATAAATAATTTAATTAATTAATCGATTAAATTGAACTGGAGCTTTAATATTGGCCCGTTACCGAATCGAATTAAGGCCTCCTAGGGAGGTACCCTAGATAACTACTATTTGAATATATAGCTAGCGAACAGCTATAGAGAACGATTCAAATCAATTAGAGCCTTTAATTAGGCCGACTCCTCCCCTAAATTAAACTAAATACTAACGCAGGTAGGCAGGCAGGCAGGTAGGTAGGTAGGTAGGTAGGAAAGGACCATCGCTAGAACTAGAGACCGTCGCTAAAACCAGACGATAATCGTCTAAACGACCAGCCAGCGAACACCATAATTAATTTAATTGATCGATCAAATCGAACTAGAGCCTCGATATTATCCCGTTACTAAATTAAATCAAATTAAATCGAATTAAGGCCTCTTAGGGAGGCACCCTAGACAACTACTATTTAAACGTATAGCCAGCGAACGCCTATAGAGAATGATTTGAATTAATATAATTAATCGCAATTAAATTAATACGATTAATTGACCTATTGAATTAAGCAAAGCCTTTAATTAGGCTAACCTCTCCCTTGAATTATAGATATAAATAGGTAGGTATAGATAAGTAAGTATAATAGGCACAGATAGGTAGGTACAGATAGGTAGGTATAGATAGGTAGGTATAAACAGGTAGGTATAGACAGGTAGGTATAGACAGGTAGGTATAAACAGGTAGGTACTAGGCCTAGTTAGGAAATTAGTATACGGCCGGCGGATTATTAGGAATACCGCTAATTAACGGTTTGGAGCCTCTATAAGCCTTACCTTATCTTAATTAATTACTTAACGCCTAAGTAGACACAGACATAGATATAGGTAGTAGGTAGGAAGGATCGATTTAGATTATTTAAATTGCTTAAAGCATCGTGTATATAGAATAGGGCCTAAAATTAACCTAATTTATATATTTTAACTGCTATAAATACTGGAGTATTAATATACCTTATTTTAAAATCTAGAATTTTAATTATTTTAATTATCCTAATTATCCTAATTGTCCTAATTATCCTAATAGTCCTAATATAGAGGTCCGTTTAGTCCGTTTAGTCCGGGCGGCCTCCTAATAGGCTCCTAATAGGAAACTGAGTATAAGGGTTTCCTAAAGATCCTAGCAGCCCTAACAGGAGCTATTAGGAGCCTATTAGTACTATTAGGAGGTATAAATATTTTCCTAATGTATTATAGACTATAAAGGCGATAATAATAAGGATAATGACTTAGACAATAAGATCACTAACGTATTTAACGCCCTAGTAGTTAATATAAACCCTAGCACCCTATTAGATAAAGACAACTAGGCTATAGTATACTATACTTTATATAGCGAGATTAAACTAGATAATATAACTGCTATAGCTTTAGAACTGGCTAACAGAGTATATAGCTATGTAGTTATAACTATTAATACTATAATAGATGCATTCCTTACTAATATAGACCTGTTTACGTATAATATAACCTTATACTATACCTCTATAAAGTTTATAGGTATAATAATCGATACTAGAGCTTCTAAACGTTCTATAGTAGAATATAGTTAATTTTTTATACTTTAGAAGATCTATAAATTATAGTTAAATAAGTTTATAAGAGGTATAGTTAATATATAGTTTAGAATAGGTTCTATATCTTCTATTAGTTCTATTAAAGTAGTTACACTAATAGGTATAGTAGAGTTTCACATTATTAAAGTTAATACCCCTTTTTTGCTTTGCCTAGTAGATATAAATAACTTATAAGTATACTTTAATAACCTAAAAAATATCCTAATAACCCCCTTAAAGACCGTACCAGTTATATGCTAATTTAGACACCCGTTTCTACTATAAAATACTTTATTATATATATTTATTATAGAGTCTTTTAACTAAAACCTATGCTACTTAACTAATATAGAATTGCGACGCCTATACTAACGCTTTAGACATCTATTAGTATAGTAACTTAAAAGAATATTAGACCGCGCTAGCTATAAAAATAATACTAATTATAAGACCCTTAAGCATATTACCCGCTACTGCTTATATTATTAAAAGTACAGAAAGTTACTAGGCAGATTTAGATTTACCTTAAAAAATAATGTTAATTTTAACTATTATATTAATGTACTTTATAAGCGAGCGACGCACCTAAGTAAGAGACGCACCTTAAAACCCCACCAAAAATTAGAAAAATCGTACCTTAATATCTTAACAACCAGTTAATAATAAATTCTAATAATTTGGATTTAGATTTTAA
>Ga0307515_10012441_pt1 | contig 16008 bp, 9 predicted proteins | sample 17_EM_MG_FD_194513 | JGI IMG/M metagenome (GOLD analysis project Ga0307515, IMG submission 194513) | Populus trichocarpa ectomycorrhiza microbial communities from riparian zone in the Pacific Northwest, United States - 17_EM | ecosystem: Host-associated > Plants > Roots > Unclassified | place...
GGGATAGAACACCAAGTAAGGTTTGTAGAAATGTGGTTGACAGCAAGCCCAGAAGGATAGAGGCAGTGATAAAGGCCAAAGAGGCCCAAACCAGGTGCTAGCAAAAAAACTGATTGGTTGAGTCTGCTTGATTGTACAATTTATATTAAATGACTGACGGACATTGAAGTTCTGAGCTTTGGCACAAAGGAGGACCAGATATCTACCTTTGTGACCACAAATTCCCACGGGTTTACCTTTGTTCTCTGGGCCATAATTCTACTCACAAGCAAAATTTGCCCTTTTGAAAATCAGTTTTTTTGCTCACTGTATCTCTTGCAGCAGGGAGTACCCAGTGCGAGCAAGCTTCTGCACCGGGAGTGGACCCCACCTCTATGGGAGACGGGTGCCGTTACAAGACGAGGGGTAAGGGGCACAAGACGCCAAGGGCATGGCACAAAGTCAACTACCGTCCTATCAAAGGAGGCAGCCGGAGAAGCGCGTGGAACTCTTCAACGCAGTCTCTTGTGCGGAAAACAAACTTGGGGCTCGCAAAAAGCTCCTTCATTCTTTTCTTCCAAACAAACCACAGGAAAATGCCGATAGCCCATTCCTGCCGGCTGCGAGAGTCGGCCAGAGCTCGGCTGGGTTTGGGGCATGCCCCAGTGGGGCGCGCAGCCCTATACTCTACCGCTTTGAGGGCTATAAGGGGGAACCAGGGAGATGGGCGCCACTCGTCAGGGCGCAGAGAGCGCAAGTGGAAGAGGGGGGGGGACACTTCCCTCAATTTCTCCGCCAGCGACATCGATAGCGGAGTAAGGTCATAGGCCGCACATCCAGTGAGGATGTGATCCAAGGAGATGCCCACTCCACAACTGCAGGTGAACGATGCCTTGGCACTGACCCACTCAGAGCAATAAAAAGGGAGGGAACCAAGGGCATCCTTCCACAAGACTTCCCGAAGGCCCGTCGGGATATTGATGGTCCAAATCGCGGAGCTGTACTGGCCTACATCTAGGGCTTTACCGAAAAGGCCATACATAGCTACTGCCCACCGATCCGCGAAGCTTGACGCTTTCCTAGTACGCAGGGGCACTGGGACTGTATACCTTACCACAAGGGAGCTGAGATGGGACAAAGGCTGGTGGGTCAAGACCGGATGAGAGTCCACCCAACCTGGGGGAGTGTAGAGGTCAGGGACATGGAAATCCCTTCCTGACACCCTCCCCTCATTCGCCAAGGAGTCAGCTAGATCATTCATAACGTCACCACTATGTGCCTTCACTTTAACAAAAGAGAGGCGGCCGCAGTGCGCCCTTAAGCAGAACAGCAGGTGCCGGAACAGTTCCACAGGGGGAACCTGCAGGTTCCTGGGGATATCATTCCAGCCGTCGTGCTCCAACGCCAGGAGACCTCCCTTAACTAGGCCAAGAACATAAGAAGAGTCAGTGTGAATGACCAGGTGGTACGGCCTCCAGGCAGAAAGAGCCAAGACCAACGCCGACATCTCTGCCACATTATTAGAGAGCTGGACACCCGAGACAGATACTTTGTCCGAAAAACCTAGGTCGGAGACCCACCCAGCTGCCATGCTACATCCTTCCGTCCCATTGTCCAGCGCAGAGCCATCCATCCATACGTGGAAGACATCCTGTAGTTTGGGGGCTCGCACATCCCAGCATGGCATGAAGGCCTTAGGGGTATACCTAAGCAGATCCACTTTCCCAGTCCCGCCAGGGAACTCCTAATCTGAGAGTCGGTAGCTATCAAGGACATCAGGAGGGTGAAAATTCTGACGCTGCCCAGGGGGCCATCCATCTTAGGCCAAGCGCGGACACTCTTATGGGGCGGGTAGGCGCCGTATTCCATATCCAGCGCCCAGTTGGTGCCATGTAGCGCTGCCATAATCTTCCTAACTTTAGACAGGCAGGGTTTGCACCCTCTGACCAGGTTCAGATCACTCACGACGTGTCGGACAAGAGACACCCCGTGAGACTCCAAGCAGTCCCACCCCCGGTCCGACCTAGAACCAGGGAGCGCCAGATGCCAGAGCAAGGGGGCGCCGTTGCGCGCTTCCCAAGACAGCACGCAGCTATCTAAATCCAGTCCGAAAAGTCACACAGTTTTGAAAGCCTGGGCGACTCTGGGCTCCAGAAGACTGACCTTAGTAAAGGCCAACTGCAGGAAGGGGTTCAACCCAGGGTTCTCCAGGTGAGTGTTAGAGAAAGTAGCCAAGGACAGGTCCTTCCAAGTCCAGGCTTGCCAAGGCACCTGCTTAGAGCCGCCGACCAAATGGCTGAGGAAACGAAGGTCATATGCACGTTTCCTGGTGACCAGAGAGGGGCAGTTCAGCCCTCCTTCGCCCAGAGGGGCCTCCAACGTGTCATAAGACTCCGCCGAGAAGCGACCCCTCACGAAGCCTGAGATCTTCCTGCTGAGCTTATTGAGGACCCGAGCAGGTATACCGTTGCCGTCCAGTAGGTGAAAGCAGTGGGACTGCATCAGTGCCTTGGCCAGGACACACCTATTCTGCACCGAGGCACCAATAGCCATCCACTGCCGGATAAGTTTAGAGATGTGACTCTCGATCTGCTTCCAACGGGGGAGGGCCAGGGAGGCATTGCCAACCCACACGCCCAAAATCCGCAGGGGGTCTTCTGGCGGGAGAATATAGGCTCCAGGGAGCGTGGAGGGGCCCATGCGTTGTTCCTCATGGCACCTTCGCACAAAACCCTCCGTCCCGACTGGCTTTACGTCGGTTTTATCCAAATTAAACTTAGAGCCTATCGCCAGGGACATAACTTCCAAGCAAGAGGCCAGGCCGGGCACAGAGTCATTTTCCGACAGGAACAGGTTGATATCGTCTGTGTATAGGGCCACCCAGGCCAGGGCGAGCCCATGCACACTAAGTCCTCCAATCTGGCCCCGAAGGCGCATGGCCAGGGGCTCGATGGAAAAGTTGAATAGCAGACAGGAGAGCGGGTCTCCTTGCCTCACACCCCTCCGGAGGGAGAACCTCAGGCTGTACCCCCCGTTGATACAAACACGGGATTGGCATCCAGGGAGAATATCCTCCACCAGACCCCGGACATCGGCAGAGACACCCATCACAGTCAGGACGTCCATCAGCCAAGCCTGATCCACTCTGTCATAGGCTTTAGCCTGGTCCAGGCCCACAATAAAGCCCCGAGTACCTGACGAGTCACAAAGATGCGCCACCTCAGCGGCCAGCCGGGTGTGCTCGTACATCTGCCTCCCAGGCACGAAGCCCTTCTGGTCTTCATGTAACTTTGCCACTGCCCAGGGAGCCAGACAACTGTTGATCAAATTAGTAAACATTTTACAGTCTGTGTTCATAGAGGAGATAGGCCTGTAGTTCGCAACCAGCGTAGGGTCACCCTTCTTATAAAAGAGGCTGACGTTAGCATCCTTAAAGCCAAGCCTCGAGGTGCCTTTCTCTTGCAGGTCACCTGCCAGATCTCCAAAGACCGACCAGAAAGATCTCGGAGGGCTTACTCCACCTGCCAGATCGTCTAACCGTGCCAACAAAGCTTTCCAAAAGGCGTATGGTATACCATCAGGTCCTGGGGCTGTATTGGGCATCTTCCCTCGCAAGGCCAGGAGTTCTTCCATCGAAAAAGGCCCCTCCTGCACGCCCGTGGGGGCAGGCAAGCACTGGTAGGCGGCCCGGACTTCCGCGAGTAATCGGACCTGCTCAGCTACCTGAGCTGATGAGCGTCACTCAGGCGTATGCAGATCCTGAAAGTACGCTCTAGCAACCCTCGTCATTTCCTTGAGATCTGTAGAGGCGACAGGCTCCTCAGGGCGGCGCAGTCCCTCCACTGAAATAGAGGCTCTGCTCCCCCTTTCATCCAACTCCTGATTAGAGGAGAGGTTAAACCACTCCGAAGTCCTCTTCTCCGCCATGCGCCTCATTTTGGCTACAGTGGCCTTACACAACGCTGCCAGGCGGTTGTCCAGTTGGTCCGCCACACGGGGCACCACTCTATACCAAACCGGCCTCTCAGGCTTGGGAGAGCTCCCCAAGACCAGGACTTGCCAGGGGGAGGCACTGCTCGGCACAAAGGCGCGCCGCCTAGGCGCTGGGTCGGGGGCTCTATGCAGTACCGCCTCCTGCCACACCGGAGCCCAGCGAGACTGCTGTTTGTGCGGATTCGAATTGTGCATTTGTCGGAGGACTGTCCCCAGCCTATCAGGAGTCAGCATCTCCTCCCTCAGCACTTGCTTCCAATCAGCAGTTTTCTCAGCTTTTCTACGGGAGGAGTATTTAACCCCTCGCTCCAGGACCAGCTTCTTGAACGCAGTCCAGGTTCCCAACGTGACCACCGCAGGAGGGGCCGTCAGCGTCTCCCACACGGACAACACGTTGGCCCAGAACTCCGGGCACTTATCCAGGGTTTCCAAAGAAGGCAAACGCCGAGCTGGGATGGCCAACTGAACCTTAGGAGTGTCAACTACCAGGGTGGCAACCGCCACTCTGTGGTCTGACCAGTTCGTATCCAGACACCGGGGGGAATGACTGCGCCAACCCACCTGGGGCACGTAAATTCTGTCCAACCGGGAGATCACCTCTCCCACCGTTCTACCTTTCCGGTAAGTCCAATAGCAGGGGTGTGCGCCGTCACCCACTGCATCCACCGCATCGCACAGTGTCCTAACATCTTTAAAGACGGCCATGGTAGAGCGCCTGGCAGCGGAAGGCTGTACGCAGGGCGTCCTATCATCCGGAAACTCCACCGTATTCCAGTCCCCAGCGGCTACACAACCCAGCCAGGAATCCGTCGGCAGCGAGGTGATAAAGCCCACAAGCTTATCAGCCAGGATCGAGTAAAAGGACCTGAGAGAGACTTCGCCACTGGAATTATCAGCATATACGCAGAGAATCCAGAAGGATTCCACGCTCCACTTCTGCCTAATGCGAGAGAGGAAAGCATATCCGGGTATGAGCAACTCTGTGCCCTCACAGGCCCACCCGCCGTCCGAAGGAGCTACCAAGGCTACACCAGCCTTGGCCGCATCAAGCCCGGACTGGTAAAGAACATTCGTTGCCTTTGTCGTGGCCAGGCTAGCGGTATGGGTTTCAGTCAGAACCAACAAATCTAGACCTTCAATCTTCATCAAACCTTCTACAAAAGGAATCTTTCGTCGTAAGAGTCCTTGCACTCTTGTAGTCTGGCCAGCCATGTTCCATGTGCCGATCGTAAAGGACCTATCTTTCAGACTAAACTGGGAGGTAGGAGACCTGGCACTAGGCATGGTCCCCGAGCCATCCAGAAGCACCCCTTCACGACCGTTGGGCTCAGGGCTCGAGCCAGCCATCGAAAGAGAACGCGGATCGCTATTGGGGCTGCTGGCGCTCCGTTGTGACACCGACAGGAGGGGGCTTTCGCATAACTGGCTGTTTGTGACACCGATGGCCCCCACGCCCATCGGGGGGGTACCCGCTGTCCCCCCGCCGTCACCGTCAGCCCCTCGGCTCTGGGCTGGGTAGCCAACAGCCTGTGCGGGACGCCGGGATGTTGAGAGCTTGAAGTCCATGGTTGCTAAGAGGGGGATTGCCCCAGAGGTGACCAGAAAAAACAAATTTATAGAGGAGGTGCGCTGGGGGGGCAGCTGACCACACCTCCCATCGGGTGAAATACCAACAGCTAAAGTTAGAGGGGAAGGGAGCATAAAACAAGAGCAGCGTGAAGGCAGCCTCACGTCACAAGAACGAGAACTAGAACAGAGTTTACCAAGACCAGGAAACAAGACATTACCAATCCGAAAAAATCCAGAATATGAAACCGTCATCGCAGACCAGACAAGAGAAAATAATACCTTATTCCTCCTCCTCTCTCCTACCATGAGCGCTCGCTCAGAGTCGATTAGGGCAGTTATGTCCTCCCCTTTTTTTGCGAGCCGCGCGGCCGACATCTCCGCTTTCTTCTTCTTCTCCTGCTCACCTTTCTTCTGAGCGCGAGTCCTAACTGTCCTGGGGGCTTTCCCTTTGGCTCCCTTTGAAAACATGGGGTGCAACTCCTTGCCTTTCACGGGAGGGATAATGTTGGAGTACGCACTCTTCGCATCCGCGGCGCTGATTCTCGAACCAGTAGGACTGTTAGTGCCAGTTCGGTGTTTCATATTGGTGACTGACCATGCCGAGAGGTGGAGGTTGCGATCATTCCACAGCTTCCGTCGAGTCTTAGGGAATGCCAGGAAAAGGGGAGCCATAGTGATGTACATCGAGGGGGACCCCGACATGCGGATCACGAGCCAAGCGGCCGCGGGGGGAGAGATGTATCCATCCGACAACAGGACTTGCAAGACCGTGGTTGCTGCATCCCTGGGGCTATCTGGATCGCACGGAGTGGCGGCGCCCGCAACAGCCTCTATTGCCTGGAAATCCGGTTGCGCCTTCAAGGTTATAACCGCTGTAACAAAGTCGGGCTCGACTGAGTTCCGTTGCCCTAGCTTGTACACATAGTCCACGAAACGGGGGGTTATCTCACGGGTGGCAGTGGAAATACCTGCCAGTTGGTCCCACATCTTAACCACATCGGGGTCATCCGCCACTCGATGAGCTCGGATAGACACTGCGATTTGCCACCATTGCCATTCGTAGGCTTCAGTCGCTGGGTCATCGTAGACAAAGTCCGGTGCCGGGACATCTATATCCATCACGCCTCTGCTCCTGGCATGCTTGAGATCGTTCCATTCCTCTGTGTGCTCAAATGTTCTAGATAGCCCGTAAAAGGAAAGCAGAAAGTCCCCTTTATAATGCCAGAGGGAGCTCTCCACCTCCTTAGTGGGCGCAGACGGGAAGGCTTTCAAGAGGACTTCCTTAGCCTTGGTCACGTCTGACACAGACTGCATCCAAGCAGAGGCTGCTGACAGGTCCCCGTTCACTTTGTTCAGGACTATGGTGAACATCTCACTGTTGACAGAGGGAAAAAGTCCCGCCAGATGGGCCAGGCTCTGAGACAGCGAAGGGTCGTTGTAGGTGTCTGACGGCGGTGCCACGATGTAGGAGGGTCCTTGGGTGGGGGGAGCTGTGCTCGTTTGGGTTGGCGCGCTCGGCTTGGACTGAGGATGTAGCTCTTCAGGGAGGACACCAGCCACTCTGGCAAGGGCGGCACCTTGCAGCGGCTTAATGTGTGAAAAGAGAAGAATGTCCTCTTCAGTGGCGTCAACTAGGAGGGGATTGCGCAGTAACGGTGTAGACAAAATGGGCAGAGGCACGCCGGCTTCTATGTCCATGAGATCTTCCGCCATAGTGTGACCCAAGGCCATTGAGGACAACGCGCGGTTGGTGGCGGAATCTAGAGGTAGTGGGGCAAGAACGGCAGGAGGCGAAGGGCTGAAAAACAGCGGCTCTGAAGGGGCTACCGGCACCGGAGCAGGGGTAGGCTGGGGGGGGCGGGGCCAGCGGGGGGCGCAGCAGAAGGCGCAGGCTCCAGAGCCACGTCAAGCAAACTGTCGGGCCAGGTATACGTGGAAGACTGGGACGGCTGGACAGGTAGGGGCGGACAGGGCACGGGCGCGTAATACTTGGCCATACCTGGGGCATGTGCTGTGACAGGGATTTCCATGGAAACCCGAGACGCGGCAGCAGAGGGCGTCAAAGGAGCAGGCTCTGAGCTAGGAACTGCGACGGGAGCCCCGAGGGTCACTTGGATTGCGCTGGTGGAAGGAGCAGCAGTGGCCGGAGTGGGTGTGGGCGTAGCGCTGACATGTGATTGAGAGAGCACTACCGCATTCAGAATAGCAGGGGTTGTGTACTGCACGTTATCGGCCTGTTCTGCGGGATTTCCTGGCAGTGCTGTGAGCGGGGTCAGTTCAGAGGGCATGCTCCTTTCTAATAACGCCCAGGGGAGCACGCTGGACATACATGTAATAGGCACTGTAGCCACAGGTGCGCCATGGTGCACAGCACCATGGACTGGGAGAGGCTCAGTGCCAGCGGGGTCTAGACCAACTCGTGTTAGAGTGGTATGGCAATCATGGGGTAAGGGCTTACGGCCTAGGGGGCTAGTAGAGTAACCAGAGGGGGGACGAGTGAACTCGTCAACCAAAGTTTCATTGGACACGTCCACAGGCAGGTGTCTGTCCCTGCGAAGGGAGAACAGGACTGGGTGTATAGAACCACCAAAGAACTTGCAGACCGAAAGGATCAAGTTCCTGGTCAACCCTATGGCAGGATTGGCGTTACCCAGGAGACGCCCACACAAGAAGTTGGATAGAGCGGTGACGCATCCCAGTTCTATTCCTTCCAGGATACTCTCATCGTCCGATTCCTCCATATCCACATCTTTTTCCAAGTCTTCTTCTTCCACCACAGACAGGGCGGGGGGCGCAACCATCTGCTCAGGAAGGCGGGCATGTCGGGGTGCCGCGGCACTCTTGACTGAGGGGGACGGGGGCACTCTAATCGGGAGCTGCCACGTAGCTTTCTCGAGATCGATTACACGTTCCCCGGCTTTCTTCTTCAGCACTAGGCTCCTGGCTGCGACGCTGATTACAGACAGACCTCCCAGTTTCATGAAAGGAAGGGGGCACTCTGCCGTAAAATGATCCGAGGAATAGCAACCTTGACACGCATAGGGGCGCTTGGCAGACCACGAGGGTTCAAAGTTAAGGAGTGGAGAGGCGTCGGGCACCAAGCCGTGCTTGTGACCGAACTCCATAGTGTGATGATTCTGGATTTTTCACCGGATTTTTCGGTGCATTTTGCATATATTCGGGAATTTCTAGCTAAATTCCCTGAATTTCTACGGGGGGAGTGACTCTTGGAGTCGCATGGAACACCATGGAACATTCTAGAACCTTCTGGAATATGCTGGAATGTTCTGGAACATTCCTGTGATGTCATTATGACGTCATCCCTTGTGACGTCATATTCCTTTGTGCTTACTCATGTAATGACGTCATACTTTCCCATGACATCATCTTGTATTGTGATTACTCAGCCTATGACCTCATATGTTCCCACATGATGTCATACTCTATTACGGCTTACTAACTACACTCTCACGCGATGTCATAGATGACTCCATTTGTTTGCACATGTACATACTAGACGTAGGGTACTTAAGAACATGACAGAGGGGGACTGGAACCTCACTCTGTCTTTGCACTCTTAACTCGCACCTAGCCCACATCAGCTACCTGCAACTTTTGTTACACATAGACCAAGGCCAATATACATCCTTGGATTCCAGAGTAAAAGTGCCCCTAAACTTAGAGGTGGCACCGCCCTTCCTGACTCCTAGAACTCGCCAACCCAGGCAGACGTCGTCAGTCTCAAACTCCAAGAGCCGCTTCCTCATCTGGAGGAATATCGAAGTCTCGTCCGCCACGGACCCCTTGACGACCCACTCCAGGTCTCTAGCTTTACTCATTGGAGCGAAACGCCGGATAACATAGACTGCGTTTGTCTCCACCAGCCTAATGAGGTCGAAAGCCTGAGCCTCCGTCTTGCCCTTAGACCCTGACGGCACAGTGCACAACATCCAATCCTGCCTAGGACTCATGCGTTCAAAGTGAACTTCACACTGCCACCGCTGAGCCAGCTTGGACCGGAGCAGCGAAAGCTTGGGGTCCTTGAACATAGGCCCAAGCTGCGCTACCCTGGCGAACATAAAATGGTACCCAGGCTTGTTGTACACGGTCTCAAACTCCGACCAAGACCAGCTTTTGATGGGCTCCAGGGGGTCTTCGTACCGGTTATTCCATCGAGCTCCGCCCCTCGGGGCTAACTTAGCTAGCTCATCGCACGTGTATAACTCCAGAGAGCGAGGGAGATAGAGCTTGGAGTCCACTTGGTCTCGCATGACTGGCTTCAAACTATCGATAGGCGCCTTCCCCACGACCACTGGGAAAAGAGGGGCGGTGCGGGCGGCATGGTCTTGATAGTTAGTTTCTGGCCACAAATCTTTGAAGGAAGGCCTCGGGGCGCTCCGTGGGGGGGGGACGTCAGGTGCAGCGACCGAAGGGGCGTCTGCGTGCTCTGTTTCTGCAGGCTCTTCCGCTCCATCCATCTTATCCACGAGCTTCTCCTGCTCCGCTATACATGCCTCCAAGACCCGCCACTGGGATTCCAGGGCTTGGACATCTGCACCTGGCAAGGGCTCTGCTATGTCCCGGTCCAACTCCCTGAGTTTCGCAACCATATCCGTGAGCACATTAGACGCTTCCGCAAGCGCGTCCTCTCGCTGCTGTTCCTCCTCTTGCTGGGCTGAAGCAGCCGTTTGCACCTTCTCCAAAATGGAGTCGAACTCCCCCTTCAACGCAGGGATGAAGCCTTTCCTATCAAAGTCCGCCTGCCTCTTAGCCTTGTTCAGGAAAGACACAAGGTCGGACCAGGCCGGCTTGGTCAAAACCACAGGGTATTCATCCAAAGCCGCGCGAAAACCGTTCATGGCATCGTCCAAAGGGTCCAAAATGGCCGCCCGCCACTTCGTGACAGGGGAGGACGGACGACGAGCCTGGGGGTCTGTGGAGTATGGTGCGAAAGGCACATACTTATTCTTTCCTTTCCCTTTCTTTCTAAACTTCTCTGGTGGGGGGGGACCAGCGCCAAACCTAGTAGCCTCCCGCATGGAGACGTTCTGTGGCAGCAAAGGCTCCCTCGGAGGGGGTGGGCCCCGCAGATCTCCTCTTGCGGCAGTTTGCGGCCCTAAGTAGGCAGGGCGGGGACGGGAAGACCCGGGGGACATGGGCCTTCCCCAGGACATGTTAGTGCCGGACGGGCCTGCACGCGGCATCTGAGCCCCAACCAGCCAGTGGCCAGGGACATCAAGAAGCGACGCGGCAGAGGGCGACCAATCAGTGACCAAGTGGTATAAACCCTCGTGCTGTGGGACGACGAACGCGCAGTGTTGTTCAACTAGAGGGGAATTCCTAAGAGCAAATACTGTGGGATAGAACCCGAGTGTCCAAACTGCCCTATGGACGTTGTGCTCCTGTACCGCCGCCAAGTAACAGAGGCCTGGGAGGAACCTGGGGTGCTTGAGTGGGCGCCAGAGGGGGACGTTTGGGGCGGCATCGGCCGAGGAGTGGGGGGCTGGTGCCTCTTCCAGGACTATTTCATCGAGAATGTTAGCATGGGCAAGCCCGGCAGGGGCTGCCTTGTTGGGATAGCGTCTCGCCTGCTTCTTAAATGTGACATGGGGGCGTGGAGCAGCGCGAAGGCTGCCGAAAAGGCACATGTCGATTATCTCTATGGCTTCCACCACATTGACAAGTTGTGCGCGCTGAGCTGGGACAGTCATAGTAGTAACTCGTTGTAAAATCTGTAAATCTGAAGAGAGGGGGGGAGCCCCAAAGGATCAGCAAAAATTCCGTCCACTAAAGAACAGCAGGCGAGAAAAAGAACGACGCTCAGGTACATCGCCGCCAAACAAGACCACAGCAATGTTTAGTGTGGGTACCGCCACAGTGCTGGGAGGATTGATGACGCAGGTGCCACCTGCGGGCGCGTTTCTTACCGGCTGATCCAGAGGACCGAACATCGGAGTTGGGAGCAGCCACGCCATCTCACTGGGTATGGGCCCAGGCGGCTAGCAGCCCTGGCCATTTGGGGAGGCAGCTGTTAATCATTCCCTGACAGCTCGCAAGAGCTGGAAAGGGTGGGCTCGGCATCTCCATCCGTGGGGGTCCTGAAGAACCGATCCACTAAAGCCATCCGCTATACTGCTGGCTGGGATTCAAGTGGAGCGTGGCCACTAGCTTTTATTCTCGTGTTTGACCATCACACAGGTGCAAGCATGTTGCAAAGCACCCAAAGCCCTTATCTCAACCCCGGGAGGGGCGAGCATAGTGGGCCAGGAGTGTTGCTCCTGGGCTCTTTTTCAGGTGGGGGGCCACCAGCTTTTCTGGTTTATCCTGTGTGTTTGACCATCATGCAGCATGCCGACGTTTCAAGTGGGGCATGCCACCGACCAGTTATGGGAAGGTGTCTCTCCCGTAGACAGGAGGTCTACTATGTGGACCACCATGGTGGGGCACAGAACGTCCGCAACGTCCGACAGACGTTCAGATAGCCAAGGACGAGGGGGATAGGGAAAGGACGTCATCCGGAAGTGTTGTCCGTCGTCCAAGATGATGGTTTACTGCACTGCCGTCCCTACTCACAAGCAGAGGGGTGGGGGCGCGCTGTTTCCAGACGCCCCAGCTCTGCTCTTGGAGGGGATGCCATATGCCCTAACGGCACGCTCGACAGGGTGAGGATACCCCTGCGACGCGGCCGGTTTGGCTAGGCCAAGGCCCCAACTTTTGGGGATGGCTGGCTGTGCACACGGTGCTGTAAAATCCTCGGTCTAGGGGGCGGGACAGTGGGCCGCATGCACTCTAAGCTGCAGGGACTCGCGAAGCCCAGCCGACTGTCCATGCCTAGACCCACAGGGGAATGCCCGAAGGCAGTCAGCAGCGAGCCACAGGCTGGCCGCATAGCATGGAACGACAGGGGGAAAACTCACATACCAAGGACCTCAGGGTATACCAGAGGAACGAGAACTGAATGGCCGGCAACGCGTGGCTGCGGGCGGCACGTCGCACCACCACTGCGAGGCAGCCAGCGGGGGCCAGGAAAAAAAGAAACGGGAAAAACCCACAAAGAGAGCACAACATACCTGAAAAGCCAGGAGGACAAGAAAGGCCGAAGAGGCCAGGGAAAAGCCCAGCAGCCAAACACTGCATGGAGCAGCGCTAGCAGGAGCGCGTCGTGGACAGCGACGACCGAAAGACGGTGACAACGAGCAGGAAAGGCGGGGGGCCAGTGCCCGAGGTCAGCTGCAGCCCCCCAGCTGAGTATCCGAGACCACCATTCGCGCTTCACAGAGAAACTTACTGCTTGGAACTGCGTGGAAGTTGTGGTCGGGTCCAAGCTGCATTATGGGATTTTTTTTTTTTTCGGGGCAAGGCACCGGCTCTGCTACCCCGAGGGGTGCCCCAACATTATCCATGGGAACTCGGCGGCTCTCTAGAGCTCTCCCTCCGTTACGCTGATGGAATCTAGTTTAAGACCCCGTTACCTGTTGGAGGTACCAATACAGCCCCGCTCACATCAACACAAAGGGGTGAAATGGTCTCCCAGCACCCAAATGTAGAAGATTGAGACTCCAAGGCTTCAGAGGCCAGGAGTGTGGGGGTCACCACAGAGCTCATTCGCTCTGGGAATACCCACTAAACCACCAGGGAGCCTCCAGCCCAACATTGGCAAGGTGGCCCACCTCCTCGGATGGAGACGAGCGCCATACCGGGCCGCTCCTAAAGGGTTTTACGTCCCTGGAAGACCAACACTGCGCCGGCCAGAGCCACGAAGGGATGGCCATTGCAGCACAGCCCACCCACCTCTTGCAGCGGGGAGTACCTGGCGCGAGCAAGCTTCTGCACCAGGAGTTGACCCCGCCTCTATGGGAGATGGGTGCCGTTATGGGACGACGGGGTAGGGACACAGGCGGTGCTGGAAGCACCAATACAGAGCCCGCAAGGCCCGGCCCTAAACCCAACCCATCGAGTTATACTTCACTGGGGGCTACAAGCCCGGGGCTCCCAGGGGGAGCTGGGGGTTTTCCCATCATCGCCAAAGACACACAGCTACTCTCGGGGCTCCGCTGACGCTTACTGGGTTTAGCTGTCATCGAATTTACTAATGTGGAGCCCAAAGGCATTACGGCAGACCTAAGGTACCCTCAGGGTGTAAACCAAAACAGGAGCTGCTACTCGGATGACTCTGCCCCGCACTTTAACATGCTCACTACTCTAAGCAAAACCTTTTGACTCCCACCCTCATTACAGAGGATTGCACACCAGGTTAAAACCCGGGCCAGGCAGGTTGGTGCCAGGGTTGACAGAGAGTCCCCATTTCACATCACTGCAATTGGCTGTCCACACTTCTTGATCAGAGTACACCAACGCTTCTGGGGGTCACGGCGACCTGCGGGAATTACACTGCGCAATGCACAACCCTGCCCAACCCAGAGGGTCGGGCTATGTCAAGGCACCACAGGCCTGCAGCCGCAGAGGGAACCGACCTTCACAGGCACACTTTAGCCCTCACCCCCCAGTGGTGCCCGAGATGGCGATACCCCTACTCTCCTGTCGGCACGTCTTACCACCACACGTTCTGGTCTAGGCTGGCCCATCAAAGGCCCCAGCCAATTTAAGGATCCCGAAGGATTTATCCACGCTATGGCGCAGCCTCTGTCGCCGCTCCCAGAGGACTGACCCTACCCTCGCTGTGCATCCGTGACTAAGGAGGGCCTCTACGGCCAGGTCCCAGACATTAGAAACCCACCTTGCGCACCCAGGCGAGCCCCCTCAGTCCCTAAGGGCCAAGCAGGGGACCGGCACCGGCACAGGACCGTCACATCACCTTAGGCGCAGGACGACCCTAGAAGGGTATGGCAATAATGGGTGGGGTAAGCCGTCAAGGGTGTAGTATATCACACCCTCTCTTCAGCCAGGTACACGCGCGGAACACAAGGACGCCTCGTGGGCAACCAAGATATTCCCGGAAAAAACCAGCGGGCAGCGCTGGAAACCCCTGGTGACCCCAGAGTGGCCGTAGCGGCTAAGGGGTCCCGCCCGTAGGCAGCCAGAGGAAACGCAGCGCACGCTCCGCTGCTGTGTTCTGAGCCCCCGGGGAGTGAGGCGACGCCTTTCCAGGATTGCCCAGCCCAGGTTCAACTATTCTACGGAGCAAAGAGAGTCTCGAATGCAGGGGGGCACGACCCCCGCACCGGTCTTCCTACCTTCTCCAGAGCTTACGCGTCGTGCTTAACGGCAACCAGAGGAAAACTATATACAGCGCCGCCAGGGGCCAGAGCCAGAGGTCATCTGTAACCCGTAGCGAAACTCACCTGACCACCCTCAGCCGCCCCCGTTTTGAGAGGGAACGTTGCCCGGTTGGCACCACGAGGAGGTGGTGGTCGGGTCCAACCTGCATTATGGGATATTTGCATTATGACCTTTTGCATTATTAGCATTTCAACTGTATATACAGAAAGAGACCAAACAAAGGTGATGAGTCATAGCACTCCAACAGTTGGCTGCAACGACGACCTCAAGGACCTAAAGGCCATTGCTAATGTAAGCCAATACCCGATGAGGCCGTGACTGCCCTGCTGGCAGATCCCGACAACCTCATTGTCTCTTTATACAGACGCTGCACCCGCACGAAACTCTTGCTGCACACTCGATGATGATCCAAAACTGCCCAGTCGAAGTCCTCGACAATATATTCGACCACACGGCATATTTGGATCCAGAGAATGCGCAAGCGGTCCTCTGTTCGCTCATGCTCACTTGCTCGCACTTCCGTGTGATCGCCAAACGCCACTTCATTCGCATAGTGTGTCTACCAAACGCGGAAAAAGTCAACGCATTTTCAGGTTACCTCATGCAGGTCGTCGAAAGCGGTGACTATGGTACTCGTGTGCTCCCCATCCATGCAGCATTTGGCGGTAGCGGGCGAGTTCCGTATCCCTCGAACACGATTCAGTCAATCACGCACTGCTGAGGAGGTCGAAGCAGAGAGTAATCTCCCTTCGGTCGTCACGATCGCCTCGCCCTCGCTTCTTACCCTAACAATCATCGGCGTAGACGGCTGCACGGAAGTAGAAGGTGTGAGAAAAAGCAGACACGTCTACAAGAGGGGGATCTCCGACGTTGTTCAATTTCCGCAGCTCCGTGAACTGGTTGCTCTTGACCAGCGGCTCATCCCCCTCGACCTCGACAAAAGTGGAGATAATACGCCCGATATTTCCAAGTACCCAAACCTACACAAGCTTTATATACTCAGCGATCATTCACTGGAAAGACTTCCGTCACCGTTACCCAACCTTCGCCACCTCCGCTTGGAAATGTTGGATAGGATGGAGAGCGCCCATGCGCGCCTTCCCTCCCTCGATAAAACCCTCCGTGTCCATTCTCTCATCATCGATGCCCCACCATATCACGAAGAGATTATCAACGGCTGTTTCGGGTATAATCAACCCAAAGCCGACTACGATCGTAAAATTGACA
>Ga0307515_10012442_pt1 | contig 16008 bp, 5 predicted proteins | sample 17_EM_MG_FD_194513 | JGI IMG/M metagenome (GOLD analysis project Ga0307515, IMG submission 194513) | Populus trichocarpa ectomycorrhiza microbial communities from riparian zone in the Pacific Northwest, United States - 17_EM | ecosystem: Host-associated > Plants > Roots > Unclassified | place...
GGCTAGTCCCGTTATAGTACCCCCCCTTTTAGCCAAAGGTCTAAATAATTTAATTTTAGTTAAGACTTATAACTTATCACATATTGTGTTTTCGCGTTAGGTGGCGATATAGGGTTTTACCAATTCTATTATTAAATAAACTAATTAGGATTTTCCATCCCCGGGATAGAAAATCGCTATTAGCTTAGTTAAGGCGGTAAGCAGAACTAATATCTTTGTAGTAGGTTTTGGTAAGGTAAATCTAACTAATTAAACAACTTTAACCGGCGGTTAAAGTTCCTTAATATCTTATATATTACGTAATCGTATTACAAACATTATAACGTATTTTAAGTCTTTTTTAATTTTAAGCTTCCTGCTATCGTATTTCGTGTATTTATATTAGGTAGTAATTATTTACTTTTATATTATATCTATTTAGCCGGAGTAGGCCGTAAAGGATAGTCCTTATAGAATTCTTTTACTAAGGAAGGCGTATTGGTTTTAATCTAGTTATAGGTTTCCTAAGTTTATATTTCGTATTCTTCCTATTTAATAAGAAGTTTAAATTATTTGGATTGTATCTTCTATTAATTAAGTTAATAAAGTAGGAACCGTTGCCGTTATTAACAATTATAGAAGGTAGTAGTGGTACTTCACGAGTTATAGGTTTACCCTTTAAGGGTTATAGCAAGTTTACGTAAAACGTTAGATATATTTTTATCTTAGTTAGTAGTTTAAGTTTATAAGCGTATAGGCTTAGTTTCTTTTTAACTTAGTATGGGCCTATAAACTTCTAGTCTAGTTTCTTTAAAGGTTGTTAAGTCTTTAGGTTTTATATATTTAGGTAAACTATATTACCTTCCTTAAAGTCCTACGCGGGAGCTTGTTCTTTATTTATATACTATTTTTATACCGTTTAAGCATACGCTAATTCACTTTATAGTAGTTCCGTTAACTACTTTATTTAATTAGCGAAGTTATACGCGTTAATTAGTTAAATCTTTTTAATTATAGGTCCTATTATATTAATTTTGGGTTATAGTTTAAATTTAAGTTAAGGGTCTTGTCTATAGGTTGCGTAAAACAACGTTACGCCTATTAATTCGTTTCTTATATTATTTATAGTAAACTTAGCTAACAGTAGCTATTTTTCCTAGTTATCTTATAGGTAGGAGTAGTATATTTATAGGTATTGTTCTATAATTACGTTCGCAATTTCAGTTTAACTATCTATCTTTAGATAAAATGTAGTTAAGAGTTATGTTTATATACTTAATTATTTATATAGGGCTTACCAGAAGTCTAAAACAAACTAGCTTCCGCAGTCGGATATTATTAAATTAGGAAGTCTGTGTAGCTTAAAGACGTACTTAATAAAATATTTAGCTACTAATATTATATTAATTAAGTCTATAGGAATTATATATTGTATTTTTATAAGACGGTTAACAACTACTATAATATTCGTGAACTTATTACTATTAGGTAAGTCAACTATAAAGTTAATTAAGATATCTTACTATCTTTGCATTAGAATTGGTAATAGTTAAAGTACTCCTTACTTCTTTATATAAGAGGTCTTCCCACGTACGTATATTCTATATACTTAAACGTATTTTTGTATATAGTTATGCATTATAGGCTAGTAGTATACTTGTTAGATAATCTTATAGGTCTTTATATAGCTAGGATGCCCTACTATAGGGGAATTATATATAAATTCAAGTATCTTAAATTATAAGGGTTTGGAATTTAGGACTACTATCTTCTATTAATAGTATAACCGATTATTACGGATTTTATATTTAGTGAGTGTAATATCCTTATATTGCCGTTTCCCTATTTAAATTGCTTTTATTATATCTACTATCTAGGGGTCGTTCTTATATTTATACTCTATTAATTTATTAATTTTTATATCCCATTTATCGATTTCCAATTTATTTCTGTTAAGCTCCACGTTTAGAAATATAGGGCGTAGTTTCTTAAAGCGTTTAGGGGGCAGTAGAATTTATAATTAATTTATAATCCGTTTGTTAAAGGCGTTTATAGGTAAGTTCTATAATTATTATATTAATAAGTTAGGCTTCTAATTAAGTTTACTAGGTTAGTATGTAATCTTAAAGTTAAATTATAAAAGGTATTCGGCCTAATAAATTTGGCGCTGCGTTAATTGCTTTATAGTTATAAAGTACTATAGGTTTTTATAGTCCGTTAATACGCGTATTAGGAATAATAATCCTTTAAGTTTTAGGCGCTATTATTTAAAGTATCTAATAATTATAAGCAGTTCCTTATTATATATCTTATAGTTTAATTTAGTAGGAGTAAGTTTCTGGAAGAGAAAGGCTACTAGGCGCAGCTCGCCGTTCTTGTTATACTATAATAACACTCCTCCTAGTATATAATTAGATAAGTCTATTTTAATAATATATTTAAGGTCCGGATTAAAGTAGGTAAAAATTAAAGCAGTTATAAAATAATATTTTAGGTCGTTAAAAGCTTATTTATATTTAGTAGTTTATTTAAATATTATATTCTTCCTTATTAAGTTTACTAATAGCTAAATAATTTTTAAGAAGTAATTAATAAATTAATAGTAGAAATTTACGAATCCTAAAAATCCTTAGATGTTTTATATACTACTAAGACTTTCCTAGTTTATAATTGCAGTAATTTTCTTAGGGTCCATTTTAATTCCGTTGCGGGATATAATTAGGCCTAAGTACGTAACTTCAGACGTATAGAACTTGCATTTCTTAATATTGTATTATAGTGTCACGGGACACCCCCGTGACACCTTGCACACGTCCACCTGTTTCCACCGACTCAGCAATTAGAGACCAACTGCAAAATGGCAATCTAACGGCAATCTAACGGCAATCTACGGCATTCTGCCATATTCTGCCAAGTTCCACCGAATTCTGCCAAGTTCTGCCAGGACCACGACCTGAACCCTATTCTGCCCCATGCACGTATTAACCAAGCAACCAAGTCAACGATATATACCCTTTCTTCCCAATCTCCTACCTTCTCTCCTTACGTAACGTCTTAACCTTATTACATAGTTTATATACATAGCTTAATAATATCTACTTCGTTATATATTATTACCACTTATGCTCACTCCGTGACACTATGTTACGTTAACTACTTATACTACTACCCGAAATGGAAAACGCACCTAAAGCCCCCGTAACGGCCGCTAATATTATATCCATCCTCTAAGAACAAATAGCAAGCATATAGAAGTCCTTTATAGAGGCCCTCAAACAACAATAAGTTACCCTAACTTAATAATAAGCCAAATAAGAAGCACGGCATTAGAAAATAATAGAAGCCCTCTAAGAAGAAGTCCGCACCCTTAAGACGCCCACACTAAGCCCCTAAGATTAATCGCTATTACTAGAAACTAATACGTGAAATACGAGCCCTAAACTAGCAATAATTATCCCACCGGTAGAACCGACTACTATATTATAACAATCTAAAAAACTACTAGACCCTTTAGTATTTACTAGCAAACAATAAGAGCTTTAGTTATTCTTAAGCCGACTTAAGAATAAGCTAACTAGTAATACTAACCGTTACCTAACTAAAGCTAACCGACTCTACTACGCCCTAAGTTGACTAGGAGGAGACGCAGCTAACCTTATTAAACCTTTCTAGCCAAACTTAGTATAAAGCCTAGTTGTACTTCTTAAAGCTATATACGGTAACCCAAACCGCCAAGCTACCGCTTAAAGGAAGATAAACCATATAACTTAAGAAAAGAAAAGTTTCCTAGTATACTTCTCTAAATTTAATCGTTACGTAAAGGAAACAGGCTGGAATAACTCCGCACTAATTAACAGCCTTATCAAATCTCTAAGCCCTAAACTAAAAACCTCCCTAATTGGTGTAGACCTACTAGGAGCCCTTAACGCCTGCGTAAACATTATTAATAAACGGTACAATAATATACTACGCCTAACACCAAAGCCCACTCCTTAATATAATACAACAACCCCGCGAACGTCCACTAAGTTATCGTCCCAACCTAAGCACCCCAACGCCATGGATATCGACACTGGGACCCTAGGATACGCCCTACTAGGGTCCTCCAAATAAGAACGACGCACCAAGCTAGGCCTCTACTTTAAATATAGAAGTAGCTCCCACCTCTCCAATAACTGCTCCGCCCCCTTCCGAAAAGATCTACAAACAGTCAACGCTAGCAGTCATTCACCGCACCGATCTTCTAGCCACCGACCCCGATCTTTATCTGGATCCACCAGTCTAAAATTTCCACGACTGTCCACCCCGCGCCTAAAGAATCCACCAGATTCCACCAACCTAGGAATTCCACCGAATCCCACCAACGTAAGATTTCCACCGATATCCACTAAGGATCTAAAAATTCCACCAAACCCCACGAATAGACCCTGAATACTACACCGCCCCAAGCTAAGCAGAAGCTTAAGCTTAGTACACAAAAATACCAAAAGGACTGGTATTCTACCATAAAAAGGATTCTTAAAGAACCTAAACCTAAATCTAACACTAACTCCGTACCCAATACCAAACCTAAACCTAAGTAAGAAACTATGAGCAATCCGAGCGAGCTCGGCACCCTAGATATCCGCATAATTAGAGCTACCCCATTAGCGCAACTTACTAAGAAACCCGAGCATACAATCTTCGCTATTACGATAGCCGATATTAAGAAGGCCTTAGCACTAAGGAAGTATACCAACCCTACCATAAAGGTACTAATAGAGTATTATTATCGCCTAGATGCGTTCTTATAAAAGGAAGCTAATAAACTACTAGAATACCAACCATACGACCATAAGATTATACTTAAAGAAGGAAAGTAGCCTGGATTTAGACCCTTATACGGGATATCCTAAAATAAACTCCAAGTACTATAAAAGTATTTAGATAAGAACCTAAGTAAAGGATTTATTAAAGCAAGCTCGTTGCCTATAGCCGCACCAGTAATCTTCATTAAGAAACCCAGCGGTGGTCTACGCTTCTATATAGACTACTAAGCTCTTAACGCCGTTACCGTTAAGAACTAATACCCGATCCCGTTAATATAAGAGACGCTAAACTAACTAAGTAAGGCTCGTTACTATACGAAGCTTAATATTATCTCTGTATTTAACCGTCTCCATATTACAAAAGGGGACAAATAGCTTACTATATTTTATACCCGATATAGACTATTTAAATACTTAGTAATACCCTTTAGCCTCATAAACGCTCCGAGCTTATTTTAACATTATATAAATAACACCCTATGCCCCTACCTGGATATCTTCTATACTACTTATATTAACGACATCCTAATATATAGTAATAACCTAACCGAATATTGGAAATACGTTAACTTTATCCTATAAGCCCTACACGGAGCTAGTCTATAATTAGATGTAGATAAATATAAGTTCTATAAAACGGAAGTCCTATACCTTAGACTCCTTATTTCTATAAACGGTATATAAATAGACCTAAAGAAAGTTAAAGTAATTATAAACTGGTAAGAGCCTTTATAGGATTTGCTAATTTCTACCAACGGTTTATTAATAACTTCTCCGCCCTAGTTTTACCCCTTATAGCTCTAACCTAAAAGGATAAAGTTTTTATCTTTAACAAGGAATGCAAGAAGGCCTTTGCCTATCTAAAGGTTATATTTACTACTGCGCCCGTACTCCAACACTTTAACTTAAACCAAATAAGTATTATAAAAGCCGACTTATCTAACTACGTTACTAAAGGTATTCTGTCTTAATATAACGAGGATGGAGTATTATACCCTATAGCATACTTCTTAAAATAACTAAGCCTAGCTAAATGTAACTATAAGATCTATAATAAGGAATTGTTAGCTATTATTAGATACTTTAAATAATAGTAACCCGAACTAAAAGGCGCCGGATTTCCAATTAAGGTCCTTAGCGACTATAAGAACCTACAGTACTTCACGACCATAAAACAGCTAAGTTATTATTAGGCCCGCTAGTTAGAATATCTATCTTATTTCCAATTCTTAATTACGTACCGCCTAGGCGTCTAAGGTTAAAAGCCTAATACCTTAACCCAACGCTCGCAAGACGCGCTAGCCCTAGAAGAAGCGCACTCTTACCGAAATTAGACCCTACTTTACCCTAAACTATTTAACCCTCCCACTAAAGATCTTACGGTACTCGTCCTTGAAATAACTAATTAATCGATTAAACAGATTATAGTTAATAAATACCTAAATAACGAGTTCATCTAAGAGACGCTTAAGCTAATGTAAGATGGCATTAGACGCTCTAAAAAAATTTCTCTAAGTAAATGCGAAGCTCGCGGAAACTACTTATATTACTAGAACCGTCTAGTTATCCCTAATTATAATAAGCTTAAGCTTAAACTCCTTAAACACATATACGATCTACCTGTTGCCGGCCACCTAAGCTAAGGGAAAACCCTAGAACTACTCCAACGGGAGTATTATTAGCCAAATATACATAATATAACACGAAGGTACGTCTCTAGCTGCCATATCTGTTAATAAGCTAAAGCTTCGCATAAGTTGTATAACGGCCTTTTAAAGCCACTACCTGTTCCGGACCGAAGATGGAAGGATATCTTAATCGACTTTATTATTAATCTCCCCGTAAGTAAAGGCTACACAAATATTATAGTAGTTATAGACCAACTATCTAAAATAAGACACTTAATTACCTGCCCCGATATGTTAATACCTACTATCGCCTAACTATTCCTGGATTACGTATAGAAACTCCACGGACTCCCTAAAACAATTATCTCTAATAAAGGTAGCCAGTTTGTCTCTGTATTCTAGGAAAAACTAACTACCTAACTCCGCATTAAAGCACTGTTATCTATGGTATACTATTTAGAAACGGATGGTTAAATAAAACGTGTAAATGCTATAATAGAACAGTATATCCGGATATATACGTCGTACTTATAAGATAACTGGATTAACTAGCTTATATTCGCCGAGTTTATAGTAAATAATTCCGTCTCGGAAACTATAAAGGTCTCCCCATTCCTGGCTAACTACGGCTAGCATCTATAAATGGGCTTTAAACCCTTTAGCAACGTTCCTCATCCCGCTTATTAAGCTTTATAAGTTGTAGAAGTAAATAAATTCGTAGAAAAGATAGAGGAACTGCAATAGTTCCTTACTAACAAAATAATATAGGCCCAATCTATCTATAAAGCTGCAGCAAATAAGAAACGAACCCCAGTACCGGCCTACTAAATTGGTAACTTTATCTGGCTAAACACAAGAAATCTAAACACGAAACGACCTACTAAGAAACTTAATTAGAAGAACGCTGGCCCTTATAAGGTTAAGAAGGTCGTTTCCTCTTACTCCTACTAATTAAAGCTCCCTAATACAGTTAAAATCCACCCCGTATTCCATACGTTAGTCCTCCATCTTACTACCCCCGTATTAGATACCCTGCCTAAATAGATATAGGACCCTCCCCCACTAGTTAAAGTGGATGGTGAGAACGAGTACTTTATTAAAAGAATTAATAATATTAAGTATGATAAACGGAAACACTAATATATATATCTTACGAAATAGAGAGGCTTTACTAAGTCCTTATGGGAACCCGTTAACTCTATAGAACTTATATAAGCCGTAAAAGACTTTCACGAACTCCACCCAGAACTACTATAGCCCTATCTTGCAGAAGCTCAAGTTTAAAGGGGGGGTACTGTCATGGGATACCCCCGTGACACCTTACACACGTCCACCTGTTTCCACCGACTTAGTAATTAAAGACTAACTGTAAAATGGCAATCTAACGGCAATCTAACGGCAATCTACGGCATTCTGCCATATTCTGCTAAGTTCTACCAAATTCTACTAAGTTCTGCCAGGACCACGACCTAAACCCTATTCTGCCCTATGTACGTGTCGACTAAGTAACTAAGTTAATAATATATACCCTTTCTTCCCGATCTCCTACCTTCTCTCCTTACGCAACGTCTTGACCTTATTATACAGTTTATGTACATAGCTTAATAATATCTACTTCGTTATATATTATCACCACTTATGCTTACTCCGTGACATATAGGCCCGCGTCTTATAAGCGTTTAAAGACCGTTTAAACGTGCTTCTAATATTTAGAAAGTAAAAATAAATAGATTAAGATATTATTAATATACACGGTAATAAATATATTAAGGAATTCGCGAAGCGTATTATTAATATATTACTAAAACGTACTAGGACCGTTCTTTACGCTAAACAGCATTACTAGGTATTTAAAAAGTCCCTATTATAATCGGAAAGCTATATACTTCTTATCTCCTTCGTAAACACGGATTTAATTAAAGGCAGTAACTACGTTGAGCTTTATAAAGTATCGTGCTTTTACTAAGTAGTTAAGCGTTTCTTAAAGCAGAGGAATCGGATATTGGTTTTAAATTATAATTATATTTAGGGCTTAATAATTAATATAGAATCTTAAGCCTCTTTTAGGTTTTTTAATAAATAGTATAGATAAGGCAAATAGTAATTAACTAGGGTGAATAAATCCTTTCTTTAGGTGCTCTTTAAGGTATTATTACATTATAAGCAGCTCTTCTCGCGACATACCGTATAACGGGCCAAACTTTAGCGTTATATTAGGTTTAAGTTCTATCTTAAAATTATGCTCGTCTTAATATGGGGGTAGTTAGTCTATAAATTATTTCTTAAACATATTAATTAAATTGTAATATTCTTTAGGTATAAGAGGTTAGGGGTTAATATATTGCTTTAGTTTTAACGCCTTCTTAATATCTTCTAGTATTATAGCAAAGATCTTATAGTTTTGTTTTCTTGCTAATAAATAAAAGGGTACAGCTTATATTATATAAATTTTAAAAGGTTTTAATATATCATCTTCGCATTCTTTACCGCGATTAGTAGTTATAACTTTATTATATTAGTTTAAGGTTTATAGTAAAGGTAATTTATATTATATTATATTTAAATAGTGTGGGTATTACTTAGGGGGGTACTGCAATTGCAATATATGGTAACTAATTCTTTAATTTATTTATATCTTTCGCAGAAGATTATAAGGATCGCGGTGCCTAAATAGGGGGCTGATAAGTCACTGTAAGGATGACTAATCAGAGACATGACTACGTAACCTCTACTTATATAGACACTAGCGACATTTATAAAAAGGAAAGAAGGTAAGAAAGTATAAAGGAGAAGTATATAGGTTAACAGGTGCTTAGGGTAGTAATTATAAATGTTTTGGGTATTGCGAATATTACGGATATTATAGACGTTGCGGATATTGTTACGGATATTGCGGATATCGCTACGGATATTGCGAATATTGCGGATATTGTAAACATTTGGATATTGCGGTGGAGACAGGTAGGCGCGTATAAGGTGTTACTGAGGTGTCCTATAATAGAGCGTAGTTAAAGTTAGAACCGAAGGTGTGGCGGCTTTAAAAGGTATAAAAGTTGTTATAGACTATAGGGGAAGCAGGTAGAAGGGCTAAGTCCTATCTATTGTTGTTGAAATAACAGTTAAGGAAGTTAATATTAACGGTAAGGTCGGGAGGGTTATTGTTATAGAGGTAGGTGGCGCTCTTGCCCTTATCGTTACTACTCTTATTGTTGATATTACCGTGCCTTACTATACTAGGTTCCGTACTACTAGGGTTTATACTACTAGGCTCTATACTACCCGTAAGGCTATAGGTAAAGGCATCGTTGTTTATAGACGTGACTATATTCTTAGCCGTTTTAATTAGTATTGGTCCGTTTAAGGTTATAAAGTGCTTAATACTATAGTTGTTATAAAAGAAGTTACCGCTAGTAGGAACTACAGTTAGGGTTAATATATTAAATGCCATAGCCGTTATATCCTTATTAAAGTTGTTGTTAATATCGTTGTCCGCAAGGTACTGGTGGACACGTCTTTTAAATTCTTCTCTTGCTTTGTTACGTTCTTTTTTAGTATACCTAGTTAACTAATAGTCTCCTTTCTTACACACAAAGCACGTCCTAGCATTATTGCTATAATGATTATTTAATAAACTTAGTTGAGACGTTGGTCGGTGGTAGCGACGGTTAGTAAAGAATACGTCCATAGGCTGTTCCGTAGGCTGTAAGAATATATTAGCGGGTTATTCTATAGTACTATTAATCTTCTTATAAGTGACAATTAACAATTGTAGGCTATTTATAAGGCTAGTGAGTATAGTAGGTGGGTTGGAGCAAGCTGCCTGGTAAGTAGTAACGTCTTAACAAGCGATGATAAGCTTATTGTGTAGGAAGTTATTATTGCGGAGGTTAGCGTTAAGACCATGCTATAAATGACGGAGGTCGTTAAGCAGTAGCTATAGGCAGTCCCCTATAGACTTGCCTTTATTTTTTATTATTATAGTTTTTAAGGTTATAACGTTCTATTTTGCTAAGATTCTACGCTTGTATTCTAGTCCTTTAAAGTAGTTGCGTACGGCATTACAGATGCTATTAAAGGTGGTATAGGTTGCCTTATTCTTATAGTAGAAGTTAAGAGTAATACCCTATAGTATTATTAGAAAGCCTTTAATCTTTACCTCTTATAGTATATTAACCCTGTTATAAAGGTCGTTGAAAATCGTAAGCTTGCGGTTAAAGTTATTATCCTTTCCGCTGTACTTACTTTCCTCTATATATATCTTTACTAAGGTTGCTAAGTCTCTGCTATAGGTGGTGGCTTTGGCTTCTATAGAAGGAGCTGTAACGTTTATAGGGGGAGCCGTAACGTTTGTAAAGGGGGCCGTGACGTCCGTAGGGGGAGCCGTGACGTTTATAGGTGAGGGAGGCTTAGCTGTAGGGAGGTTATTTGAGACAGCTAGGGTCGGGGTAGGTGCCATTAAGGGAGTTAATAAACGTGATTTAAGACGGCGGTTAATAATATATAAATTAAAGCGTCCTTTATTATTGATGTATAGCTTAATTTCTGCATCTGACTATTCCGTAGGGTTATCTTCGTGGGCGATATTATATAGTGCTTGTGGTACTAACTTGCTCTTCTTATTAAAGACCCATACTCCGTTGCGTTGGAGTAGTTGTTTGAGTCCCGTAAGTGCAGGCCTATTAGCGTCTTTAAATATCTATACCTTAAAATTATTAAAGTCCTCTTGGTACAATTCCCATAGGCTTTTATCTTTAAAGTTATATTTAGTGTACTTATTAATTTTAAAGTTAATATAGTTGGTGATGTCTTCTGCGGTAGTTTCGTTGGTTAAGGTAATTCTATTGCTCTAGTTTGGATGTTGGGTTCCTGTGTTAGATATAATTGACTAGCGTAGATTGTAGTGTAGGTTGTGGTCTTACGTGTTAAGCGGTTAATGGGTATTAGGGGGTACTGGCGCTCAGTAAAGAGGTCGTACTGGGTATTGATTTTGTGTGGTGGACGCGAACCGAATGAAGCCTTAGAGGAGTCGGTTCTTTAAGTTCCTAGGGCCTATACAGGAAGGGTTCTCCTTAGCAAACACAACGTGGTTGACGGGCCTTGGTAGGAGCGATCGCGTGGTGCCTCTCTTCGTAATAATACCTGGCTAATCTGTGATATCACTGATTAGTGTGGGTATCACCCGGGGGGGTACTGCAATTGCAATATATGGTAACTGGTTCTTTAATTTATTCGTGTCTTTCGCAGAGGATCGTAAGGATCGCGGTGCCTAAATAGGGGGCTGATGAGTCACCGTAAGGATGACTAATCAGAGACATAACTACGTAACCTCTACTCGTACAGACAAATAGTTATATGCATATTTATAGAGTAAGTAGTATTTTAAGTAATAACTTCAGCAGTAGGTTGTACGGAATTTTAGTGTTTTTTTAACCTAGCTAATTAAAGGGTTATATTATTTCAGCTATCTATATCTAAGTATTACTTTATAATACTTTAAGGGTGTTATAAATAGGGAAACGTATTTAAGGTATTCGCCTATCCGCATCTTTATAAAAGCGTAGTACGTTAGTTCGCCGTATATTAAAGGCTTACTATTAAAGCCTTGTAGGCCTTAAGGCTTATTAAGTTTCTTTAAATTTAAGCGTTAAGTTTTTGCGTAGTTCGTATCAATAAAGCCTATACTAATAGCTCCACTATCTATAAGGATTTATACTTCCTTCTATTTTCTAAGTATTTAAATTTCGCCGAGTATATTAAGGGAGTTGTGTTATATATTAGCACTAGAAGAGCCTAGACACTTATACTCTTCCACTTCTTATCCTAAGGCGCGACTTAGCCTTAGGATAATTTATTTTCCGAATTAACTAAAGGTAAGACGCTTTATAACGACCGAGTATAATTTATAAAATAAGTACGATTCGTAGAATAAGTGTAACTTAAGAATTAAGAGGAGCTATAGCAGATCTTTTTAAAAGGGTAAGTTTAGCAATCCCTTTAAATATATCCCTTTTTCCCATATCTAAAACATTCTCTATTTGCGGCTCGTGTTCTTTATTTATTAGTTCCTAAGGGTATATAGGATTAAGTGGCGTTAAGGTCTATAGGGTTGTATATAGGGCTTTTAGGTCTTAGAGACAGATCGTGCTTTAGGGTATATATTGGTTTTATAGAGTTTTAAACGTAAGGTATAGTTAGCTTTAGGGAATAAGTCTATTTATTATATTAAAGGTCCTTATTAATTCGTTAACATATTATAGTAAATTTAGGTAAGTCCTTTAGCAGTTCTCTACCTACTAATTATACTCTAATTTTATCCGAAATAGCTTAATAAAGGGCAGTAACTCTAGCGGCTTTATTCTAATCTAGTTCACTAATAAGGCCTAAAAATTCCAAAAAGAAGCTAGTAAAGTCTCGGTTCTGTTATTATAGGTTTATAAGTTTAGTAACAGCTATATATTCGCGGCTAGTATTATTATACGTTTGTTCTAGTAGAGAGATAAAGATTTTGAAATTAATAAAGGTGCTATTATAAAAGAATAGGTCTATAGTTCGTGCAGCGTCTTTACTTAAATAAGATATTCTATAGCTAATCTTACTAGCTTTAGTAGGGTATTAGTTATAGTTTATTAAAAGTTTAAGACGGAGCTTAGTTATAAAGGGACGTAGGTTATTTTAATTTCCATTAAATATTAGAGGGTTAGGGAGCTTTTTAGATTTCGTGGTAAGTACTAGGTTTATTATAGGTATAGGTTAAGCTACTATTACTAGTTTAGGGTTTATATTTAATAGGTCGGGTTTATATACAGTTATTTTAATTTTATTTATAGGTGTTACTATTAGGGTCTCTAACGCGAGTACTTTAGCGTCGTAGAGTTCTTTACGTATTGCTTTAATTAATTACTAATACTAAGCTTCTAGTATAGTTTGTTACTAGGCTAAGGCATCTATAAAGGACTATTACATTATAGTTATTTATTCCCTAACTAGGGCTATAATAGTTATTATGGTGGATTTAAGTTTATTTACTATTTTAAGGGTATTAATATTAACGCAACGTAATATAAGGGCGCGGAGAGACTTCGTAGAAGATTTAAAGGAATAATATAAATTCTATCTAAATCTAAGGGTATATAGCTCTTGTTAAGAACAAGACATTACGTAAAGAAGAGAAAGGAATAATAAGAGAATTATATAATCAAATAGTTAGGGGCTTAGTGGTCGATGCGTGCGCATATACGCACGCGGTTATTAACGGACTTTAGTAATTCGATTAATCTGGCAGATTTTGGTCAAAGCGTCGGAATTTATCTATCGAGTGTTTTATCAAGACATTCCTACTGTAACTAGGCTAGTCCCATTACAATAAGGAGATATTAGGCTACTTCCTTAGTCTACTTAATTAGAGCATTACTAGACTCTGGGATTTAATTAACGATTTTAGCTATAATCTTACTTTAAATAGCGTAATTTATTCGGTTTTGGAAGCGTATAGATATTATATTGCTTTTATTTACAATATTTTTAACTACCCCTTTAATCTTATATAAACAAGCGCTGCTAATACTAAACCTAGATATAATCTACTTATCCTTCCTAGGAGTTTTACTGGTAGACTTATACTATACCTTCTTTATAGTATGCACGCTATTTAATTATATTATTGCTATGCTAGGTGCGTATAGTGTTAGTAAGGGATATGGGATTAAAGGTTTATAAATGTTTAGCGGTTATAAATTAATTATAATAGGTACTGTAGGATATAATACTGCTTTATATATTATTAGCGCTTAGGATAATATACTACTTAGTATATTTAACTTATAATTTAAAAGGAGTAAGCCGTTATAGTTATTAGGATAGCTAGCAGATCGCCGCAGATTACGGCTATTGGATTAGTTATATAATATACTGCCTTTCTTAGGTATAAACCCACTTATCTAATTTTAATAACAATGTAAGGAGCCGCATTTGTCGCTATTATAATAGGCTTAATATATTACTAGTGCCCTAAATATAAGCGCATAATTTCTACTATAGGTAGATTGGCGCGATATAAGCTGTACTATAAAGCTGTAGGTATAGACTATCTTAACTAATAGGATAATGTTTATCCTATAATTTAGGCTCGAGCGGATATATATAAAGATAATAAATTTACTATGGAATAATAGGTACACAACCTTATAGTAACTATTATAGGAAATACCGGCTTAATATTAGTAGAGGAGCTAAGTAATATAGCACTGGTAGAATAACTAACTAGTACTAAAATGTATAGTTACGCGGTAATAAGCCTCTCTACCTTAAATATTTATTATACTTAAACTTATTATAAAGTAACTGGCCGCTATATAGGAACCCTACTTAGCTACCTAGAGGGAAACTTTAATTAGCAGTCTACTACGGATTGCGACTACCTGCTAAGGCCTAGCTAGCTAGTAGATAGAATAAATAAAGGTAATAATATATTCTACCCTTTCATAAGCTTTATAGAATGGGCGTAAGTTGCCTAGTAGGTATATAATAGCATATTAGTAAAAGAAATAGACGTGTAGCTATAAGACCCCCGTATTAAAAATATGAAGGACGGATATATATTATACTAAAATATAAAAGAAGTTAAGATAAAACTATATTTTATTTCTATAGATATAAGCGATAAAAGCTGGCAAATTATAGAACTTAATATATACGGTAAAAACCTAAAGATATACCACCGTAATATACTTAGCGTAGTGGCCTTCCCAATCGGTTATTTCCTATTTAAAGATAATCTAGTTTATTCTCCTATTTATTAGTTTAATATAAAAGGCAATAGAGTGTATAATAAGGTATATACGGCCGACTATTAGTAGGAGATCTAAAATTAATTACCTGATAGTGTAATAGCTATTATAGTAATACCTAGTAGTGACTAAACTAAGCTAACTATACTATCTAGAGATAAAAAGGCGTATCTAGTTTATATTATAATACTTAATATCCTATTAAAGACTTAACGTATAGCTAGTAGGCTAGTAATACTTTTTTTAGGTTATATACCTATAGACTTACTAAGTAACCGGATAAATAAGCTAGATATATATTATTAAGTAATAAGCATTATATTTAAACGTAAGTATTTATCTTAGTAGTGTGTAGGTATTTAAGTTAATATAAAAACTAGCCCTTAAACGCGTTGCTAGGCGCGGTATGCTAATATAATACGTAAATAGGTTTATCCGGCAATACTACCCTATACTTATTAGGTTTATAGTAGACTATAAGGAGTAGGTTATATTAATAGGAGTAAAATTAGGGCGATACTATATAATGTGTTATATACCGCCTTATAAATAAGGTAACCTACTAAGCACTATATCTAGTAAATGGCCGCGACGGACGCATAAATCGACTATTAAGTAACTTAAATAATAGTAAAACTTATAGCTAGATTGTAGCGACCCTAAGTATATTAGGCCAATTTAAAATTTTGCCTAGTTCTATTATATAGCGGATATACAAACTATAATGGCCCCTAATTTACTATACTAGCTATATAAAGGCATTACGGAGTATTTAATAAGCTGGCTTTGGGCATTACTACTTAATAT
>Ga0307515_10012443_pt1 | contig 16007 bp, 24 predicted proteins | sample 17_EM_MG_FD_194513 | JGI IMG/M metagenome (GOLD analysis project Ga0307515, IMG submission 194513) | Populus trichocarpa ectomycorrhiza microbial communities from riparian zone in the Pacific Northwest, United States - 17_EM | ecosystem: Host-associated > Plants > Roots > Unclassified | place...
ACAAAAAGCCCGCGGCGAGGGTCGAACTCGCAGCCTTCAGATCTCAAGACTTAAAAGTCTGACGCTCTAGCCGATTGAGCTACGCGGGCCGATAACGCAATTTTCCAGGGAGCCAACACATCCTCAAACTCGTCTCCTGAACCCGAAGACTTGGCGGTGCGCCTGGATCCGCCTTCTCAGTTAGCGGGAGCTCTGCGGACTTACTGGGCTGTGAGGTTGGCTTGTCCGCAGGGTGACAGAAAATTTTATACCCGGGTTTTCCTCACTCATTCTGATGTATTGTCGGTCCTGCCTAATGTCGATATTACCCACTTCACAACCCTGACCTGGCCATCCGACTTTGACGGAGTGCCCGTGAAGGTTCTCGGACCTTGGAGTGGCTTGAGTAATTTGTTGTTTCACTTCCCAGCAGGCACGCATACGGATGTGGCACGCACAACCAAGTGTTTCAATATCAGAAAAATATGAAGTCAACATTCATGTTCAAAACCGCACGGAACCCTGACAGGCCCTCCGGAGGTGCTTGGAAACGCTCCCGTAATTAACGGTGGGGCCCGGAGGATGACTCGGCAGGCCGTACCAAAGCACCTTTCTTGCACACTGTCATGTGTAGTTAGCATCGGCCACAACACGCACGTCCCACGCCATGACCGGTGACCTCCTACGGGAGACAATATTTCAGGGGAGCATGCTTCTATAGACTGAGCGTTTTATTTTAACGAGGGCATTTCCATGAAAAAGTATTTTTGTGGGATCGCTCTGAAGCGCGTGGAACTGGAAGCGCTTGGAGGCCGCATGTCAAAATTCCCGTACCACTACCAATTCAAAGCGTGTCGATTTTACAAAATGAAAATACGAAGTTACTAGATTTTTACTTCTCGATTCTCTCGATCGGACCTAGAGGATAAGCTAACCTCGGACGAGTAGCTCGGGTGCTCGTCCCAAGACAAGGGCACTAACGTACGTGGGATCCAGGTCACTCGACTACCAGAACGCTCGTCATTCAGTGATTCACTGCGCCATTCAATACCGCTCGCGGTATTCAATCCTATCGCAATGATATCGTAGTGCACCTGACCACGGTGATAAAACAGAAAACCAGCTATTTCTTGAACTTGATATCCCCCTACGGCCCCTCCAGGCTAAACCAAGTATGTTTACTCTCAAGTCAGCGGTTTCGAAGCGCGTTCAGCATTGAAAAATATGTGAGCCCTCGAGCAGGTGACCAGGCGACCCGACCCCGGGGCGCTGGGCAACCATAACCCCCTGAACTAACGGCCGCCCAGATGTGTATAGACAAGCGGACGATCATACCCGCCTGTTCTCTTTCTCTTCTACAAGGAACATGAAGATTCTGGCTGTTCTCTACTCTGGAGGTTCTGCCGCGAAAGAGGAGCCCAGCTTGTTGGGTACCGTTGAAAATGAAGTGGGTTGATGATCCTATCACCGTCCGGAAATGACAGGTTTGAATTCGTTCTAGCTTGGTTTCCGTGTAGGGTTGGAAAGCAAGGGTCACGAGTATATTGTGACCGATGATAAAGAAGGGCCGAATAGCGTCTTCCAACAACACATCGCGGAGGTGAGTACGCTCCGATTGATGTATCGTTTCGTCAGATCTCAACCGGGAGCCAGGCGGAGATATTGATTACCACTCCATCCCACCCTGCTTACCTGACCAGAGACCTCGTTGAGAAGGTATGCGCCGATCGCCTACGCCGAAATAGATGCCTCACTGGCCCCCTAATTATCTGTCAGGCTAAGAACTTGAAACTTTGTGTCACCGCCGGTGTCGGCAGTGACCACATCGACTTGAATGCTGGCAAGCACCGTTTTACAAACGTCTCCGGGGCCAACTTTGCGGTAACCCTTTCACGTCCAAACCCGTCGACCATCAGATCCAGGTCCTGGAAGTGTCCGGGTCCAACGTCACTTCGGTGGCGGAGCACGTCGTGATGTCGATCCTCCTGCTCGTCAGGAACTTCGTGCCCGCTCACGAAATGATCGAGCGTGGGGAATGGAACGTCGCTGACATAGCTAGAAACACCTTTGATCTCGAGGGTAAAGTTGTTGGTACCATTGGTGCTGGAAGGATTGGGTACAGGGTCTTGCAGCGCCTCAAACCTTTTGGTTGCAAGGAACTTTTGTACTATGACTATGCTCCTCTCCCAAAAGGCGAGTTCTGATTCATTGGATCGCAACTTTTCGAGCTGATCCCTCGGTATTTAGATGCTGTCGATGCCGTCGGTGCGAAGCGCATTCTGGATCTCAAGGTGATTTCAACGGTTGAGATGAACCCACCGTCCAGTCTCTCATAGCACTCCCCAGGAATTCGTCTCCAAGTGCGACGTTGTTACCGTTAACGCTCCGCTTCATGAGGGTACCCGTGGGTTGGTCAACGCCGAGCTGCTCCAGCATTTTAAGCGGGGTGCATGGCTGGTGAACACCGCTCGTGGCGCGATCTGTGATAAAGACGCAGTCACCCGAGCTGTAAGGAGCGGTCAGCTCAGGGGGTACTCCGGGGATGTCTGGAACGTCCAGCCTGCTCCCAGCGACCACCCATGGAGGACCATGAAGAACCCCTTGGGTGGTGGTAACGGGATGGTACCTCACTACTCCGGGACAACCCTCGACGCCCAAATCAGATACTCCAATGGTGTCAAGCAAATCGTCAATAACTATCTGGACGGAAGACCTCAAGACCCTGCCAATGTAATAGTTGGAATCGGCAAGTACGAGACAAGAGCCTGTAAGTGAACCGTCACTTTGCGCATCTCTCTCAGACACTCAGCTTCCGACATAGATGGACAACGTTGAACAAATCGAACGATAAAAATCGGGGGCCGCACGGGTGAAAAATTAATGTACTTGTACTTCAACCAACCCTGTAGAAATATTCGAGAGATTATATGTAAAACAGAAATACACCCCTTGCGCCACCAACCGGTTGGTCTTACATTAGAAACGAGGAGAAGAAGCGGTGCGGACAGAGTGGAGGAGAGGTGATCGTCAGCATTCCTCCTGTTTCACGCGATATGTCGCGAGTTGTTCCTTCATGAACTTCTCCATTTTCATCGCGTTTCGGGCATAGATCGACCCATCAGGGTTGTATATCCGGCAGTTATCGAACACCAGTTGCGCGTCGTCTATGAAAACGTCCAAATTTGGGTATTGGTTTGTTCCTAGCTTGTGTTCCATAGTGTTGAAGTCTAAGCCGGGGTGAGTTAGCGGGTAAGTATGGAGGTGCATGGTAGGCCGCGTACCCATAGGTTCCTTGATGACCTCGTAGTAATCGGGAACTTCATCACCATTGACGGGTTGCAGGAATGCCCATGAAAGCGGGTGTTGTCGCAGATCCGACAGCAGGCGCTCCATAATGCTGCGCTCAGGACTCTTCTGCAGTGACCGACCACTAAGAAACGGCTTAATATCCATGCGGGTGACAGAATTCATGAGTAACGTACATATCCGTTTGGTCAGGTGTCCAACCACTCTCCGCTACGACGGTGGTCAGAACTGAGCGGCGGGGGAGCTCATTCAGCGGGACGCGCACCAAGTCCAGGAACATCCCGGTAATCGATCTTGAATTCTCCATCATTCGTGGTTCGGAACTGTTGGATCCCAGGATAAACGATATGCGACTCCGAAATCTCCCTGATTTTCATCATCACAGCTTCCCGTTGCCGAGCCACCGTATCCCGGATTTCCAAATAGTTCACATTCAGCAACAGGGCGCATTCCATGATCGTCCCGCCTTCGTAGTCCTTGATGTACCCGGCCCATACCGATCGCGGCAATGTGATTTCTTTGGTGAAACCTTGTTTCTTGAAGTACCCGACCGCATAGTTATCGGCATAGGTCAAGAAGTGCATCATGAACGGGTAGGTGATCCGAACGTGGTGTTTGAAGTGGTCCATAAGCATCCCTCCATAACCCTGAAAGGAAAGAATTAAGTTAGACGGTGATTCGTAGGGTAGAGCGGGGGGCAATTCGATTTCTCGCCTTTACTTGGTCTGCAGAGTTTGTCGCGAAAAATACGATCTCTGCGAATTTCCGATGCGGAAATGGGCGGAAACAGATCCCCCCTACCACCTGGTACCCGTGTTTGATGATGGCGAGACACCTCGAGTTGGAATCGTACACGAGCCGCGCAATGTATTCCCTGGGCATCTTCGGCAACTGTTTCTGAAACAACGTCTTGAGACCAGTGAGGATGATCATCGACCTCGGCTCCCCATCATTTTTTACCGGTACGATCTTTATCACACCTCTTCGGAGCTCGACCCACGATGCTTTCTCAGGTTTCACCCCAGTGGGCTGTTTCATCGAATATGAGAATCTGAAGTGACACATTTCAATATCACAATGGCACGCACCGTCGCGGCGACTGTGTCAGTGTCAACCGTCACACCTGTCGCAAGGCGGGTTAATTGCCCCTCGTCCATCTTCTCTTCTAGCTTTATCCGAGGTTCGTCGTGTGAGATCTGTCCATTCATTTCTGCGAGCGCGAGACTGGTCGGAGGGGGTATCGACATGGGCGCAGTTCTAGCCTGTGTTTTGTGGCCTTTCGTCGCTCGGTGGCCAGGAAATGAGTGGCGGGGGGGTCCGATTTGTGACGCCAACGGCTCGTCGCCATCCTCATCATCGCCATCGTCTTGCATCTCATCAAAAGGGAAACCCATCATCTTTTGTCGCTTTTTGGGTGGCTCCCGGTCATGATCGCTCAAGGATACAGAATCGACAGATAAAGAGCGTTTCTCCGTAGATGGGCCTTGCAGAAAGATGTTAGACTGTGAAGATTGAGCTTGGATTCTGATTCGCTGGGCTTACTGGCAGTGAAGATGTCGTCCGGAGAGGAGGCTCGAGGTAGGGACATCTGAAGACGTAACGACATGATATCGTCGTCCAGGAAATTGAAGTCGACGAGTCTGCCAGCCTCCTATATACAACGCAACAGGAAATGGCCGTCAGCCTTTGTGCTTCCCAGATACACCTACCGCGCAGAAAACCGCACCTAGATTCACCATTCATTTAGTCAGAAGACAATATGAGATTCGAAGCACCCCCCACGCACCTGGAGTAGTTCATCTATCCTGACGGCCACGCGGCCCCGCCGTTGGTACTCCGGTCTGCCGAGGACCACGACGTCCGCACCGTGTGAAGGTACGTTGTGGCCGCACTGGCACTCGCTCAGGTAGGCAAGTTCCATTTGATCTGACAACAGGGAGTCGTCCGGGGAGACCTCCACGCCTACAGGAGGACGTAAACCTGAACAAGGACATAAGGAGCAAGGTGAATGCCTTGCAATCTTCAGCGAGAGTTGTTCCTCGGAAAGACTAGGAATATCATCTTCGGCGGGGTAAAGTACTCTCATCCCAAGTCCGCCGGGCGTGCGTCCAGCGTATTTCGCTGCTCCAGGTCCGGTTGGTGGTGATCCCGGTGCGCGTTCCGCGTGCTTAACGTCGCGATCACTGGAGAAGTGTGCAATGTGTCACATGACTCCGACCTTGGTCCACTTGCCGCCAACGTCGAGCTTCGACTCAGAACAGCGATCGATGCTTCGTATATTCTGGCAACAGAACAGCTAGAACGAGTAACGACAGACACAGCAATTTGCTACAGGAATAAAAAAATCGACGGCTCGTAGGGGTAGGAGAGCAAACCACCACGTTGATCATTCGCATCTGTACACATACGGACGGCACCCTGTCGTCGAACGCAGGCAGAAAAGGGTCGGATACCAACCATTCAATCGTCGTTCTGGTCGCGGTGGAGCTTACGCAGACGATCCAAGAACTTAGACGCCTGTATCTTTCCTGTAATGCGAGGAGTTTCATCCATCATGTCGATGATTCCCCGGTCCTCGAACTCGGATCCATCAGAACCGTAGAGCGCAAACAGCTGAAGGGTCTCCTGCGCCATGTCCGCCCACGATTCCGGTAAATTGAAAACGCCCATCACATGCATCTGCAACAAGGCAAAAATGAACTTGATTCGCGAGGATTGGAGGATCCAATACAAACCTTCTTTGCATTCGACGCCCCGCGAGTGTACTCCTCCAGTTGTTTCACAATGTACTTGTAGTGTTTTAGCTGCTCGCGCATCGTGAGCTGTTTGTTCCTGGATTCCAAAAATTCGTCGTAACCGAGATCCTTGGACATATGCGACCGTAACTGTTCGATTAGGTTCTTGTCATCGTCCGTCCACGTGTGCGAGTTAGATCCTGTAGGGAGAGCAGTGATAGTTGGCAGTTTTGGTGGGGATCCAGCCTGCGTTTGTTGGGGCGGGGACGACACTTGCTGGTGTGGCTGAGGTAGAGGAGGAGGAAGGTACCGTGGCTGTTGGTGAGGGGAGGTATTAGATTCCTGCTCTTTAACCGAAACATCCAAGTCCATTTCATTCCCTGGGTCCGGACTCCCCACGGGCGACATCGGTTCTGGAGAACCAACAGGGTTGGTATTGCTCGGCGGCTGATCGTACGTGTGTGCCCACGGGTGGGGTTCGGCCCTGACGTTGGACATTTCTGTATCTGTATCAAGACTAGCACTATGCCTTGGTTTCTTCGAGAGAGGCACTGGAGGACGACCCTGATCCTTAGAGGGAGATGGCGCACGAACCGACTTGGGCGACATATAAGAACTTGCTTGTTCGTGCGCTTCTACTGGCGCGAGCCTAGAGCCATCGGATCGCTTGCGCTTCGTAGAATCAGAACCAAATAGGTGAGGGCTACCCAGCGAGAGGGACATCGGTGTTATCGGCCGGGGAGTGGCTTGTGGTGTTGAGAGAGGGTGATGATTGTGATGATCTACGGGCTCGACAGGAACGGGCTACGGGTTCAAACATATCAGGAAGATCTCGATGTTGGGAAGGGATGATGACGTACGATGGTTTCAATGACAGCCTGAAGGGTCCTATCCTTATCGACGCGGAGGTTGGCAGGGCCATACTCGGCCTCTCCGTTGGCATTCACCCGAAGGAAGTACTGTCGGTATTTCCCTCTAAGAGTGTACACCTTGGCTGGACCTTGAAACAAAATCAGTAATCCTGCTCGTGGGCGGGCTTTGGGCGTCAAATCGATTACCATCCACCCTAGAGGGTCCACTCTGCAACGCCTTGCAAACGTCGTTCGCATCCGCCCAGAAACCATCTTCTGGCCCTTCGAGCTGTTTGAGAGGTACCCGCACCTCTGCAAGTTGATCCCTCTCACCCGGATCCTTACGGGTGTCCTCGAGCAGAAGCGTGAGTATGCGGAGTGCTGGTCCTTTGCGCGGAGGTTGGTTCATTGGTGGGGGCTGTTGGGATGGTATTGGGTTCGTGGGAGGTGGGGGAGGTGGTTGGTTGTACGGCTGGTAGTAAGGATGCTGCGGTGGCGGTCCTGGATCACGGTACTGTTGACTGGGACCCGGAGGAGGATACCTTGAATCTATTTCAGCTTCGCGGTCTCGGTCCCGTCCTTTATCCTTGTCCCTTTGCTCCTGGTGATGGTAGTCTCGCCCCCGGTAGTCTTGGTGTGGCAGAGAGGGAGGCGGTGTCTGGTGCGCCGGTTGGTTAGCAGCAACAACAGCCTGTCTGTTGCGCTCGCGCCTCTCGGCGGCCTGCTGTTTCTTTCTCCGGTTTTTCTGAGAGCCCTGACTGCTTTCTATAATTTCATTGACCTCACGGATAACGTCCTCCCCGTATGGCAAGAAATTCCCATTTTCGTCGATCGGCGCATATCCAGGAGGCATCTCCGGCCCATCGATGTCGGGAATATATGGGAAAGGAATGAGACGCCTGCCGTCAGAACCGTAGACCTGTTCTACAGGCCAGTACCACTGGAACTTTGTCTTGCAGCGCTTGGCACGTTCAACGATCTCAGGTGGTTTATTTGGATCCGTGTGCATATACGGCCGGGGGTCGCCCACAAACGTCGTGGCACCTGGCTTGTTGGCGTTGGCAAGAATTGAAGATTCTGGGACATTCCCGGGAAGGTCTGTGATAATGAAACAAAGGACCATCATCAACAACCCGTTCACATGAGAAGCAGCGACAGACACAGAATACAAAGGGGGAAAACGCGACCGGGACCCGAAGTGACTCACAAGTGAGATACTTGGTTGGTTCGCGCGGAGGACGCCTTCTATCCTCTTTAGGTGGTTCTGAGGGGTGATGTTCTCTGGATTTCCCTTTGTTGGGTGTGCGCGATCCACCACGGTCGTAGTGGTCGCGCTGGTTTGAAGGAGGACCATAGCCTTGGGAATGATAGGGTTGTGGCGTGCTGTGGTGTGGCTGACCATATCTACCGTCGTTGGGCCCGTGTCCGTATCCGGAGGATTGCCTCATCGACGAGGGGGGAGGGTACTGAGACTGTTGGTGGTGCCCGTGACGTGGCCCATCATCATCAGAGTCGGAATAGTTTCGAGGCTGGCAAGAGATCTATGATCAGTACACGTCGCTTGTGTTTTTTTTCCGGCCAGAGAGAAAATAGTTGTGAACTTCGACTTGATAAGTCGAGGGGTGCAAGCGCGGGGATCAGTAGGTGATTGGGAGAACACATACAGAATCATCGCCATCCGAGCCGCGATACATGGGTGCGGGACAGAGGCCAGAGGTTGTGGCAGTGGTGGTTGTGGTGGTTATACCTGGAATCCGGGAAAAAAAGTAAAAAGACGAGAGGACATGAAAACGTTATTGGACCCACAGAGATCAACAGCAAGATGGTGACCGGGGGGTAAACGTTAATTATCAACACCCACAATCGATCCTCGCTACCCGAGACGACGCCATTGGCCTCGTCCAGTTCGGATACAATCCGTCCAGAGTTCAGTGTTGCGTTCAGTGGTGAGATTTCCCACCAAATACGATCTTCCATTGTTCCCCGTGTTCGTGGATTGCACAGAAACATTGCCGAAGGAAGGTCTAAACCCGACTCGTAACCGCTACAGATAATGCACACGTATTGACGATACATGACGTTTCTATGTTCATGGTTTCCTGCCATACACCTTCTGGGCATTGCCCCCAAATATCCCATCAACTCCCTCCTGCTCAATGCCGAGCTCGGCTAACGACTCTTTTACAAGCTCATACCAGTCTCCGACGGCGGACTTGGCATAAGACTCGGGGGATGGCGAAGTGCCAAAGATGATCCTTTGGTCACCGAACGCCTCTAGTGCAGGGCCGACTAGATCGACATATTAACCAGTGTTATTTGTCAACGATCTAGACCCATCCACTGACCGTACATCTTGATCCGCCGTTTCCACTCTTTCTTCTCTGAACTGTCCTCGGGCTTAATGCCACCGACTGGTGCCGGGGTTGGAGGTGTAGGTTCGCGCCAATTTGGGGGGAGGAACTTTATATAGGTATTGGGGATCAGCGATAATGACGCTGTATGGGCTTGATATGCCCTATATGTTGGATGGGTGAGAAGTTTAACGAGAGGGAGGGACAAATCGTCCACTGGTGGTAATACGTTCGCTGCGGGGAAAAGTGAGGAACCGAACGGCCGGCGGAATCCCGATAAAACACGAACAGATGACGATGGCGCTCTCGGGATTCGCGTCCTTGGAAGCTGTAGAAAGGGATTCCTCCAGCGAATCATAGCTCTTATCATCCGTGCTGAATTGCACATCAACATCAACGATGTGACCGTTGCTTAGTGCCCAGGTCAACGCGTCCACGACCTCCGGTGTTTGCTTCGAATAGACAACAGAAAGCGATATCGGAATTTTGGAAGATGAAGGGATGCCGACCGGAGAACCATTGTCGATGCTGAAGGGGACTGACACGGACAGGATCGGAATGTCAGAGATCCTTGGCTCGAGTCTTGGAGCGAGATCAGTTTCGGGAGGCGTCGAGAGGGACTGATCATCAGATACGCACTTTTCGACAAGTCGTTGGACGTCGTCTGCCTTTACGAGGAGGACGACGCCAGAGATTTTAGCTTTCAGCTCAGAGGTTGCTTCTGACACCCATTGAGTGAGATCAGTGGAGGTGACCACTACGTTTGCATCTACGATTGACTCTGCGGTGACGGAGGTCGGGCTTGGCGGGAACGGGAAGCGATCCGCGGTGCCTGTTGCTGGAGGGGTGAAGACGGAGAGGGGCAGAGCAGGAGGGACTTTGTGCTTTCGGGTGCCCGCGCTCAATGAGGTCGGGGGCGCGGACATTGGTGGGAAGGAAAAGGGGAGAGAATTGGGTTTGCGATAAGTAACTGATCGTAGCAGCCATCCACCGCTCATCTTTCGATTGTTGCCTGTTTCCCCTGAGACTTTGCCCGGCAGTCCCACCCGGAATTCGCGATGAACCCCACGTGTCCCCGCGTTTACCCATCGCACCTGAAGTGGCTCCTGCCGTGATTTGCGGCTTGGAATTGGCCGGCGAGCGACTTTACCGCTCGGCCTGACTAAGTTCGTCTGCCAAACATAGTGATTACTAACATCTCTTCCGATGCCTACCCAGCTGCTAAGCAAACTCACTCCTCTTCATCAACTCTTCCCATGCCTTCACCGGAACACATAGTCGGTGGCTCCTCAAAGCCCAAAAAGTCCAACCGTTCCAGGCAGTCTCATCCAGGGAACGTTCCCACCATTCCGCAGTCCGAGGAGTGCAGCACCTGTGGAGCAAAATTCACGAGGCTGTCTCATCTCAAAAGACACCAACTCACCCGTCAGTCCCCCTAACCCGTCCCCATTCCAAGCTCAACTCTGACGTATGATGTCAGATAATGACAGCCGACCCTACGAATGCGATGTGAGCCATACTCTCGACCCGCTGGAGAAAACACCCTGACCGACGTCCAGAAATGCTCTTTTACTTTCACCCGTAGGGACCTCCTCACAAGGCACTTGAGAACGTGTCGGAAGGCGTGAGTAACGTCATGTGTTTCCCTCGGCTAGTACTAACGTAATACACATTGCGTGGTTAGGAGAGAATGCTCCGCCTGCGCCGAGGGGAAGAAAGAATGCGACTTCCAGCGGCCGTGCGGCGCGTGCACGGCAGAAAATCGTGAATGCGTGTCGGCACCCAGTACCCACGCCCAGCGGCCCGCTCGTCATGACGGTCAGGGTCAGAAAAACTGGGCATCAGGGACATCGCCGGTCGACGACTCCTCCGCAGACGGTGTGGTAACAAACAATATGAGCGAGGCCTCGTCTTCTCTCTCGTCAAATTCCTGTTCGTACTTGGGAGTCCACCCGTACTCCCTTGTCTCAGATGCAATGGTGGCTTCCTGGCCGCAGTATGTATACACTTCTGCACCAGAGGACTCGATTGGGGACGAAGCGGAGAAGTACCAGGTTCCTGCCGGGTGGACTCCACCAACGGAAGCTCAGTACCTGCGATATAGTGCGTGACCGAGTTTGGCCGAGTGGTATCCGCACTTTCCGAGGGCTTACGCAGGTTTAGATGGGCTATTTTTTGACGAGTTCCTTAAGCATGTTCCGATCATACACCCAGTCTTGGGACGGAAGCAGATTACGGAAGACCGTCAGCTCGCAACTATTGCGTGCGCTCTTGGCTCCTTAGCAGCTGAAGATGTTCCGCCCGGTTATGTTTGTGCTACTTGGGTGGAGACTTACAGACGCGTTTCCACAAAAGCGGTGAGGTCGCTGGATACCGTATCTCCCCTCTCGCTGACAGCTTTACAGAAGGCCGGGGCGACAGGTTGCATAACCGATTTTCTCCTGGAATTTTGCTTCCTTCACGCCTTCCAAATATTCCGGTCCCAGCCGAACTCCATGGTCATCACGACGAGGAAGGTGATAGAGGTATACTCCATTTTTTCTGTAGTCCGTACAGTGGCTTACATCGACTTGAATTCACAGACGATCCGACGGGACTCTGTGATATCGAAGCTCTCGACTTACCCACTTGTCCCACCTGTTAATATCTCCGACGATGCAATGCGGGCGGCGTGGCACCAGTGGATCCGCTACGAAATGAGCAAGAGGTATGTTTCTTTAAAACCGTCGGGCTTTCCGCTGAACGCGACCCAGGACATTGTGGTTGTTGTTCATCATTGACACGATCCGCTACGTGTTCTTCGGCGACGAACCATTGCTGAGCGTGGACGAAATGATCTTGCCGTTGCCCTGCGACGATGGTTTATGGGAAACGACGGAGCCTGTGACCTGGTTCATGCTGTTCTCCAACTCTTGGAGCGTGGATGGCACAGACCACCTTGGGGTTTTCTTATTTGATGCGCTTGAGCGGCTCGAAAGGGAACCCCTCAGGGAAGTCGACTTTTCGTCCAGAGGCGCGATGATTGTAGTCATTATGACGATTCTACGACTCCTGAACCAACGGTACAACAACGATGTCCCCTCGCACCTGGCTCACCTCCCTCTGCTCAACGGCGGGGTACACCCGGTCAACGCTATTGATAACGAGGCGGCAGTTTTGAGGCTAGGGCGCCAATTGAGTAATTGGTCGGCGGGATGGAATCGTGATACGCAGAGGAGGCGAAAGTTCGTCGGGGACAGCCATTACCTATGGAACCCACTCCCATGCTACCTGGTCGCCCTCTGGTCCTTCACTACTTATAGGGAAGGGCTCGCGCCGTTCGGACAGTCGTCATCGAGGGTTGGTGTAGCGGACGCTATGAGGAGGTGGATACAGCGGGCTTCAGACGAAAATTCTGTTGTTAATTCATAGATGCCACCGCAGTGCACTGGCATGGGGGGGAGGCAGAAGATTGCGTTTTTGTATCGATACGTTCTGACTGGCTCCTTACACGTACCGCTAATTCTCTTATTCAATCCACCCTGTTTGATGCGATGGAAAGTTGTGATGATTGCAGAGTTTTTTTATTTCCTCTTTACCTACCCCCGGAATCTCGCTGGCAGTAGTCGCAAATCTGCGAGTCACGCTTACAGTGACGCAAAGGCGTGACGAACAGTCAATTGAGATATGGAAGAAAAATATCGTAATGTATGATGCAAAGACGGAGTTACCCGGACACATCACGGATTCCGAATTCAGTGGCATTAGCCGAAGGTCGGCATTGAACTACAAAACCCCTAATTGGGGTTAACAAGAATATTATCCAATAAAAATGAGGGCTATGATTATGTAACCTCCACCGATCATTTCCTGGGGGAAATTCAGGTCGAAATTGTATAAATAACAGCTAAAGCTCTGCTGTCCTCCTCTCCTCGTCCTTAAACCACTGCAACCACCATCCCCCCATTTCTTGCTCTGCCGCCCTCTCATCCCCTCTTGCCGCCCATCACCCGTCTATCTCTCACTCGATGGCGTTCAAGAGAAAGCTCGACACCTCTGAGGACTCGTACCCAGTCGTGAGTCCATTCTTCGCGCGTCGTTCATGTGACAACATCGAGGTCTCAACATTGCCATCATTTCCCTCCCACAGAACACAAAGCAGCTGAAGTTGATTCCTTTCCCCTCTAACGACGACAACGACGTTGCCATGTTGGAATCGCCTGTGTATGACTTTGAAGCCTATCATATTAGGCTTCGTTCGACTGCGAGTTCTGTCTCGTCCTCCTCCTTGTCGACCTCTCGTGAGTGCGCCCCAGTGATGACCGGGAAGCGAACAAGGCTAAAGTTTAATGTGACAGCCATCGGCAACACGATGATGGATTTGTATCCAGAGGTTAACACTGACCCAACTTCATCTCCGTCTATAGGCTTGCTTCAACCCAATGGGTCGATGACCTCTCTTAACCAGTAAGGCGCAGCGAGCGTATTGGCATGTCCCAACTTAATCTGACCTGTGCCACGTCTCTCCAGTGCAAACTGCACGCAAATCCCCAAGCTCAAAATGGCGTGCTCTTCTGGTCCCCATGGTCAACGGACCATGTTCACACTCTGCGAACAATGTGGCTCGATTGAAATGCTTGACTAGTGCGCCAACATCTGAACATTCCTGACACCCTCTCCCTGTCCTCCCCACCTTCGACCATCTCAATCTTGCTGCTCGTCCCAGAACATTTGGGGACGATTTTTTTTTCGTTTATAAGGTTAAAGTATTTGTCTCCGACTCTCTTGCTGTCTCGATCGCCATCCAACCATTGTCACCGTGGCTGCCACCATCCCCCGCATCCTCACCATCCCAACATCGCCGACAATATCCCCCATAGCCACTTGTCCGACCCGTCGTCCGACAAAAGCCCCGACACTACCTAGAACAGTGGATGGCCGTTCACTCTGTTACTCATCGATCGTCCTGCTCTGTGTATTAAACAGTACTTGTTTATGTTGTAAATAAATTATTCGTCAAAAATCTGTGTGGAGACTAGAGTGCATCAGGTGGGGACAGGGGCTCAAACTTGTCTACCGGCCGGTGGCGGAGATACGCAGATACCGAGTCTCCGAGATAGAGAATTGTGGCCGGTGGGAAAAACCAATTATTCGCGACCGAGACCTCGCACCTGAACGTCGTACGTGTACGGATATATCCAAGTGAATTCCGGCTATCCGGGTCCAGTGTAGTTGAGCGGCAGTGCTATCTCAACGGGGTCGACCATGAGACCCAGTTTCAAGCCGAAGCTTGGCCGAAGCCCACCCCATCGGCCGATTGGGACAAGAGGCGGGAAGCACGTGATCTGAGATCGCAATGGGTGAAGCCGAAATCTCTTCCGCCTACACGATTGTCTGGGGATGACATTACTACAATACGAGGCACCTTGTGAGTCACGAACCGAGCACGGTTCGTCTCCCTATCTGACGTCCCGAACTCCAAGGGCCGGTATACGCTCTCGATTGGTGCAAGACCACTGCGCCAGGGCAACAAGTCCGACCTCGGTCTGCCTTCCGGTTGGGGATTGCCTCCTTCACCGAAGACTACAGGAATCGGATCGCCATAGTTGGGCTACAAGACGAACGAGTATTGGTCGAAGACAATTATCCGGACTATAGCGATTTCGTGATTCTCGCAGAAGCCCACCATGGATACCCAGCCACCAGCTTGCAGTGGCAACCGTCTACGGCCCCCTCCTTCGCTTGGTCACAGAAGTCGGTCGCGACGGAGTTGTTGGCTACCACGGGAGATGCGTTGAGAGTGTGGGAGTACATGAGTGATGGTCAAGTCAGTGGGTCGTCGTATGTGGGTAGAACGGGGTCTGGGACGGGCAGTCGGTTGCAGCTCAAGACGTGTTTGAGTGGGGTGAGTTTGAGATCTTGATTTTAAATTCTGTGACTAACCGTCCGCATGTCTGTCCATTTGCCGTCATACGTGATGAACAATCCGGGTGCCACAGCAATCAAAAGTGCAAAATCAAAACTCGAGTGCTCCGTTGACCAACTTTTCGTGGAACGAGAAGGCTCCCAGTCTCGTCGTCACTTCGTCGATCGACACGACGTGCACGGTTTGGAACATCGATACCTCCCAAGCGATAACTCAACTCATCGCGCACGATCGAGAGGTTTACGACGTCGCGTGGTTGCCTGGGTCGACGGACATTTTCGTTTCCGTCGGGGCGGATGGAAGCTTGAGGGCTTTTGATCTCCGGAGCCTTGAGCACTCGACGATCTTGTACGAAACGCCGGCGCCCAAGTCGGTTATCCCACCGCCTGTATCTCCCTCCCCATCAGCCAGACCTCTGACCCAGCCTCTGTTGAGGATATGCTTCAACCCGCACGACTCGAATTATATGGCGACTTTCCACGTGGACGGGACCAACGTGCAGATTCTGGATATGAGGAGTCCGGGTCAGCCGGTCATGGAGTTGACGGCTCATCAGGCTCCGGTGACCGCTGCCAGATGGAGCACGTTTGAAAGGCAGCTCTTGGCCACGGCAGGTGAGGGCGATATCGTCACTTGGCAACAAGGAGTCCCCCCCGCTTAAACATTCTCTTTATAAATATAGGTGATGACTGTCAGCTTTTGCTGTGGGATCTTACGGGTCACACCACAGCACCAGCGACTTCCCCGCGAAATGCATCCTCACGGTTAAATTCGCCTCGACCGGACACCAAAAAGAGGATCATCTCAGACCCAGTGATGGCTTACACGAGCGGAGGAGAGATATCGAATATGGCATGGTCCCCATATATGAATTCGATGA
>Ga0307515_10012444_pt1 | contig 16003 bp, 4 predicted proteins | sample 17_EM_MG_FD_194513 | JGI IMG/M metagenome (GOLD analysis project Ga0307515, IMG submission 194513) | Populus trichocarpa ectomycorrhiza microbial communities from riparian zone in the Pacific Northwest, United States - 17_EM | ecosystem: Host-associated > Plants > Roots > Unclassified | place...
TTTATTAGTAAGAAACTATTATAGTTCCTCTATCTTCTTTATAAAAAATTTTGCTTTTATAACTTATAAGGTATAATAAGTAGGGCAAGGAACATTACTAAAGGGTTTAAACCCTATTTGTAGATACTAGCCGTAGTTAGCCAGAACTAGGGAGACCTTTATAGTTTCTAAGACGGAATTATTTATAGTAAACTTAGTAAATATAAGCCAGTTAATCTAGTTATCTTATAAATACGACATATATATCTAAATATACTATTCTATTATAGTATTTACGCGTTCTATTTAACCGTCCGTTTCTAGGTAGTATACGGTAGATAATAGTGCCTTAATGTAAAGCCGGATAGTTAGTTCTTTCTAAAATATAGAGATAAACTAGCTACCTTTATTAGAGATAATCGTTTTAGGGAGTCCGTAGAGTTTCTATATATAGTCTAGAAACAGTTAGGCGATAGCAGGTATTAATATATTAGGGTAGGCAATTAAGTACCTTATCTTAAATAGTTGGTCTATAACTACTATAATGTTTATACAGCCTTTACTTATAGGGAGGTTAATAATAAAGTTAATTAAAATATCCTTCTATTTTTGGTCTGGAATAGGTAGTGGCTTTAAAAGGCCATTATATGTCTTATATAAAGCTTTAGCTTATTGGTAGATATAGTAGCTAGAGACGTACCTTCGTATTATATTATATATATTCGGCCAGTAATACTCCTATTAAAGTAGCTCTAGGGTTTTTCCTTGGCCTAAATAGCTAGCTACTAGTAGATTATATACATATTTAAGGAGCTTAAGCTAAAGTTTATTATAATTAGGAATAACTAGACGGTTCTAGTAATATAAGCGGTTTCCATAAGCTTTATATTTACTTAAAGAGATCCCCCTAAAGCGTTTAACGCTATTATAGATTAGCTTAAACGTCTCTTAGATAAACCCATTATTTAGGTATTTATTAATTATAATCTATTTAATTAATTAATTAGTTATTTTAAGGACGTATACCATAAGGTCTTTAATAGGAAAGTTAAATAGTTTAGGATAAAGTAGGGTCTAGTTTTAGTAAGAGCGCGCTTTTTTTAGTGCTAGTACATCTTATAAGCATTAGGTTAGAGTATTAGGCTTTTAACCTTAAACGCCTAGGCGGTATATAATTAAGAATTAAAAATAGAATAGATATTCTAACTAGCGGGCCTAATAATAACTTAGCTATTTTGTAGTTATAAAGTACTATAGATTCTTATAGTCGTTAAGGACCTTAATTAGAAATCTAGCGCCTTCTAGTTTAGGTTAATATTATTTAAAACATCTAATAATAGCTAGTAACTCCTTATTATAGATCTTATAGTTATATTTAGCTAGGCTTAGTTATTTTAAGTAGTATACTATAGGGTATAATACTCTATCTTTATTATATTAGGACAAAATACCTCTAGTAATATAGTTAGATAAGTTAGTTTCCATAATACTTATTTAGTTTAGGTTAAAGTATTAAAGCATAGGCGCGGTAGTAAATATAACCTTTAGATAAGTAAAGGCCTTCTTATATTCCTTATTAAAGATAAAGGCTTTATCCTTTTAGGTTAAAGCTATAAGGGGTAAAACTAGGGCGAAGAAGTTGTTAATAAACCGTTAGTAAAAATTGGCAAACCCTATAAAGGCTCTTATATCCTTAACGTTCTTAAGTTCTTACTAGTTTATAATTGCTTTAACTTTCTTTAGGTCTATTTCTATACCATTTATAAAAATAAGAAGTCTAAGGTATAGAACTTCTGTCTTATAAAACTTATATTTATCTATATCCAATTATAAACTAGCTCTATAGAGTGCTTATAAAACAAGATTAACGTATTTTTAGTATTTGGTTAGATTACTATATATTAGGATATTATTAATATAAGTAGTATAGAAAATATCCAAATAGGGATATAAGATATTATTTACGTAATATTAAAATAAGCTTAAAGTATTTATAAGGCTAAAGGGTATTACTAAGTACTTAAATAATCTATATTGGGTACGAAATATAGTAAGCTATTTATCTCCTTTTATAATATAGAGGCGGTTAAATATAGAGATAATATTAAGCTTTATATAGAAGTAAGCCTTACTTAGTTAGTTTAGCGTCTTTTATATTAGCGGGATTGGATATTAGTTCTTAATAGTAACGGTATTAAGTGTTAGGTGAAACCTAAGTAAATAATTATATAGCCGCAAGGTATAGGCGACCCTAGGGCAACCTAAGGGTGACTTACCCATAAGGCACGTGCGCTACACATGCCTAGGGAAAACCCTTCCTACCTCGCATATAGACTCCTCCTTTTTCCCTTAAGGATTCGTCTCTGTCTATACAATATACCCTATTATTCTATTATTAGACTCCCTATCTACATCTTTACCTTATATTTAAATCCTTACCAATCCCCTTAGGAGGATAGCTGGTTTAATTTTTCTATAATACCTCTAAAAAGAAAACTAACGCCTATACCAGACGGTAATACGCTAGTAATATAACTGTAGAACGCCTTAGGATCTAGTGTAGACAAAATCACTAGAAGTATACTAGTAGCATTTAAGCTACCTTTTAAACCTTAAAACGATTAAATATCTATAAACGCTAGAGACTAGTTTAATCTATATATCTAGGCTTAATAGGAGCTTAGTAAGGTTACTAGCGTTTTACCTAATACCGCTAATATAAAGGAGCTAGATGAGCTAGCTAAGAAAATAGCCAACTTATAGAGTATTATTGATTTAATAAAGCCCTCCCGTTGCCTCTCTAGTAAAAAGTATAAATTACGTAGTAAACGCATACGCCGAATAAATCTTAACGCCCTAATTAAGAAGTTACTACCTAATATTAGCGGTATTACTTAACAGCATTTTGACCGGTAGATTACCATAGTTAAGAACTAATTCGAGGTTAATAACGCTAACTATAACTATAAGCGACGTACGCGCTAGGCCATTGAAGGTCTTATTAAAAAAAAGACAATTGCCTAACTAGTTTATTGCCGGTTAGGTACTAAAGATAAGGGCCCTTTACTATAGAATAAGTTTAAGACTATGGTCTAAGACTAAATTAGGAACCCTATAGTAAGACGCTTTAATAACGCTATAATGTACTATACGGCTGTTATAAAGGAGAATTAGAGGTTTAATGTCTTCCTAGCCCGTATACGTAGCTTAGAGGACCTCCTCTTATATACCCCTTTTGTTAATCCTAAATAATAGGTAGACTTTTAGTTCTTATATCTCCCGGCCTACCTATAAGTAGAGCTCTTCTGATAGAACTTTACCTAACGGGTAAGAACCGCTAAGGACCTTTTTAATAAAATCCGCTATATAGAGCAATTGCTTAATACTATAAAGCTCGCGGAAGATCGCGTAAGTAGTAGCGGTAAATTATTGTGTATAAAGCGCGGTTGCAGCATAGGCTTTATAGAGTTAGGTTTAGGGAATAGAACCTAAAAAGGGTAATGCTTTAAGTAAACTTTTAGGGAGATTACCTAAAAGCTAGACGGCTTAGGGGACCCCCTAAACGCTAGGGCTACATACGCGAGTTAAAGGACCGCAGGCGGCTACCGTAAGGAACACTAGAAGTAGGTCCAAGTTGGGCCTCCTTAATCTTACTAGGTTATTAATCGTCCCAGCTCGGGTCACATCAACTGATAGCTTGCTATCGAAGCAAGCAGCGTGTGGCCCGGAAGGAAAACCGAAATTATTGATTGAGTGTATTTGGAGTGGTCTCAACCCCTAGCGAGCTGAGCGACAGGAGACTAGTTCATTCTTATGCCCATCAGAGCTGCATTGCCCAATTCTGTAAAATAGTGGAAATTGCTCTCGCACTAGATGGGGCAACAAACCCTGTTGCGAAGCCTCGTATGAAGGACAGCGACGAAGGTCTTGCAGAACAAATTATGTACTACTACATTACGAAACAGTAGGCCTTTGAGTCAATCATACCATACACCGGCACCATGCTTACACTTACATACACTTGTACATGTAGAACCATACTAGATACAAAATTCAAGCTGTGAGTTCATATATAAAGGCTACAACAAGTATATCAACCTTCAAGAAAACAGAAAATCCTAAAACAGCTAAGTAATATACATATCATTACGTGTAACCTAGGCCGAAAAATGGGGTGCATATAGGTGGCTCTTTCATCCACTCCGGTCCGAACCCCTGCCCCTCACCCCCTCACACTACTCCCACATGCTCCGCCACCAAGCTGACTACTCATCAAGCTGGCTCCAAGATTCGGCGCCGGGCTAGCCTCACGCACCGTGATACTCGGCGGTAGTCCAATTATAGGAATGCTGCTGTCTAGCATCGGCGTCGCGTGAGGGCTGGGACTAGCGCGTTGCAAAAACGCCTCTTCGTAGAATATTTTCAGGGCCGTGGCGTCGGAGCAGAAGGCTTCGATTTCGTCTTTGATCTGTTCGGGCATCTGTAACTGCACTTGCGCCTGCGCTTGCGCCGCTTTCTCCGCTGATACATGTAATATCGAGGCGTCTGGAACGGGGTGGGAGAGCGGTGATGAGAAGGGAGAACGGTGAGAGGGCGTGTGGCGCTCTGTGGGGCCAGGGGTGGGTGTCGTGCCTGTCCCTCCTCTCCGCTCGTAGGAGTCCGCGGGCTTGTATTTTAGTGCGTCGCGGGATACGGCAGCGCGGTTGTTACAGAGACGATTGGCGAGGAGGAGGAATGCGCCTTCGTCTGTGATTTGTGCAAGGAGCACGCCCGATTTGTGGATGTATTGCGTGTACTGGTAGTCCGGTCTGCCCCAAGAATACGTGACGTCTGCATCAGACGGGAAAGATGAGGCGGCTTCCATATCGAGTACGAAATTGAGCTTGCGGAGCAGCGCCTTGTGGTAGACGAATTTGTCGGACTTGATTTGTGGTGCGAAATGTGCCGAGTCGAAGTACTGCTCCGGTTGGGTTTTTGGTGGTGGTACAGCGAGGCGAATAATATAGGGCGAGCGGAAAGGATGCGCGTTGCTGATATTCGACGCTTCTGCAATAGGCACTTCCACGAGTTTGAGTCCATATTTTTCAACCGAGGTCGCCCAGGTGACGATGGCGTCTTCTATGAGTTTAGCTGTAACATTCATCCAATCAATACGAATATGGTAGCAGTTATCTGGGTTATGAAGGCGGTCATAGTGCAAATTAATAATCTCAGGTCGGTAAGATCGTTTTCGAGAATCAACATCGTAGCGCATGACTCGACTAAGAGTGACTGTACGTTTTGGGCTCCCAGCTCGAGTGGGCGTCTTCTCCCCTTCGCCGGACGCGTTAGAAGAGGTGCTAGTGTTCGGACGAGATCGAGAACTTCGTGTCGTAAGAGGTGAGGTTCTTGGCGCATCGGACATTGGGGTTGACGGTACTGATTTATCTAATCGACGAGTTCCGAACCAACTGGTTCTTGAGTCTGGACGCGGAGCACGATATTCAGTAGCAATCTGGTAAAAGAAATTGCCATCTCGAAATTGGTGCTTCCTCTGCACGTGCTGGAAAAGACCTTTTTTCATAAGCTGATTTCCAAGGTCTACTGCTTCGTCTCTGGTCTCAATATTCTTAAAATTCTGAAGCAACCAACTGGTCAAATCAAATCCAAGGAAACAGTTGTAATGCAATCTCCAATGCCATCTTCGATCCAACATTTGTATGCCTTTCTCTCCTTGGAGATCCTCAGCGAGCTTCTTCATGTCGATGCCGGAGGTGTGATACTGTTCTGTTTCGGCGAAAAGCTGAGAAGAAAAATTGTTAGGATCTCCATCCGCGAGTAGTGCGCTGTCAGGGCCTGCTGCAACAATTGCAGAGGGATCCCTTGTTTGGTACTCGATTGCTAAGGGGTTTGGGTCTTTTCGCTTCCGAGCAGATTCCTGAAAATGACGTTCTTCCGGAGGAATATAGCGATACCGCTGCCATATCTGGGTCAATTTTCGGATACCCTCCAGTCGAATTTCTTCTTCAGAATCTTCAGTGAGAAGAGGAAGTGGACGGCGAGTAACGCTTGGTAATTCGACTGGAATTAGCACAAAACGAGCGCGCCAAAAACGGAGGATATCCGAGAATTCATCGTCGTACCCAGCCAGAAATGAGTCGATGAAATTCCAATTGTACTCTTTCCTTGGTGGCTTCAGAACGATATCGCGAGGATGATATTCATGCTCAAGGGCTGTACGAATGAGGGGTTTGTAAAACAAAGGCGAGTCTACGCCCGCGGAAGTTTCTAAAGCTGTAGTGGGCTTCCGATTGTATCGTTTTACTTCAACTTCGCCTCCAGCTACGCAAACGAGTTGATGTATGGTGTTTCCGACCGACATAAAAACCATGTCGCCGTCATTCGACATATAGTTCAAGTCAAAGATACTCTCAATATCGCGTTCCCTACTTCCCGTAAATTCCGCCACTGCAGTCCCGACAACAATCTGGAAGCCATGGGACAACCGGAATGCAATGAGTTCTCTAATCAAGGACTCACGAGATTTGGGAACATCAGTAGTGTCATCGTCCTCGTTCTGAGTAATCTTGTATGGGCTCTCGTGGTATTCAGTAACAAGTTGCTCTGCTGTTGGGAAATACTCATTTGTCAAGGGTACCGCAGCCGGTGAACATAGTGACTTCCACTTTATAGCTGACGCACGAAGGGGCTTTGGGAAAACATGCTGCCACCTGCGAAATTGGTTTGCAATACTCATGTTGTTCTTTTTGGGGTTGCATGGATTGACTAGTACTAGCCAAGGGGAGAGTGCACTAGTCGGTGACAACGTTCGTGGAATCTCCTGGGCGCCACCACTGGATGATAAATCTGGCTTTCGTCCAACTTGCTCTAGAAGCTCCCGGGAGCCTGCAAGAAGAAATAGTGAGCCAGGATCCTTGGATTCTAAACTTGGCTGGATTGTTTCCGATTTTCTTGGGCCAGGGACGTCTTTCATGGTGATCACAGATTTAGGAACGTTTTCGGGGACTGGAGAATGTGCGGAAGCTACACTAACACGCGATGCAGCCCTTATGGCAATAGGTTGTGAGGGCTTCTCAGTGTCGTGACTCCTGGTGCTCGCTAATTTTGCTGCAATAACACCTTTCTGGTTATTTTCAACTGTCAATCTGGCGGGCTCCACACTGCCGGAAGACACTGTAGCACTAGCAGTTGACTTAGAAGCTCCAAAGCCTAAGCCGCCGAAGCTAATTTGCCTTGATAGCCACCTGGAAGGTCTCAAAGGAGGGTTGGTGTCGGAGACCGCACTACTAGTGCTGTGTGTCTCGGGAAGTGTGTCTTGAAAACGAGGTGACGTCGGGTGTTTTGTTATCACCTTCAATGAGGCAGAGTCTCCGCGTGTGCCGTGTACGTCTTCTTTGAACGAAGTTGTGGTTACGCCTACTATACCCCGCTGATCTCCTAGGCTAGCTCGTGGATGAAAGACTGGTCGTCCCGGGGGATCTACTACTCTAACCGAAGAGGTCAGCCTGCGCTGTGGTGCCTCTGATAATCTGAAGCTTGAATCACGAGACAAACTCTCGTGTGTTGTGTCAGCCTCGACTTCATTCGAGCGCTCTCTCATAAGTTGGTGAAAATTTGTATTAGGCGGAGGTCGAGCAGAATTGCCCAGAGAATGTGTGGGACTGCTGAAAGAAGCAGACAACAGTGAGCCTTGTGGCACTTGATGATAATTGGGAGCATCCTGGGCCAGCTCCCTTTTCTGCGATGCCTTACGATGCCTTTCTTCTACAGCTTTTTTATCAGCTAAAGGCCGGAATATGTGATCATCATAAGTTTTCATCCATGTGGATTGGAGGAAGCGACCATGTCTGATATTATCTTCAGGTCGGGTTCGATCAGATGTAGTGATTTTCGTGGGAGATTTTGGGGCAGGAAACAACACTGGACGAACCATTAAACCCTGAGCAGTTTCGATTAAATCCTCATAATATCCTCGTAAGCCGTGGGGATACAAAGGGTTTTCTTGCATGTAGGGAATCGATATGTTGCTCAGCTCGTTTTCCATAACGCCCATCATCTGAAGTTCGTACATTCTACACCTTAAAGCAAATCGTCTGTCTTTTTCATGTGGCTTTAAAAGCGATTTCCTGGTGCTACGGTGTCGAGACAGTTCTATTGTCTCACCCGATGGTCCAGACCAGAATGAAATGTCAAGCCAATGAGGCATTGCATAGCTCCATTCACCAGGGACCATATTGTCTAAGTTACCCATCAACGGACTTGGCGTACGTATTGCACTCCGTTTCGCAGGTGAGTACCCTATTAGTAGGCTAAAGTTTGGCTGGCTTTGCCTCGGCGTTTTTTCATCATGCTCGTCATATGAGCGTCCGTTTAGAGGACTCGTTGTTTCGATCCGACCAATAGCTTTTGCTACTGTGCTAGAATATAGGCGAGGATTCCGGTACTTGAAAAGTGGTACAGAATGCAGCGGCATAGGTGATAAGCATACAAGATCGATACCGATACCAGTGCCGATGAGAGTGTCTGTGGTCAGCTTGAGCATGTTATAGTCGACCTCATAGACACCAGTTCCTGCTGTTATAACAATAACAGATATGCCTGTGCGAACCAGGTCCCTATCGATATAATCCTTAGCAAACTGGGCGGACGCAAGGTTAATAGCCTCCAATACGTTTCCATTAGCTGCCATTGATGGCGTCCCAGCAATGATGAACTTTGATTGGGGGTCTTCGTTGGCATTTATTTGACCGTTAGCTCCTTCATTCGCGTTCGTTTGTTGCGGTGTGAGTGAAACATCCCGAAGAAACGCACGAAATTCCTTCTTGAGTTGATAGAGGATATTGATCCAATCTCCGCTTGCCATTTCGCTTACTACTACGCGATAGAAGTCTCTAAACGGTCGGCCCTGGTTGCCCTTCTCATTGAAATGCGGGTGTTCGTCCGCAAGATTTTTCGTGGGTAAGGGATTTCCCACATATTCGAGCCTTGTGAAAAGGATTATGGTGACAAGATGCCGCGCATTGATCCTCATCCAGCGTTTGAATAGTTCGGGAAGGAATCCATTTACGACCTTGTTAAACATGATCTCTCCAGCACCCTCCGTATCAAAGTCCCACATCTCCTTAGACATTTGGATAAACAAAATGTACCGTGCCGATTCGCTGCGAAATATAGGTTTTGTCATAGATGAGAAATAGCCTGAATGCATCGTCTGCCCATTGATGTATACATTTTTAACTGTTGCTTTGATCGTGCCCATGAAAAGCAATTTTTGGCCTTTGTAAACAGTTTTGTGACTTAGTTCAGAGACTGCCATTCGCCACATATCTGCTCTTGCGAGGTATTCGTCTCGAAATGCTAGCTCAACATGGGATGCTGAATGAGTTTCTTCATCAGCCTGTGCGGGGAGATGTTAGCAGAACACAGGCAGCATAAAAAAAAGATAGACAAATTAACATACTGTTGTTACTATTATCTGCATTCTATTACGGAATCCAAACACTTTTGCAATTGTTTCGGAAATGGAGACCTACGGCTATTGGTGAATACTAGGTGGTAGTAAAATAACGTGTGACGTACTTGTAAGTTAGGATGCTTAGCTTTCTGTTCTGGACTCATCGGCTTGGTGACAAACACATAAGACTTCTGTGGGTCCACATCACGGCTGCCTTGTATAGCTACCCCATTCTCATCTAGGGTGATTGTAACTGAGCGTCTGCGAGCTTTCTTCGGTTGCGTTTCCGGGACAGGGTCTCTCTGTACCTCATCAACTTTTGATTGCCTTGGATCTACCGGGGAGGTCTTTAGAGCTGTCTGAAAGTCCCGGACTGCCGTTGTTTGCTTGAGCGCAAGGATCCGCGCTAAGGATCCAGAAGCAATGGGAAGCTCAACAAACTTATCAATATTGAAGACGACCTCGTCCCTCGAAAAGTTTTCGTCATGAGTCCAAAGAGCGCAGATTTTTTGCACCCTTGTGGGTCTGATATTGGCGGCGGATTTCGACATGGCGATTACTTAGTTGGTTAGGATTAGAGTATAAAAGCCATAATACGCGTATATTCGGCAGTCTAATAATATAGATAAACCAGAGAGCTTGGAATAATGTTGAGCGGCATCTATGCGGGCCAAAAATAGAACATAACGTTTTATCAGGAAACGCGAACGGCAAACTGCTGCCGTGGTCCTCGGAGGGAAAGATGAGCGACCCAGTTGCAGGATGTCATGAGTATTCGAGACTGGACAGAATGTGACAACTCAAATCCCCCACAGGGAAGAACTATCGCGTATTCGATGTAAAGAGGCCGTAAAAGTAATAATTTTGATAAAATGGTGGAGAGAGAAGAGGCTACAGAGATGCAATACATATTTCAGCCGCGTGGAATGGCGTCGGGAAAACTATTCTCGCTTGCGTAGAAGTCTCGCTAGGCCGTGTTACCTCAGCAAGCTCAGACCCTAGCCTATCTCGCTCCCAGACGATATCATCACGTGCCTACTATATCACGTGTAGATTACATAAGCTTAGATGATTGTCTAGAGTCTATGCGAGGTTTTTTAGTGAACCGCGGGCGTATTTGTGTGTAATCCTTATATTACACGCTATACTAAATTTTAATTTATTAATTAACTACTAACGTAGTTCCCTAGTGAGCTGGCCACCCTAGCGAGCTGGCCACCTCATCATACGCGCGACGCGCTTTTGAACTTTTTTTTTTTTTTTTTTTTTGAAATCATACACCGTTTTAGCTGCCCTAAAGGCGCCATGCCGGGTCTTCTATTTTACAGAGGTAAATCCTGGATAATTACCCGTCTTACCTGCAGCAGTGATTCCGTAAGGCCCTCGTCCGCCTGTCTACTACGTGCTGTAGGTATATGGCGCCTAGGAGAGAAGCAAACGTCTAAAATGTAAGGGAACTAGAAAAGAACGCTATCGTAATATAATTATAAAGATATACGTAAGTAGGGTAAGTTCCTGTACAAAGGAAATAATCGAAATTAAATAATTAAAAAGTAGTAAGTACCCAAATTACCTCCGTTCCGTACCGTATATTAAAGCTAGGCCTATTTTATAGGGCCTGGAGTTCTTACTTTAATACTGTCCGTCTTCCGCTAATATCGCATGTAATATATCTACCGCTAAGAGACTTAGTTAGTTACTTTAAGTCTGTTCCTAGCCTCCGGAAACTGCCTTAGGAGGCCTATTTATACTATATATTGTGCTGCTTTCTTTACTAACTATACTAGGTTTAAGATTAATTTATAGCTCTAAGGTTGGCTGTTATACGGCTAGACTGCTTTCCTTAGTTCTTTAAAGTTAGGGCATTTAATTAGGACGTATCGTTCTATCTATTCGTCCCCACACGTACATCTTAAGTTAGGCGCATGTTTAATCCTATAGAGGTAGCTTTTAAGGGCTACCTTGCCTATATAGATCTGCGTAAGGGTAGCAGAGAAGGCCTTTGGTAGGCTACTGTGCACCCTTAGTCTCTGTTTTAAAATCTTTAGTGCTAATCTATATAGTTCTCTCCCGGTCTTTCTATTCTCCTATTTATTTACCTAGTAGGCTTCCAGTTTTACTTTTGTCGTTCTCTTTGCTGCTAATAATAGGCCTTAAAGTAATGAGAAGGTAGGTGCTTTTAGTCCTATCTCTCCTTCTCTTTACCCTATTGCTATCTTCGCTAAAATATCCGCTTATTTGTTTTTGTTAATATTTACGTATAACAGGACCTAGTGTATTGCTACCTATATATTTAGCATCTATGCAGCTTATAGTCTCTCGCGTACTTCGTGGACTCAGTACTGGCCTAAGTAGTTCCGTAGTTTAGCAACTGCTTATATTACTGCTTAATTATCCATAAATATTATTAATCTTCTAATCATTAATAAGCGCTTAAGTGCTAGATTGAGAGCCAGCTATATCCCTTTTAGCTCTCCTGCGTATACTATACTAACTTAGTTCGTTCCTATATAGTTAGCTGCCTTAGCTCCTAATTCCGGGATATATACTAAGGCTCCTACCTCTCCGTTAATTTCGCTTCTATTTATATATACTAGTACGTATTCTAAGTTATTCCTAGCGTTCTATACGATGTAGTTATACTCTAGCTTACCTACTTCTGTTCCTCAAGTAATGTAGATCTTTAGTAGTTTAGTTTATAGATAGATAATTTCCAAGCGGATTACTTCTATAGGAGGTGTCCCTTCTTTAAGGCGGAGCGCTACTGTGTTCTCTAATTTTTAAAGAGGGCTATACTATTTAAACTTTAATGGGGCGGATCTCTATAGTTATTAGATCTTATAGTATAACAGTAAGCCCCTAATTTAATTTAGGGAAGACTTAACCGCCTAGTAAAGTAATATTTTAATTAGTAGAATATATATCTCTACTTCTAGTTCTGCTTTAGCTATAGTTCTAAAAGCTCCTATTATAAGGTAGAGTGCTCTATACTAAATTTATAATAACACTTTATAAATATTCTTTATTTTATTTATAAAACTATATCCTCCTTCTAGTATATACTAGTAGGAAGCTATATAGAGCATACATGGCATAACTATGGCTGTATAGAGTTGGCGTATATATCCGGTTATAATGCCCTATATAGATCCTATAATACCTAAAAGATATACAAGTTAGCTTATAGATCTTTCCGCTATATAGTCTAAGTGCGCTTTCCCTATTAGCTTATTGTCTAATATAACGCTAAGGTATCTAGCTTTTGTTATTAGTTGTATTATTTAAGTCCTTCTATCCTTTAGTGTGAGCACTAAAGAACGCTTACGTTCCTCTTTTGAAATCTTTTTCCTAGGTTGTATAAAGTAGATAAGTTTATATTTCTATAGTGCGAACACTAAGGCGTATTTATATGCCCACTTTTCTGCTCTTTTATGCAGCATTAATAATATCTTTATTGTCTCTTCCGTGTTTCTTCCATTAACTATTATACTCGTATTATTAATATACCCTATAACTAAGCCGTGCCTTAGTCCGTCCTTATCTATAATAATATTTAAGAGATCCGCGTTATAGAAAAGGTATAATATCGGCGATATTAGTAAGCCTTATGGGATTCCTATTAGTATAGGGAATCTCTCTAATATTCCTTCCGGTAGTTTAATATATATAGATCTTCCTATAAGGAAGCTTTAGATCCATTTAACTATAGGTATAAGAATTCTTTATTTTTAGAGGCAGTAAATAAGCCTCTAGTATAATATATTATTAAATACTCTGCTTACATTATGTATAAGTAAGCTTACTACGTCTTCCTCTCTTATCTGCTATGCTGCGTATATTTTCTCTAGGAGGAGAAATACCACGTGTTCGCAACTAGCTACCGCTCTTCTGCCTATATAAGTACGTAGTAGGAGGCTATAGGCGTCTGCTATAAAGAGTATCTGCTTTATAAGCACTTTATCTATAACCTTGCCTACCATATTTAGTAGGGCTATTAGTCTATATATCTTAGGGTCCTTAAAGTCTCCTTTCTTTAGTTTTCTTAGTGCTATAGTAATTAATCTTTAAAAATGTGTAGGGTAATACCCTACCGTAAGGCATTAGTTGAATAGTTGGGTTAATAGTTTTTTTAGTTTCTGTATGGCCTTAAGGAGCATACGGCTTAGGAGTTGGTTTTTACCTAGTGCTTTATTAGGACTAGTTATCCTAATAGCTTCTTTTACCTCCTATGCTTTAATATCTGGGACCTATAAAGGGTTTAGATATTAGTGGTTATATAAGTCTTTTAGATCTGCAGGCAGTGGTGTTAGGAAGGAGTCCTTAAAGGCTGCCGTCTTTCCTTCTATAGTATGTTGTGGAGTATCTACTGCGTCTCTAATATCCGGTGTAAACATAGTTCTTATAATGTTCCGTTTATAGGCCTAAGCGTATAGGGACCAGAGTCCCTTTATATCTTTAACCTTACTTACTCTATTTTTGTGCTTTATTTTAGTTACTTTCTTAATAGCCTTATCCTTCTCTTATCTTGCTATTTGCAGTATAATATAGTTTTCTTTAGTTAGGCAACTGTTAAAGTGCCTATATACGCGTCATTCCGTCTTAATTGCTTATATATATTTATCCATCCATCCTAGTTTAGATCGCGGGCTAAGTTTAGCTACTAGTATAAAGAGTTTCACGGCTTTAGTAAGGGTGTTTATAATTCTAGTAATTACTATATTAATTTGGTTCTGTAATAAAGCTAGGGGTACTTTTAAAAGATCTTAGAGTACGTTATAGAAGATTTCTTTATTTATCTTTTTGAAAAGTCGCCTGGTTGGTTTCTCTTCTTATTTTAGTTAGAATTTAAATACTATTTTTACTAGGAGGTGGTCGGAGCCCTTATTAAGCTCCTTATTAATTTCTATTTAAATTAGGTAGTCCGTTATATCTAAAGTAATAAAGCTAAGGTCGATTGTTAAGGGGTTAATGCCTACTCCCTTAGCTAGCCTTATAATAAGCCCTGGCTTAAAGCCTAGCTTAAGCCTATTATTTTCTATTATTTTAATAAGATATTCTACTACTGTCCTATAGTTATACCTAGCTTTAGATCCTCCCTATTTAGGGTAATAAAGATTAAAGTCTTCTATAACTATAGTGCTGTAGTCTAATCCGTTTATTTGTCTTAAGGCGTTATTTAGCTTTAGGAGTATATACCCTCTTAAAAGGCCATCTAACCGATTATATAGTGGGAGGGGGTTTGGGTTATAGATGTTAAATATAGTAATTATATACTATTATTCTTCCCCTTAATTTATAATTAACACTACTATATGGTTACTACCGTAATCTATAATATAGAGGTATCTAATTGGAATGCTTTTGTAATAAAAAGATATATCTATATTCCCTAGTAGGGTGGGTAATATAGGTAGTGTTACGGACGCTTTAAGTACGATATTACGACTACTTGGAGAAGAGTTGGAAGAAGCTAGTTGGTTGATATAGGCACGGTCTAGGATAGAGCCGGTAGAACTATGTGACGAGGAATAGTAACTGAGGTTATATGATATAATATGTGAGATACGCGAAGTACGGGAGGAACGTCACGTATATTACGTACATCACGTATATTACGTATAAGAAGGATTTTATAGGAGTGCGGTTGTGTATTTAAGGACCCTTAGTCCCTACCTAGATAGTTCCTTCCTTATAGTAATTCTTAGAATATAATTGGAGTTAATCTATTGGGCAACTACTCTACTAGTTGTTATTACGTTGTTAACTTTATACTTTACCTACACACCTAGCCTAATAATGAGCCTACTATAGTACTTGCTACAAGGTTCCGTTATATAATTACTATCTGGTTATAGTTATAAAAGTCGAACAACATGCCACTAAAAGCAGCCACTATAACGCCATTGACGGCGGCAACTACTTTAAGGTTAGGAGGTGACACTAGTATAGTAGATACTGACTTATAATAACCTATGACGGTTAAACAACTATAGAAAATAGTTAACTAGTTAATAGAAAATAATAAGGCACTTAAATAAAGGGTTAATAGGATAGGAGCAGTAAAGGTTAAGTTACCATTGATTAAAAGATTCTTAGGAGAGAGATTAAAGCTTAAAGGATTCCTTACGTAAATGCATTTTAAGGTTGCGTAAGAGGGAGTAAAGCTAGTAATACCTATGGATTAAATAGCGTATGCAGGATTGTTCTTGTTAGGAAGAGCACTTAAGTGGTTTAAGCCTTACCTTATAGAGATATAAGCAAATGGAATAATAACGATGAACTAAGAAGTATGGTTTATATTCTTAAGCTAGAATAGATTTATAGAGCGACTTATATAGATGTTTGGAGACCTAGAGGCAATAACTATGGTAAAAAGAAAGCTTTAAGACATTACGCAACGAACCTTAGCTATTAAGTATACAACGCAGTTCTAAACGCTAGTAATATAAGTTAAGTGGAATAATAAGGCGCTTATAGCACAGTATAAATAGGGACTTAAGGCTAAAGTCTAGGACGTAATTATTCTAATGGAAGATATGGACACCCTAAGGGAACTAATAGATTAAGTAA
>Ga0307515_10012445_pt1 | contig 16003 bp, 4 predicted proteins | sample 17_EM_MG_FD_194513 | JGI IMG/M metagenome (GOLD analysis project Ga0307515, IMG submission 194513) | Populus trichocarpa ectomycorrhiza microbial communities from riparian zone in the Pacific Northwest, United States - 17_EM | ecosystem: Host-associated > Plants > Roots > Unclassified | place...
ACTATTTACTATGCAACTTTAATAGAAGCTGTAGAGTGTATATAAAAGTCTAAATCTAAATTATTAGAATTTATTATTAAGTGGTTGTTAAGATATTATATTGTAATTTTTATAATTTTTGGTAGGGAAATGGACTTGCCGGCTCGATGGTTCTGCTGGCTCGATGGTGGAATACGTTATACCTAAAGTTATAAAGTTATTCTTTAAATCCCTCCCGCTAGGATAATATTACGGACCTTATATCGGCAGTAGTACGACTACTAAGAAGGGATATAAATAGGTTAGTTAAGATAGTATAAGAGGCGCTAGAACCGATTAAGCTATAAAATAAGGGGTAGCTAAGTTATATAGCTAGTTATATTATAAGTTTAGAATATAGGAATATAGAAACATGGGAATATAACGTACTAATATACTAACGTACTAACATACTTAGTACCTTTCTTAGGCGCAGTATTATATATTTAAAGGACTATAGTCCCTACCTAGATAGTTCCCTTTTTTATAGTAAATCTTAGAATATAATTGGAGTTAATCTATTAGGCAACCACTCTACTAGTTATTATTACATTATTAACTTCTTGTTTACCTATATACTTAGCCTATTAGTAAGTCTACCGTAGTTTCTACTATAAGGCTTTATTACAATAGAGCTCTTAAAATATTATATAGCGGCTTACTATAACGTTAAATATATTATAGATTAGCTACTATAACTTATTACTATAGAGAGTTAGCTTCTCCTCTAGCTATATTAGTATTACTATAATTATTAAATAGCTTAGTAGGAACTAGCCACCTTTACTATTTAAAGGTGCTTAAGTTGAGCCAAAAACTTATAAGTTCCTTTAAATAGAGGCAATTAAGCAAATTATATAACTAGCGGCGAAGGTATACTCTACTTAAGTCGCTCTAAGTTAAAGAAGATCTTTAATTAGAGTATACTAATATAGGCCCATTCGCGGAGCCATAGGTAGAGGCTAGGTAGAAACCTTACAATATTTAATAACAATTATAATACCACAGAAGAAGGTTAATTGTGGGCAGCTTTAGGTTCCTACAGCTAAGCATAGAGCTTCGCTTCAATTACTATATATAACTAGTTGGTGGCAATTAAGCGACGTTGGATGCCCATACCGAATCTGCAACTCGTTAAGAAGGGGGGTGAAGCTGGTCATGCACATCACTATATATTCTAGAGCCTTCAGATTCAATCTAAAGGCGCAACGGAACGTTCCCTTAGACTTGTTAACAAGCAAGCTGCCAAGCCCGCTTTGACTACTACGAGCACCTTGCACATCGTCACGGACTTTAGAAGTGCCTTGCACTAATGTACCTACCATATACTGCGGGCTTAACAGCTTGCTAATTACCAAATCTGCAGAAGACTGCTCAAGAACTCCAATCATGAGGATAGGGGCATGTCATTTAGTCGATCTTAGATCGCCCTTCTGAGCTTCCCCTCCGCTTCATTCCCTAACTTCCATATCTGGGCAGTGGAAATAGACTGCATGATTTAGTTCTGAGAAGTTTACGTGAGCAAGAATAAGCCATCATCGCGGCCCGGCTCGGTTGGCCAAAGGATCGTCACCGCAAATGGGTTACCTTGTTAGTCTAACTATCTGCGTCTTCTTTGGGAAGTAGTTACTGGCCTTATAGCACGACGCCACGCGTTTGTTGCATTAGTCTGCTTGCTAAGCCTTGTTCCTGTTTAGGACATCAGGACGTGTTTCTATCTGCGATGAAAAATATCAGTCAAGGATATCCACAAATGGCTAATACCGTGGTCATCGCAGGGAAAAGAAGCGAACGATCTTCTCGAATTGCTCACTGCAAGGCATACAGTATAGAACTAATAGCCCCGCCGGAATTCGTCCTACCGTTATCGATAAGAACTAGCCAATCAGATCAACCAAATCGATCGTCAGAGGAGTCAAATCGGGCAGCGGCCATAGCCTCGGTGGTGGTTTTTAAGCACATCGATTTGGCTGAACGTTATATTGAGTCGGTTGAACAAGGCCTATATCATTGGAAGTATGATTAGAATTGTTAAGAGTAATTAGCTATACGCTTTTTTTATATTCTGGTGTTCAAGCCCGGACCAGATTCTGCTAGGACACCGGCGGGTTAAGGGGTAGAATAAAATACGCATCCTGGCAAGGACAGGGAAATGCTTGACGCAAGGAGGACCAATTACTAGTGCTATTTTATTAATACATTACATACGAACGATGCTGTGATAGCGCTGCAAAGGATCCAATGAACCTATACAATAGTCACATTTTCAACCACACCCCTTCGGCGTCCCGCTACAAGATACCCTGCACAACTTTGCAAACAGCATCCTTGATTTCCACGCTAGTGTCCCTCCGGATTTGCATTCCGACCTAGTCCACCTTCCAAGCATCCATTCACATAAACAAGAGATATGCAACGAAATCAAATGCCGCAAAGAGATTCAAGAACTGCCCCTTGTTTAGGCTAGACGCTGCACCGGTGCTAGTTGCAGAAGCTGCGCTAGCCGATGCGCTGCCCGTTGGGGCTCCTGACGCAGTTGTGGCCGCACTCGCAGCAGATGCAGAGGCAGAGGGAGTTGCTGACGCAGATCCCGACGCGCTCGAGCTGGAACCGCCGCCGTTGACGAAAACACCGCCGCCGACATTGTTAGGAGTGTTACTCTTCTCTGTTTCCGCAGACGCGGCAGAATATGCTTCCAGTGTGTTCCCAGAGGACCTGCAATCGCATATTAGTGGACATTGTGTTGAACATTACGGAGACGGTGATAAAATACGTACGGCGGGTTTATGACACCAACCATTCCACTCTGGCAATGGCTGACCTGGGAGCAGTAGAACCAGATAGGATTGGTGTCATTGACGGTGACGACGAAGGTGGTCTCAGACTCGCCGCTTTTGGAGTTGAGGTAGCCAGAGTAGAACCCGTTTGTCAGAGGAGCACATGGAGAATCGAATGAACCCTCTACCACAGAGTGCTCGCCAGGATAAAAGTGAAAGACAACAGTGTCGTCCTTAGCTGCAGTGGTCGAATTCGGGGAGAAGGACAAGCCATCCTCACCAACATCGATGTCAATCGTTGCGGCAGAAGCACAGGAGAGAAGAACGGCAGTGAGCGGGAGGAGTTGGACGCGCATTTTTGGGTGTAGAAAGGGGTATTGAAATTTCAATTGAAGTTTGAGTGTAAATTTGGGGTCCAAAATCAGATGAAGAACAGGACCTAGAAGACATTTCATAGAATATTAAGAGTGCAAGACAAGCTTTACCAAGGGGGCTATGCAAAGTGCCAAGAAAATATTTTAAATGAAATGGTGCAGGAACACGAAGCGGCTCATCTTACCTGGGCTGACTTCTACGTGTTTCATTGGCTTGGTGATGAGCTTAGTAGATGTGCCCATGCCCAGCCGTCCTGAGGACCGTGCTGGACGGCTAATCCCACAAGTGGCGTGAGGCGATCAGTCAGGACAGGAAGTAAGCTCTGATTTATGTACTTCTAAGCTCGGGTAAAACTCCGGGAAATCGTAGCCAAGTTTGGCTCAGTCAAGAACAAAGAGTCTTATTAAGGCTTATACACACGTTAACATGCTTTATTGGAGCTTAGCTCTTGCCAGTGACTTTTCCATAAACAGGATTTGCGGCTTTCCTTGCGTCAATGCGACAATAAACAGGCCAACAGATCAAAAGAAATAATACCTTGGCTGAGGAAATAAGCTTTTCCGTAGAGTGTCTGTTCCCCACGAAAGTAAGGGAACGTTCGATTGCGACTTCAGATTGAATCCGGAGTCTCCAGAATATATCCGATCTGAAGCTTAAAGCTTTATATACACGCCCAATCGACGACTCCTTATAATATAGCGTCTCTACCTATCTCGATCGTGATGTTGCTGTAGTCGCAACGTACGTATTTTATAACGGCCTTGTTCTAACTTTGAAAATCGCGATAATACTCCATCTACGGGATGTAGGGGGAGATATAGAAAACGTTAATTAAGGAACAGTAGTAGTAGGAGACTCTATTACGACACTATAACAAAAAAGGCGCGATAGAGGCCCAATAGGGGAGGTATTTATTTAATCGCTCACCAAAATTAATCACGCATCATGTAAAGTTAAATTCTAAGCCTTACCGAACGATCAACTCAATTTCATATTCAACCGAGCCTCAGCAGTAGACGCCACTAATTACCAACTAATCGATGCTAAAAGGTGCACTGATCAAGGAGTTTCTGATCTGAAGTCAATTTGCAACCGAACGTTCCCTTAAACCTTTGGTGCTGGGAAAGTTGGGTATATAGGACTAAGAACGGAAGTGACGCCTTAACAACTCATGAATAATATATTTCTGGTGAAACAGCAAATTCTCAGTGCTGCTCTAATAAGTTAGTAACTAGTTGAAAACCTGAAATCGAATTCTGCTATACTACATCATATAAGCAGAAGTTGATTCATTGGGAAATAAAGTGGATCTCAGTGCGGAGATTAGCTTTATAACAAAAGTGCATCCTATCCAAATCAAGCAGCAAAAGCCTATTCAATTAGAGCTATGAGAGGCAAGGTGGGAAATTGGTTTTCATACGCATTTCAGAAGGTCTCATAGCTGAACAAGAAGTAGGAGAAGAGCTCTTGCAGCTGGCTGCTTCAGAATTTCTTGGGACATATTATCTAGGTTGTTAACGAGTGTTATCAAAGGACTTCTTCATTTCAAAAGGAATGTCCAAATTTCTGAAAGTTCGCACGCATCTGCAACTCCCGTTCCTCCCGAGTATAACGGCCAACCAGTCAAACCCTTGCTGAAAGCCTGAATGCCGAACTGTTGAACCGGACGATCGAGGATGGGAACTCTGTCTTATTAAGAGGCTCTAGAGCCTCATTATATACACGAGGTAGGTGCAGGGTGGTTTTGGATAAACCTTATCGCGATAAGTCTTAGTATACCCCAAATAAAATTTTAGTCGCATTCTTCTTCTTTATTATCGTATAAAATATAGCTTTAGAAGTGGAATTAGAAGCTCTTAACTCTATTAATACCTCTAAATTAAAAAATATAAGAGGTCGCTCAGCTCTTTTAATATAGGAGTATACCCATCTACTAGGCAGTAATAAGCCCGTATAAAATAAAAAAGCCCGTCTTTTATTCTATTGTAAACATTGTATAGAGTTATATGCTATATAGTTAACTTCTAACTTTTAAAACTACTTAGCGTTAAAGTATAGCATTATAGTTAAGCCTAAAACTAGTTATATAAAAGAAGCAATATAAGATTAATTAAAAGACCTTTACCTTAAAGCGTTATCTTAAAACAAAACAGAAGAGCTAGATTTAGAAGTACTCCGAGTAGTCCTAAATAAGGAAGTTATTAATAAAGTCCTTATTACATTAATTGTTGTACAAAACTTACCATTTTAGATAGTTAAGTGGCTAGAGTTCTATATTCTTCTATAGTTAATTAATCCTAAAGTAGATGGCTATATAACTATAGCCTATTTAGTAGTTAGTAAAAAATCTATAACTTATAGCTATTATAAAAGGATATTATATAAAAGAGGCTGTAGTTTACACTAATAAGTATTTATCTCTCTGTTAATATCTAGAACTCTTTAAACAATTACCTTCTCCTTATAATTTACGGCTATTTTACTAATAGCTAGAAAAGCTTATAAACGCTCTTTTTAGCCTTTATATGGTAGCCTCTTATAGCGGGGACGAGTAATAGAATACTCTTTTTTTAGTACTTAAGGACTACGGGATTACGTAAAAGCTAGGTGCTATTATATCCGATAACTATACTATAAATAATAAGCTCTATTATATAATAAGCAACTAGCTTCTTTAGAAAAAAGGAATTAAATAAAATCCTATTTACTAACGGATTCGCTGTTAGGGTTATATTCTTAACCTTACCATATAAGCTTTCCTCTTTAAAAACTTAATTAGTTTTAATAATATTAAGTTATATAAAGAAGATAAGGTAAAAGGAAAAGAGTTAGATCTAAAAGAGGAGAAAGAGAAAAGTAATACATTTGGAAACTTAGCATACTTAAAAAGCTTTATAATATTACCGTATACACCAATAGCTTAGCTAGTTATATAAAGGAGTTTAAAAGTCTTATAGGGAGAAGAATTCTGCTTAATAATTGTATAAAATAGAATAGCTAGTATTTTACACTTAGCGTAGCAATTTAGAAAGAGTCTGCCCTTAATACGTATACTAAGTATAACCTTAATATACTTAAAAAGGACTATCTTAGTTTAAAGGACTGGGAGGCGCTTTATATAATAAAAAGTTATCTTTAAATATTCCATCAAGTAACCCTAAAATGTTAAGAATACGAAGTAATGCTTAAAAATATACTCTTTATAATAGATATTATAATTAAGCACCTTAATAAATCTTAGGTTAGTTTATCTCCCCTTTCTATTTTTTAATTTAGCTAATATTATATAATAGAAGGAGTATATATCTAATAAGGAGTTCTTTAAACATATTAAAAATGCTTAGAATACCTTTAATAGATATTACTATAAAACAGATAACTCGCCCCTTTACGCCACTATACTTATTTTTTATCTAGCTTATTATATAAGATATATTAAGCAGGTTTAGAACGAGTAGTGTAAGCCTATACTTAATAGCGTTAAAGAGCTTTAATAGGAGTTTTATACCTAGAAGTATACCGTTATATAAGAGGCTAGCTTTAGCTTAAGACCTTAATAAGTTTAATAAAGTTGCTAAGGATCTTAATAGTATAATATTTTAACTAAAAAGTTAAGGTAAGTATAAGAACTTTATCTCTAAGACGCTATATAAGATTTTAATAACTGCACTTTAGTGGTAGTCTTAAGAACAGCAATAAAAGCGCTAGCCACGGCTCTCACTTATAGTAATTAAAATTCTCTTAACTCTAGCAATAAGTAATAAGCCAGAAAAAGTCTTTTTAGGAGGACGTTATATGGCATTATGGGAGAGAATATAGATCCTAAAACTCTTAAGAAAATAAAGTATTTAAAGAATTAGTATTAGAGAAGAACTATAAAAAAAATAGGTAATTTTTTTCTAAGTATTTAGCTATATAGTTAGGGGGGAAAGGTACTGTAATATCCGCAATATCTATAATATCCATAATATCCGTAATATATTACGGCGCTAGTAGAAAATGGTAGATTATAGTAGATGTTATAGTAGACGTAATTGCGTAAGCTTACGTGACTTAAGGACTACTTAAAACTTTAAGCAGCACTATTATTCTTCTCCTTTCCTTTCTCTAGCTTTAGATTCTTATTTATAGACAATCTAATTATATAGGCTTGCGCGTCCCTCTTACCGTGCTTATGCCTTAATTAACTAAGTCGCTAATATAATATTACGGCGCTGATGGAAACTAGTAGATTATAGCTAATAAATACCAGTGGATTATAGTGGATAGTATTACGGCGCTAGTAGAAACTGGTAGATTATAGCTAATAGATATTGGTAGATTATAGCGGACAGTTGTAGACAGTTTTACACAGTTTTAAATAATTGCTGTTACGTAACCAGAGGATTGTATATAACGTTAAGCGGCATTACCCCTCTTCTCCTTTCCTTTCTCTAGCTTTAGATCCTTGTTTATAGATAATCCAATTATATAGGCTTATATGCGTCCTTCTTACTGTACTTATGCCTTAATTAACTAAGTCGCTAATATATAATATCCGCAATATCTGCAATATCCGCAATATCTGCCAAATTCTGCCGAATTCTGCTAGTAGCGAGTCCTATTTTGCCTGGTTAGGGTAAAAAAGCCCCGCACAGGGCACTTTTATCCTTATTGATTGCGATATTTTATGCATTTTCTATTGGATAAAGGATATTTTATGCTCGCTTATTCGCATTATCCAAAACCACCCTGGGTAGGTGGCGCAAGGCTAATAACGAGGCTGATGACGAGGATCGTGATCGCCACTCGGTCGACACGAACCTCCATACCTGGAGTCAAAGAGAATCAATCCTATGTTAATTGAGTACATAGTAGTGCTTCGGGAAGTTCACACCGCATCGATTGTGGATAGTTTATCATGTCTTCAAGATTCTCGACTCTCAGTCCCTAGGAGTGATTGTGTCCATAGGACGCCATTGATCTCCTCTACGGCCTTACGGTTATCGAGGAACCATGAGAAAAGAGGGCAAGGAAGGTCCCGCTCAAGGAGGACTTCTATACGCCGCTGTCCCTGTAATGGAGGCACTCGAACCGAGAACTCAACCGACGTTGTCATCTTCGAACCCCTCTGCTTCTTCGCAATAAGCCATTTTGAAAATTCTTCGAAGTAGGAAGGGGGGTGTCCAGTGAGGCAATCGTAGCATTCAAGTTTCATATCGACTTTGACGAGCAGCAAGGGTAAAGCGTTACAAAGATTAGAAAGAGTTGGATAGATTGTCGGTCTCGAGTACTCAGTAATTGCATTGGACTGGACTGGACTGGGCTGGATTTGAGCTCAAATCCAGTCCATCCAATTCTTTTAGAATTTGGCTCCTAGAGCTTTAAGGGTATCCAGTACAAATATATACTATAAATAGTAAGTCTTAGCACGATTTTGGTGTTAATATTAAGACGGGTAGGTAAGCGAATATACTAAATCTAATGCAAAAATAGCCCATATTATATCCAGTATAAGTAGAGATCTACTATATATATTATAAGCTAGGTAGATATTAAATAGAAATAACGCTAGAAGGCGGCGAAAGTATAGGAGAAAACTATATAGAGTACCCTATAGTTAATACTAACTCTTACCCCATATAAAGAATAAACAAAGGTAGAATCTATAGTTGCCTTCTTATTAAAAAATAAAGGCCTTAAAACTAAATGTATATCTAGTAAGTATCTATCCTAAATTCTATACTATATTATATATACAGCTAGCCTATATATATTACAATAACAAAGTATTATATATAAACGCTAGATAAACAGGCATTAGATTAAAGAATTGATAGCTATATATGGCTGTCGTGGAGACTTAAGAGGATTGCTAGAGACCTTGACAGGAATGCGGCTGCGGCTAAATCTATATAGGGGCAATCGGGGCGGATAAACTATCTGCCAAGCGATATCAAACAAGGAAAGGAAAGCTACGCGTCTAGCGTAGCGCGTGTCGCGGGTAGTCCCGTGACAATATAGTCTATACGCTACGTAATACTCTTTTACAATTACTATATAGTAAGGAACTAGCTATTTACTACGGTAGGTATAAATAATATTACTTAAATACTACCTATAAGTAGGGGCCTATATATAGCAGTATAATAGCTTATAGGTTAAGAAGTCCTTTAGTAGTTTTAAATAGTATATAAGATCTAATAGAAGGATATAGGAGGATATACCCCCTTCTAGCTCCTTAGGGACTAAATACCCTAACTATACTAAAGGCGGTATATAGGCAAATTACTAGACGCTTTTATTACTTCCTAGACCTTCTAAGATACCTTAAAAGTATAATATAAAAGGTAAATATACTATAATAGTAAATAGGTTAAGTATAGGCGGAGCGCGTAAAACTAGCTAAAAGGATATACCTAGATTTTTCCCTTATTAAGGATTTTTCTATAAATAGAAGGTAGAAGCCTATATAGTGTTACGGCGACTTAGTTCATCGAGGTATAAGCGCTGGAAAGAACGTATATAAGCCTATATAATTGGTAGTCTATAGATCCAGATATTAAGATAAGGAGCGGAAGGTAGAAAAGGATACGTCTATATATATATGCCAAGGCTTAATCGAGCCCCCTAACTAGATCCGTTACGGTGCCGTAATATATAGACCTAGAAAAGGGATAGAATTGGGCAATAAATAGAACAAATAATAATAATATAAAGACATTTATATAAAGAAGAAATGTCTTTATATAATAGGTATAAGGTATAAATAGGGTTTATAGGGGAATATATATAGGTTTTATGGGATAAATATAAGTATAGATTAAGAATATTAAAACGCGTAAAAGTGTAAGAATGGGTAAGTCCTATAACAGTAAGGCTCTATATTTAACCGCCTCTATATTATAAAAAAAGATAAATAGCTTATTATATTTTATACTTAATATAGATTATTTAAATACTTAGTAATACTATTTAGCTTTATAAACGGCCTAAGCTTATTTTAATATTAGATAAACAATACAATAAAGCTTTATAGGAAATACTATAACGAACTTATTAATAGGCTAGGTATATAGGTAAATAGGGAGTTAATAACGTAAATATAACTAGTGGAGTAGGTTACCTAATAGATTAACTCTAATTATATTTTAAGATTTACTATTAAGTAGAGGACTATTTAGATAAGGACTGTAGTACTTTAAATATATAATACTATGCCTAGGAAGTATACTAAGTACGTTAGTACGTTAGTATATTATATCTATCCCTACGTTCCTATATTCCTATATTTTAAACTTATAATATAACTAGCTATATAACTTAGTTATTTTAACTAACTTATTTATCTCTCTTTGTAGTTATACTACTACCGATATAAGGTCTGTAATAAATAATACCTTATATCCCTATCTAGATATCTTCTATAATGCTTATCTTAATAATAACCTAATATATAGTAATGACTTAACTAAATACTGGAAATACGTTAACCTTATTTTATAAGCCCTATATAGAGCTAGTCTATAATTAGATATAGATAAATATAAGTTCTATAAAATAGAAGTCCTATACCTTAAACTTCTTATATTTATAACGGTATATAAATAGACCTAAAAAAGTTAAAATAATTATAAACTAGTAAAAACCTAAGAATATATTACGGGACGGGGGCAGTGGCTATAAAGCGTATGTATTTAAGGAGTCTACAAGACATTACGCGATCGATTGTAAGGGTTAAGGGCGTAAGGAGGTAATATACCTACGCGTAGCTGATATAAGCTATACGCAAGGTATATATAAGAGCACGGGGCTCTCCTATAGAGGCCCCTGTGGTAGGGTTCTGTAACACTACCCCCCCTCTTATAGAGGCGGAGCTCTGGTGACGCTATGGTTACTATATACATATAGAAGAGATATTTAAGGTATAGAAAAGAAGAAAAGGGGGGTATCGCTAAAGGCTTAAAACAACGTTATATAATAGGGCTTGGCATCTAAAAATCCGACTAATTAGATAACTTTAACCGCTAGTTAAAGTTCCTAGACATCTTAACGATATTCCGGTTACGTAATCGTACTTTACCGCAATCTAACGGCAATCTAATAGCAATTTGCTCTTACGTGGTAATGTATAACGGTTTAACTCTATAAGGGCTCCTATAGAGGATTAGGTATAAAGTCTCTACTTAGGCCCGGTTTCTATAGGTTTGCGTAGTAAAAGTCGCTAATTAGATCCTTTACATTTTTAAAGTCTTCTTATAGTTGCTATTCTAGCTAATCTATATTAAATCCTGTGTATATAGCTCTGTAGTAGAGTCGTCGTCCTCTGCCTTTGCCAAAGTATTTAGAGTTAATAATCCGTTTAACGGTCTACTCCTCGTAGTTCTCATCTTTATTCTCGTCTCGGATTAGTACTAGTAGGGGTTTAGGCTATATCTACCCTGGTAAGAGGTTGGGCTAATAGAGGTATAGTAGCTATAGGTAAAATATAGGCCATATCCCGCGGGTGGCTAGGGTAGGCGGGAGTTCTAGCTTATATGCGGCTCCCCTATTAATAACTCGTTTAATTAAATAGGGGCTAAGGTTCTTATAATCGAGTGACTTTATAGGCCTCTGCGTAGAGATATTGCGTGCATTTAGCCATATCTAGTCGCTAACACGCATCTCCGGTGGTGGCGTTCTATAACGGTTAGCGAAGTAGGCCTACTTTGCTTAAGCCTAGGCCATTTCTCCCTTATAGTAGTCGAGTAGATTTTTCATGCGGTCTATATGCTGGTCGGTAAGTAGTATCTTAAGGCGTTTTCCATATAGCAGTTTCTTATTAATAGGTTCTAGTGGCTCTATACTAGATTAGGGGTAATAACCCTTATTCGCGAAGAACGGGGTAAGTCCTATAGTAGTTAAGACGTAGTTATTCGCTACGAATTTACCTAGTAGGAGGTAATCTACCTAGTTATTTTAACTATAGGCGACTACCTATCGTAGGTACGCTTTTATACTGGCATTAGCGTTTTCCGGTTGCCCAGCAGTTTTATAATAGAAGGATATAGACATCTTAACGGAGATGCTAAGGCGTTAGTAGATTCGTCTCCATACATTAGAGTTAAATTATATGCCTTAGTTGGACGTAATCGAGTTAAGTAGCCTATATAGTCGGTAGACTTCGCGAAGGAAGGCGTTAGTAACGTTACTAACGGCTACGCCTTTAGTTGAGACGTAGTGGCGCTCTTTTATAAGTCGGTATATTATTATAAGGATGTTCTTATAGGTACGGCCATGTCGTTTACAGGGTAGTAGGTTAATAACGAAATCTATGGCGATATCTGCCTATCGTCATATAGGTACTAGTAGAGGGTGTAGTAGTCCTTAGTACTTTATATTAAAGGCCTTAGCGCGCTTATAACCGTAGTAGGCGCCTATAAAGTGTTTAACTAAGTCTATTATTTTTGGCTAGAAGTAGTATCGGCTAAGAAGCTTATAGGTTTCTTCTTTACCTAGGTGGCCGCTTAATTAGAGGTCATGGGCTATTTAGATTAGTTGCCGTTATAGATTTTCTAAGTTAGGGATAAATAGGCGGCCTCTATAATAGAGCCTATTCTCTTTTACTTCTAAGGCTGCTATATTAATCTGGCCTAAGCTTTAGAGGTTAGTAGGCAGCGTATAGGCGCTAGCGGTCTTTGCGGTAATAAGTTAATACAGTAATAGGTCAATAGAGGCGTTATATGCCGTAGTAATAAGCTTATTAATTTTGGGAGGTAACTTTAGTTCTATAGTATGAAGCTGGGGTATAGTTGGCTCTATTGTAGGTAGTATACCTAGGGCCAAATTTCGTGCTTTTAGGATTGTTTGTTATTGGAACTAATTATAGGGGTTATCTTTAGACTAAGGAAGGTCTTGCGAGCGGCGTATTAGGCTATTAGGTTTAGTACCTTATACTCCTAGTCTATATATAATTTTAAAGTTAAAACTAGAGAGGAACTCGTTCTAATATACTTGGCATTAGTTTAGCTGCTTTATAGTTATAAAGTACTTAAGGTTGCGATGGTCTATAAGGACTTTAGTTAGCTAGTTAGGCTTTACTAAAAAGAGTTTTGGTTAGAATTTTTTAAACGCTTATATAATTATAAGGAGTTCTTTATTATAGATCTTATAGTTATACTCTTATAGTATAAGCTTAGACGAGTAGAATGTAACTAGGTAAAGAAAACCGTTATCGCCTATCTAGGAGAGGACGCCTATATTAATGTGGTCTAAGGAGTCGGTTTTAAGATAGAGTTATTATTCTGGTATAAAGTGGGCTAGGATAAGTGCTTTAGTAAAGGTATTTTTAAGGTCTTAGAACGCCTTCTTATATTTAGGCGTCTAGGTAAAACATAGGTACGTTTTTCTTCTTTTTACAGAAAGGCCCTTCGTTCGCATTATTGCTATAAGTAGTACTACTACGCCTAAGAAGTTATATATAAATTTCCGATAGAAGTTAGTAAAACTAAGGAAGGCTTATACGTCCTTAATGCAGTTAGGGGCTTGCTATTTAGTAATTATATATACCTTCTTAGGGTCTATACGGATACCCTTAGTGGTAATAATTAGTCTAAGGTATTTTACTTTTATAACTAAGAATTTATATTTCTTTAAGTTAATATAAAGTCCTGCGTCCTTAAGGCGCTATAAAACCTTTTAAACGTATTTAGTATGCTTAGAAGGGTTATTACTATAAATAAGTATATCGTCTAGGTACGCGGAGTAGAAGTTGTTAAGGTAGTCCTATAAGGCGTTATTAATATAGCTTTAGAAGGTGCCTGGGCCGTTATATACGCTAAAGGGCATAACGGTATATTTAAATTGGCTAAAGCGCAATGCGAATACGGTTTTCTATTTGTTACCTTTCCGTATTTAGAAATAGTTAAAGGCGGCAATAATATTAAGCTTAGTATAGATTTTGGCTTAGCTAAGCCGCTTAAGGGTTTCCCGTATAAGCGGTACTGGGTATTAGTTTTTAATTATAATAGCATTAAGTCCTCTATAGTTAATATAGAATTAGATACCTCCTCTTAGCTTCTTAATAAGAAGAATAGGGGTAGCTGCTAGTAATATACTGGGACGAATAAACCCTTTATTAAGGTGCTTGTTAATATACTTTCTTATAACTAAAAGTTCGTCTTTTAATATTAGGTAGGGTCTCTTATAAGGTAGCGTTTTTCCTTATTTAATATTAATAGTATAGTTATTAGGTTAATATAGGGGGAGTATATTTACGCCCTTTTATGAGTATATGTTAATAAAGTTATAGTACCTCTTAGGGAGGAGCTTACGGAGTTCTTTATTGGTAAGTCCTTTTTTAAGTTTTATAAACTTCTTAAAGTCTAAAGGTAAAAGTCTATAGAGTTCCATAGGGGCGTTATCTTCTAAAAGGTTAACTATATCTATTTTATTACTATAGAGGACGTAGTTCTGTTTTTTATTAAGCTTATATAGTTATAATTAGGAAGCTGCAGTAACGGTTTAGCCTTTCCTATATACTATACGGTAGAAGGCCGCGGCACTTATATAGTAGTAGTTGGTTATAGGTGGAGTAATAAGGGGTTTCTTAGGTTAATATCCTAGTGAGTAAATAGAGGTAGCTAGGCTATGTCTTAGGTAAGTCTCTCTATAGTATTTAGAGTTAAAGGTTACTTTTTTTTTCCTAGTTAATAGTAGGGTTATGTTATTTAAGCTAGCTTATTCTAAGGATAATAGGGTAGTTAGTAAGTAGTATAATATAGGCCTAAAGCTCTTTCTAGTGCCCGTTTATATCTAAGTAGAGTTATACTATATAGGTAATCTTCTGTATAGTATAACTACCGTTAGCAAGTTATAAGGCGTGGGCTTTAGTAAGGGGTAAGGTAGGTAGGTTATAAGGGCATATAAGTTAGGTATCTATAAATTAGTTAATAGCTTCGCAGTTAATTATAGAACGGCTTTTATATTGTTTTATAGCAGTAGTTCCTATTATAGGTAAAACTATCTATTTCCGTCTATTTATTTTTACTAAGTTATCTATTAAGTAGGCCGATATATAGATCCCTCTATTATTAGGGCGTTCTAACCCGCAACTTAGGGCTAAGACTTAGCGTTTTCCATTTCCGTATCCGATTCTACTACTATTACTACATCTTTATCTTATATGGTAGTAGTATATAGTAATATATTTAGTATTTGGGGTATTAGGTTAGGTATTAGGCAGTAGGTACTAAACCTAGCTATTAAGTAGTTTAGGTTATCGTAATAATAGCCTTTTTAATAGTATCTATAGCAGCGTTCTAATTTCTAAAGTAGCTCGCGCTCTCTGTCTAGGAGTTTTTATAGAAAGGTTAGTATAAAGAGGTTAATATTAGATCTAGTAGTACCTAAGGTAGTGGGCGTTGGTGGCTTAGTATATATAGGTTTAATAGGCCCAGAGGGCTTCTATAAAGAGGTCTTTAAGTAAGGGTTAATAGTAGTAATCTAATTTAGTTGTTATTTAATCTTCTATAGGGCTGCTACTATTTTATAAATATTATTATAGTTATAGCTAGCGGCTGCGTAATTAAGGCAATAAGTAACTTTTTTAAGGAGATCCTTCTAGTCTTTAGTATTGTCTTAGGTAAGGGCTCTGGTATATTTCTAGAATTTAATATAAAACTCGTTAAATAATTTAGTAGGGCTTATCTTTAGGGCACGTAGTTTAGCTTAGTTGGTGGCTAGTAGGTTATAGTTGCGGTATATTAGGTCAAGATCGTTAAGGACTTTTTAGTAAGACTGCTACTTCTAGGGGCTACTAGTCTCCCATTAGGCGAAGAGTCTATTAAATAGTATACCCTTTATTCTCCCGATAA
>Ga0307515_10012446_pt1 | contig 16002 bp, 9 predicted proteins | sample 17_EM_MG_FD_194513 | JGI IMG/M metagenome (GOLD analysis project Ga0307515, IMG submission 194513) | Populus trichocarpa ectomycorrhiza microbial communities from riparian zone in the Pacific Northwest, United States - 17_EM | ecosystem: Host-associated > Plants > Roots > Unclassified | place...
TGATTGCAAGTTTTTTTAATTGCTTTCAGTCAAACATTTGATTTCTATAGCTATCCACCGACAATTTGGTTAACTACACGTTATGAAATGTTCATTTCACAACTATTGATTGGTTTATTAACAATTTATTTTATCAAAATTTTATATACACACACTATTAACCTGTATTTCCCCGTGAATTGGATAAATTTTTTTAAATATAAAAAGATATTAAGATTGTGAAGAGATTTTTTTACTATGTTAATAAACTTAGTTTAATGAGTCAATCTTGAGAGCTTGTGACTTAATTTTTTGCTTAACTTAAATTTCCAACTAAATCAGGGGAGAATTAGCCTAAATTAAATTGATTCCTATTATTAATTGATCCAAATACAATCTTGATAATTGATAAAAACATGACTTAACTTTTAACAAAACTTCAAGATAACAATTTGTTTTTAAAACAATTATTGAGACAATAATAGATTGTATTGATTTTAATCCCCTGACGACATATGTCATGAACTATATTAAGTTTAATAAAAAAAATTAAATTATTATTTTTAATTATATAATAAAAATATGCTCACGAAATTAAGTACCAACCTAAAAATAAACATTTATTTGAGACAATAGAAAATAAATCATATAGTTTATTTCTCAACCAATCTAATATTGAAGGACAAAATTAAAGAAAGAAAATTTTAAAAATCAAAGGACCAAAAACAAAAAAAAAATAATCATATTCGTCTAGTGGATAAACTAATCAAACTTGTGAACCAGGTTACCCGGGCTAGTATGTCGAGCCTGTGAATCGGGTTATGGACTCTAGTAGAATTATATTTTTTTTTCTTTTAAATTATTTTTTATTTAATTATACGATAAAAAATAGACAATCGTTGAATTAAACACTAACTCAATACTAAAATGTTGAAAGAAAAAAAATGTTAAACTCTCCAGACTTATGAATCAAGTCAATAAGCTAAACCTGTGAAAATATCCATGGATTTTATAAAGTTTAATAATATGGCTTTTCTCTGAAATTATTTTTTTTTTACTGTATGAGGAAAATATTGATAGGAAAGAAAGTCATGTTCAATTAGAAAAAAAAAACGGTTCACCAAATTCGTAAATTGAACATCAACTCAATACTAAAATGTTGAAAGAAAAAAAATGTTAAACTTTCCAAACCTGTGAAAATATCCATGAAGTTTATAAAGTTTAATAATATGGCTTTTTTCTAAAATTATTTTTTTACTGTATGAGGAAGAAATTGACAGGAATTAAAGTCATGTTCAATTAGAAAAAAAAAACAGTTCACCAAATTCGTAAATTGAGGCAACCTGAGTTACTCTAACAAACTCGTAAACCACACTAACCCTATAGAAAAGGCAAAACAAAAAGAAGGTTGGCGTTATTATTATCGTGATCATTAGTACTATTACTATTATTATTACCATTATTATTATCATTGTTATTATTATTACAATTAATATTATTGTTACTGTTGTTGATATTATTATTATCCTTACTAACATTATTAATATACATTATCATAACTATTATCATTACTGCAATAAATATTATTACTATTTTTATAACTAACACCGCAACTATTATTATCACTATTACTATTACCATCAATAACATTAATAGTATTATTGTTGTTATTACTATTATCTTTGTCGCACCCGACAACGTGGTGACCTAAAAAAATATTCAAATCTCATAAAAAACATAATTTCTGACATCTTGTTCTTAGATAAAGAAAAGTCTTGTTTAAGAAGTCGTCACCTAGTAATATGATCATTAGAAACCCTAACTGGTCAACAGAGATTCTATGGTACGAGATTGGTTATGCAAAAAGAAAGAAATTATCACCTCTTAAACGTCTTACCTAAAATAAGTTACATTGATGATTTTGTCTTAAATTACAAGAGTTTGTTGGTATATGTTATGATGATCTGCTTGTAATATTCCTAACTCTAATGTTAGTGAATGTTCAATTACGGATACTTTCATCTCTAGCGTTGGTAAGTACTATATAGCAAAAAGACATATAGTATTCTCGACTCTGATGCAAATAAATAAATCAATAAAAAACATTAAAATCAAAGCATATATTTTTTTTTATTTTTTGAGTTGGGTCTAACTTAGCATGTACGAGCTGGGCTGGGCTGGACCCGGCTGAGCAAAACACCTGGTCTGCTGGACAACTGTCTCGATCGTCCCTTCATTCTTCTGGGTTTCTTCATTCTCCATGGTCTCTTTTTTTGGTCTCTGTTCTCGTTTGGTTGGTTCCTCTGTTTTTCTTTCTGTCTTCGTCCTCTGTGTTTATTGGTCCATTGTGTATTGCTCCTTCCCCTTCGTGTCTATCTTCTTCTTTTTCTGAGTTCTTCTTCTCTGGTCTTCTTCTGTGTTGTTCGTCCTTCTGGGTTTATTTTCTTTTTGTTCTCTGCCCTGTTGTGTTCGTTCGTCCCCTGTGTTGTTCGTCCTTGTTTTCTGTATTTTTCTGTTCGTGGGTTTCTCCTTCTCCTCCTTTGCGTCTGTGTTCCTCTCACCCCCCGGTCCTATCTGTCTTGTGCTCCCTCCTTTTTGTGTGTGTTTTGTTCTCGGTGTTCCTCTGTTTGCTTCCCCCCCTTTTTTCGTGTTCTCTCCTCTGGTTTTTCACCAGTTTTTCCTTCGGTCTCTGTTTTTTGCTCCCCCTGTGTTTTTTAGTCTTTTCTCCCTGTATCCGTCCCTTTTATAAGGCAAGAGAGAGTAAATGAAGCCGTTATCAATCTAGAAACGGGATCGTGGGCAGAAGACGTGGTCCGGGTTTGGTGCCATTTCTTCTTGTAAATGAAGCTGCATTGTTAATCGATCTGGAAACGAGATCGTGGACAGGAGACGTGGTCTGATTTTGGTACCATTTCTTCTTGTTGAATCGGTCTCCTGAATAAGGTGATGAACAGTAGAAACGACATCGGGTTTTTTATTAAAATAGCTATCTTCAATTTACCCCCTGAACTTCTGACATTTAACAATTAGGTCATTAAATTCATTAATTAAACAATTCCAAGTTCAATTAAGTCCCCAAACTTTCAATTCTTTCAATTCTTGACCAAATTAACCCTTAAATTTATAATTCAATCCTTATTAGTCTTTAAATTTTCAATTTATGTTGTCTTAACCCAATTTTCAATTCAATCATTTTTTTTATTTCTTATTATATATATATATATTGAAAAATTCAAAAATTAGATTATAACAATATTTTTTTATTACTATTATTATTATTATATTATCATCACCATAATCACTAGTAACACAACCACCACAACTTATTTTGAAAGATAAAATTAAAAACCATAAGAATTTTAAAAAAGGAAAAGGAAACAAATAAGAAATCAAAAGATACATGACAAGAAGGTGCCAATTTAAGTAATTCGTGTATATATGTCGTATAAATATTTAAATTATATAAAAGCGTACAAGGAAGTATGTTTTATGAATACATATATATATGCACACTGATCCAGGTTTTATATACTGTTTAAAACATCACTAAATAATTTGGTCTTAATATGTGATAATACACTACAAAGATGAGAAAGAAATTAAAAAACATATAAACTAAATTGAATTATTAATCAATGGACCATCTTAAATATCAACTCATCAACTTGAATCTTGAGTATATATTAACATTGAATCTTAATTAAATAAGAGCATATGTGACGTAGGGTTTTAATTCAAGAATTTAATTACCATCTTAATTTATAAAAAGTTAAAGTGAATATATATATATGATGGTTAATTTAAAGGGAGGAATTTCGGTTGCCCTCACAATTACCCATTAAAATGTTCCCAAGAAAGCTTTGTGCCCACGCCTTCTTATTAATCTCCCCTCTATGGCTCTATAAGAACATGCTTGCAAACTTCTTGAGTCGCAAATTATCTCAAATCATATTATAGCTATGGCGATCTTCAGAAAGAAACTCACATCTGTTGACATTTTGAAAAATTTGGAGTTACCGAATGATACAAGAAGAGAAGCCTTGCCACCTTTCCAAGGCGCACGGGAAATCGTGATTCCAATCATGTTTGTGGAAGCTGAAATGACGAAAGTTGATGTTCACTGCTCCTGCAGATCAGGAAGGCTAGAATTTAGAAAAGGCTGGATTGAAATCGCTAGCCGTATGAATCTCAACGCTGGTGATGTCGTTACCTTGCACTGGGAAGCCCAAGGTGGGTACAAAATGAAAGTGAGAAGAAGTGCAAGTCGCGCCTAAAAAAAGAGAAGGAGCCCTTTGTTTTTTGTTTTCGTTTATTTTTGTATTTTCCAAGTTCTTTATATTTCGCTTCTTCTCTGTTTTTGCTCGTGCTCTGTCGACTACGTACGGATCATGTTTTTCTTCTCACAAAATAATCATTTCATTTTATAATTCTGCTAAACTTGAGCTGTGAGCAGACTTTTTATGTTTTCCATGTCTTTCCCGCCAGATCTTGGCGTCTTCTAATGCAATATTATACTTCTCAAAAAAAAAAAAAAAAATTATATGCCCAGCTTATAATCTAGAATGAAAGTAGTTCGATGTCAATGAGCCTTGTAACTCACGATGTCTCAAATTCAATCATTTAGTTTCTATTTTTATTCTTATGAATGTTATTTTTCTTATCACATATCCACTAATTTTTTTTCTTTATATTCGCTGCCAACAAGATTTCAAATTTTTTTTATTTTTTTTCCCAAAAACATTATCAAAAAATAAAATCTTTATAGAATATTTTATCTATAAACTATAATTATTGATTCAGTATTTTTAATCATTAATATGCTAAAAAGTTAATATAAAATTATTCAAGCGATTACATTGCATTCAATAGATAAATTTCTTGGGTTAGGATTGTTTTTATCAGATTTTTAATATTTAAATGATTAAACTATGTTTGTATTAATTTTAATTAAATTAGTTTCATTATAAAATAAGCAAGTTTGAAGCTTTTTATTTAAGAAAATGTGTTTAAAATTGACACTGCACAATTCTTCCACACGATTTTTTTTATATGAAAATGATACAATTTTTATTAATGACAATTAGAGGGTATAGTTCTTTTCGTGTCCATTGAGGTTAGGTTCTTGAAAAGACGATACACGAATCCCAACGGCTAGATCTGCTCTAAAGGGACATGAAGGCAGTAGGGAAATCTTCGCTGTGAAGTAAGAAATCCCATCCATGCTATCGGTAACCAATGCACCAATCCCAACACTCAGTTCTCCTAATATCCATGAAAATCCAGCCATGGAAAGCAGCTTCAAGAGGAAATTAGCTACCATTCAAGAAATTGCATATATTTTCACAATCTCAATGCATAATAGTACTTTCAAGGTACTAGGTACTATGTGCACTGAGATACCTAAAAAAATCATCTCAAAATCTAAAATTAAATCAAAACAAAAAGTTTTCTTGAGCTTATATGTTTTTTTAGATATTTCAAGGTAAATTTTAACCATAAACCTAACCTAGGTATAAAAAGCATGTTTTTCTTTGAAACCCTATTTCTTCAATTTCTTCCCACAGCCACCATCCTCTCCCTTCCCTCTTTGTCTTTGGCAACGAAGATAGCCACAGAAGTAGCAAGTGCTGCCTCATATTCCTCCTGCATCAACGCCTGCAACCCAGGTCTCGTTTCCCTGTTACAGAAATCCCCTCTTTTTTTCATAACCTCCACCACTACCAATTTCCAACAAAAGCACATTCCTAACTGTAAAGCTTACAGCTTTAAACCTCCACCACCACCGATTTCCAACAAAAGCACATTCCTAACCGTAAAGCTTACAGCTTTAGCAATCTCCTCCAATTTAGTTATAATCTTAGACTGCCCCAAAAACAAATCTTGCTCCCTCTCCACCCTCCTCAAGCAACCCAGATAAATCAAACCAAGGCTCCAACAATATAATATCAAAAGAATTCAAACTTTCAGCTGGTTTTATTCATTTTTCTTTGATTATTCTTGCCGTTAAAACCACGTTATCCATTTTGTTTTTTGCAGGCTTATCTGTTCAGTTTTCTTAGTTTTCAATATCAAAAAAATAATTTTGATATAACCAAACCAATTCGATTTAAATTGGTTTTTGGTTCGGTACGGATCATATTCTCGAGAAATTACAACCCTAGATTTAGTTTGTTTCAAACCAAATCAAATTGGACCATAAACACCCCCAATAGATGCCTTCATAACAATACCTCAATACTAATATGTATTCCTACCTTAATAAGAAAGATATTAATTGTCATAATCTATTTTCGAGTTATTCTCTAATTTTATCCTTTTTCTCTTTAAAATAAAAAATAAATAATAATACCAAGAGGATTGGTGATTGTTGTAAAAGCTGGCCAAAGAAGATCCAAGTACATAAAGAAAAATCAAGCTGAAATTTTGAATAAATTCAAAGTATAATTATATCTCGTTGTACCAAAGACTGAAGAAATTATGTAGATTTCAAGTTAAATTAAATAATTATTGGACGAATCTGTATAAAAATTAAACTCAATGACATAATTAAATTTTTAATAAGCCAATTTGATTTAATAATTGATCAAATTAAAAATTTAATTATATTTAAAAATTAATTTAGATAAAATTAAATATGAAAATTTAATTATATTTTAAATAGATCAAATTAATTTTATTAATAAAAAATTAAATATGAGAGCATAATTTTATTATAATGTGCCCTCGTAACAGTACCTTATTAATGCTTTCGAATGAAATATCACAATTTTGTTTGTGCAATGTTTCATCATTCATAGTAAAATGTAAAATCACAAACTTCTTAAAAGTTTTTGATAAACTATTATATATAGACCATCAATACTAATACTTACATTATAATAAAATTCAATATTAATTCCAGAGAAATAGACTAATCTCTTTCTTTTTTTAATTAATGCCTATCAAAACACTTCATAAAATCCTAAATAATTCATAATGAACTTCTTAAATCATCTAAATCAATATAGTACCTCACTACCTTTTTAATTTGATTGTCATCAAAACTGTAGAATGTTTTAAGAGAAGCAATTAGTGAAGACTAGAAATATTAAGATTTGAAAATAATAAAAATTCATTAAATTATTGAATTGGATCCTTAGTTTTTTTTTTATTATTGGACATCATTGGTTATTGTCTTAGTAATCTTTGACTCCACTATATAAAAGGATTCATTACATTTTTATTATTCCTTTTAACAAACTCTAGTCACATTGAAACAATTCTATATATATAAATAAAAGATTCGTAAAATCTTTATCACCAATATGACTTAATTCCTATTCAATTTATATATAAATTAATGAAAATATCTTAAAATAAAAAAAAAGTTTTTAAAGTATAGACTTAGTTAAACCTAGTAAAACATTGCATAAAGTCATCATTCGATCATACTGTAAAACCTCGTTTATATATGGGATACGTACAATAGATTTTATTGAAAAGAAATTCTTTTAAATAAAAGATGTTCAAAATATTATAATTAATACCAATAGTATCACATTAGGAGAACATATTACAATCTTGTAACATTAAAATATAAAAATTAGTGTCTGACATTTAATAATTTATCATGTTCTATATTATTATATTGCAAATATTTATGAAATGCTACAAATCCCAACAAAACACGAGGAGGTATAGTTTTATTTATTATTATATTTGTACATCCATACAAACAAGTGACTGGGAGTTGACTCAACTTCTGGTCCAAAAACGAAGGATGGTTTGGACTAGATGTCAACACTTTGACCGATATCTCATCTGGCAAAGAGAGCCACGTGGCTTGCTTTTCAAACAACGACATGCTAATTAATTCTATTTTCGGCCGTTCTCAAAAAATTAAATAAAATTCATCTCTGTCGAAAGCGAATTCCATTACCTAACAACCCAGATAGCTTTTGCAAGTCGAGCAATATTTATATATATAATTTTAGAAAATAATGGTTAAGATTATATTAAAATAATATTTTTTTATTTTTTTAAATTTATTTTTTACATTATCATATTAAATAAGAAAAACATTAATTTTTTTTATTAAAAAACAAGCTAAATCGCAGCCTCCGAACAGTCACGTAATCTCAAAACTATGCTGGCCGGCTCGCTTCAGTACAACCCATGTGGAATTGATATATATATATATATATATAAAAGATGTGGTAAGGGACAAGCCATACTTTTAACACTAAATTTCAAGGCTACAAGCAATACAAACTCTGTTTTTCATGAGTAGAGAGTACAAACCACACATAAATAAAATAACAAAGTAATAATCGCAAACTAACACATTACCTCAACATGGAAACTGAACAGATCTTTAAGGGCTTAGCTGATTAATTAGGGCTTATAATTAAAGTTGACTCAGAGTTGACATGATCACTCAACATTAACCCAATAATTGAATATTCTTCTCTCAGCCCTGATGCTGTATTGCACGCCATTACCTTCAACTTGTTGCCTAGAGAAAATAATCCTATCCCCCACCCTGAGACCTTTTTCGTTCACAAATTGAGTCCACTGACCGGTGAATACTGGTCTTGGGTTTGGATTATTTTCCCGGCGAATCGACAGCCTGAAGATCCACTGTCTCTCAATAGTGTCTGTTGCCTCAATGTCAATTGCATGCTCTCCCATGGGAAACTCGAAATCTCCCAAATTGGCCGCAGGAATTGTCAGCCTATGTGTTGTATCAGTCGGAGAAAGCTGTTTAGTAAAAAGGTGCTCCATTTCTAGTTGGTTTTCGGGAGAGATTAAGCTAGCTTTTGCCCAAGTTTTGAGAAATCTAACTGAGACAAGAACCTGGGACATGCTAGATTGAGCTTATAAAGATGAGCTCACTTGCTGTCCAACAAATTCTCTTCCGATTTCGCACCAACGGGGCTCTTGCAATAAAAAGGTGCAACCTTTTTTGTTCGTCATAACAAGACAAACACGTCCCTTTCTTATCCCCACGACATTCTTCCCCATGCTGCGATGATCTCGAACGAAAATATTAGATCAATTTATGGATACGTAGAGTTTTCATCGTGTTTAAAAACAATATAGATTAAATTTATTGGCATGTGTCGGCCATTATTCAAAACCCTAACCTTAAAATTTCTCAGCTATTGTCGTTTGTAGCATCCCTTCGCCTTTTTCTTTTTCTAGTTCTCTTTCCATAGGTAGACATCTATTCCCCTTCTTTATAAATTCAGCTGTATAATCCCTACGGCACCCATGACTAAATTTTAGAAGATACAGTACCCCTGGTTTAAATGTTATGGAGAAAACCGCCTCCTCTGTTTTTTTTTACTTGAAACTAATTCCCTTCTATAAACGATTTTAAATATACATTTGGAAGAATATAATAAATTTTTAGATTTTGATTCTAAGATTTGAACCTAAAAAAAAATATCATACCTTCTTAACCATCAAATAAATTTCTTCGAATTAAACCAACTCACATTCATATATAAACTACATAATATATTTACTTGTCTATAGTCCCTTAAATTCTCATAACAGCAGGACCGCAATGCTTTTAATGAACATCAAGGTTTGTGATTGTTCAATGTTTCATAGTTTATAATATTTTATAAAATCAGGAACTATATTACTCACCGTCACCAGATTTTACAGTTTTACCGATAAAAATTTTCATCAGTATTTACACTCACAATCTGTAGATAAATATTTTACTGACGAGCTCACAGACAAAAATAGTTCATCGATAAAACTCTTGTCAGTAATTTATGTTCTATCGGTGAGTCTATCGGTAATAAATTTACCAATGAATTTACAGACAGATAAAGCACGCCAAAAAAATTTTACCCGTTTTATTCCATTGGTATTTCCCTCGTGATGTTTATCATATAACCGATGAAATACCGTATGCAATTTTGTTGCTATTTAATTTGTCTGTCGGTATAGTCATCGATCAATATAACATATCACTGACGGAATATCATATGTAATTTTGTTGGAGAGTTAACAATAGCAGTGACATCTGTAATTCCATCGGTAAACTTCTCAGTAATAAAATAAATTACTTTTAAAAAAATATATTGAACAAAAGTAGAAAATAATTAAAAAAAAATCAAATATATAAAATGAAATTAAAATAATATAAAAAATAAATATTTATTATAAATTTAAACATTTGTACTTTTAAATACAGTAAATCTAAAACAGAAGTTGCATTGGAGGAGGAGGAATAAATCTAAAACAAAGGCGGCGCTGGAGGAGGAGGAGGTTGGTCGTTATCGGGATCTTGGGGTCAACAAGGAGGAGCACATGGATCACCCATATGTGATGTCATCTCCATTACCATTCGGCGGAGTTCTTCATAATCCGCAATGAGTCATTTATATTTTTTTTATTAAGATTGGTCGTCCGATCATGTACTCGTTTGTTTAACATCGCCTCGAACTCGGGAGTTTGAATGCTCGGAACCGATTGTGAGCATCCAACGGTCGAAACACTACGGGTCATCCGCAAGTTCTCAGTCGTAGTATTAAAGAGTTCGTACACCCGATTTCTATCAGGTCCCTTGAACGATCCTGCCTTCAACCGCAAATCCAGATCAAGATCCAGACGGGTCAAAGGATCGTTCCCCTATCTCTCCTTCAAGCGACTGTTGTATGTATCCTGGAAAGAAAAATAAATTCATCAAATTGAAATAAATTATAACTTAATAAAAAAAAATTGAAAACCAACATACCACAAAGTGCTAAGCTCGGTTATCCTTGAATTACTGCACCCCTTTTTGGTGATCATCACTCCGCACATGCATTTCAACAAAAAGTTTCATCGGACTTGGCGTGTGTCCAAAAGTCGTAGCCCGCAAGATAAAAATGTTGTCAGTTAAATATGTTTATAAAAAATAAAAAATAAAATAGAAGTAATAAAAAAATCTTATCATCCGCTTCGCATGCGAAATGAACAGAACAAAGCTGCCAGTGTGCGTGGTAATGAAACGGTGAACACGCCGGTGTCGGTTCTATGTACTAGAATGTGACCATTGAGTGAAACACGCAGACATCACATGCTGAATGTAGTGCGCCCATATAACCTCAAAGATGTATGGCAGTCTTAAATCCTTCCAAATCACCACGTCATTCTAGGCTAGAAGCTCTCATATATGTTTTTGCTTTCTTTTGCGCCTTGTATAAAAAATCACACGACCTATAAGTTACCAATAAATTATCTGTTAGTAAATAAAAAATAAAATTTTAATATTTGGAATAAAAAAAATTATCATGATTTCGATCTTACCTAGTTGCACCGTGATGATTCTCCTAAACCCTAATTGCAATATTATCATCAGCTCTCTTCCATTCAAATTTTCCCTTGCAGTAAAAATTTATTAAAGGAAATTTTCAATAATTTCAATAAACTAACTAAATTAAAATAATAAAAAAAATATTTAAGTTAATACTAACCTTAAACCTTGAAAACCATACATTGATATGCAGTTTCCATTTAGGATGTCAGGAATCTAGCTTCATTGAAATAATAGAATTTTCATCGACGATTTAAAGGCCAATGTTATTGTTTTTACATCCTCAATGTTTGTAAACCTGAAATTGTATTTGTTAAATAAAATTATTTTTTAAAAAAATTATTAAACAAGTCGTTGTTAAAGTAATAAAGTCATTCATACACTGAAAGGTCGTCATTCCACTAGGCCTGGTACTTGCAAGTAAATGAATTTTGCTGTGAAGGGCCCCCCCTTCGATGTTACGACATCGCATCATGAGTTGATGGATGTGCCTCATGTGCATGTTTTTGGTCAACACCTAATGACTTGTGGTCATAAGCATCACTGCTAAAAGAACTAACAGCAATCATGTCCTCACAACGTGCAATAGATTTTTTTCGTGGCATCTACAAAAATTAATGGAAAAACAATTAAACGAGTTCTATTTAAAAAACATTCGGTAACACCTTCCTTATATAGAAGGCTACCCAACATTTTTAAAACTACAAATACACAATATATATGTCACAAACCAGTTGATTTTATTCAATTTCTTCCAACAAATTCGAATAATTCAATTTCGCACAAAATTCTCATTTTCTAAATGGTAATATATTTAATCCTAAATTTACAAAAAAAATAATATAAGTTAACAAAAAATCAAAATAATAATTAAAAATAATCCTACATGTTTAATTGAAATTGAACAATAAAATTGAAAAAAAAACAACTAGAATTCAACAAAGTAATTCAAAAATTATTACAATAACAACTAAAATTCAACACAAAATTGAACAATAATAATTACAAAAAAACAAAAATAATTGAAGAAAACACTAATAAATAAGAAAAAAGAATGAAAAAATCTTACCTTTTTAGAGTGCTTAGTATCAGTTGAGAAAAAAAAAACAAAAACAAAATAAATGAAAAGGGATTGTTAAAACACCTGAAAAATAGAAAAATAAGGATAAAAATAAAAAAAGACAACATACCTTAGGATGCGAAGAGAAGATGATGCTTCATTTCAACTCGGGTCGTGAACAAAAATAAGATTGAAGAAGAAGAGAGAAAAATAGAGAGAGAATGAAAAAAGATGAATGAAGAAGATGAAGCCTCGTCTATTATGCTTGTGGTCTTTTATATTAGGTTTTACTGATAGAATTCCTGACGGAATATTAATATTAATATTTGTAAAACTTTCATCAATAATTTCATATGTAAAGTCAACGTAAAATGTTCAATTTGCATGAATAATTTCAGAAACCCTTCCAAATATTACCAACGACAGAAAAATAGAGAGAGAATGAAAAAAGATGAATGAAGAAGATGAAGCCTCGTCTATTATGCTTGTGGTCTTTTATATTAGGTTTTACTGATAGAATTCCTGACGGAATATTAATATTAATATTTGTAAAACTTTCATCAATAATTTCATATGTAAAGTCAAAGTAAAATGTTCAATTTGCATGAATAATTTCAGAAACCCTTCCAAATATTACCAACGACATTTCATTCTGTTAGTAAATGAGTAAACAGTCAACAATCACAAAGAGGACTAATTACGAGCGCCTTGGAATTCACATTACATCGGTGATTTCATCGGGGAATGTGTACCACAGTCAGAAAAAGCATTAACAGTCAGTACGTTGGAATTCTCATTTCATCGGTGATTCTGTTGGTAAAAAAAATATTAATTATCACCGCCTTGAGAAGTGAACAATGCTAGGAAGAAAGGGAACAATTCCCTTTGTCTCTGGAATATACCGACGGATTGTGGTCGTCGGTATTTCCATAAGTAATTAACACCATGAATAGTGCCAGAGAAAAGGGAAATAATTCCTTTCGCCTCTGGAATATACCGATGGGCACAGTCCGTCGGTATTTTTATCGGTGTAAAACAATGTCTGATGTCAGATTGTATTTGTATTCTCTATCTATCTATCCTGCAAATACTTAAATTCACAGTTGCACACACGCACAACACAATAACACGAATTCATATCACAATAATAAAATAAATATTTTCTTTTCATTTAATAATATATTGTCATTTTCATTACATTGAAGTTAATTACAAATTCAGGTTGTGCAAATTAATCAGAATTGTCTTATTCTTTGTTAATTGACTCATCCTCATCTCCAACGCAATCTTCTACGTTGATTTTATCGCTATCATTGTCTTCATTGATTTGTGTATGTCCGATGGAGATCAAAACATCATTAAATTCTTCAGCATCAACATTAACAAAAATATTGTCAGTGATGAGAAAATTTAAATTTTCTTTTAAGTCATTAGACGGGGCAACTCGATATACATCAACTTTTTACCAAGTTGAAAAACATCATCTCTCACAATTAATTCATCATTCTCATTTTGAATAATCTCGATATAATTTCTAGAATTGATTTTCAGTATGTACAACTTATCAACTCATGATTCATCATTTCTAAAAGAAGCATGTGCAGTATATTTATAAAGATGAGCCCACTTGCTATCCAACAAATTCTCTTCCGATTTCGTACCATAGCTCTTGCAATAAAAAGGTGCAACCTTTTTTTTTCATCATTACAAGAAAAACAAACTGTCCCTTTCTTCTAGATCATACATATCCCCACGACATTCTGTCCTATGCTGCGATCTCGAACGAAAATAGATCAATTTATATGAAGATTATGGATACGTAGACATGCATTTCATCATATTTAAAAACAATATAGATTAAATTTATTGGCATGTGTTAATTAGGTTGTCATCTATTCCCCTTCTTCATAAATTCAGCTATATAATCCCTACAGCACCTATGACTAAATCTTAGAAGATACAGTACCCTTAGTTTAAATGTTATGGAAAAAACCACCTCCTCTTTATATATATATATATATATATATAGAGTACCCTTCTAAATTAAACGATATTAAAATTGGTAACAAATAAGTCCCTTCTATAAATTTTAGAGATACAAACACATTTTATTGAGAAGAAACTCTTTAATAATTCATCAATTTTTATATCCTCTTAAGTTTTCAAGAGTTTTAAATTGTAGCTATTTATAAAATGTTAGTGATTCCAATAAAACTTTAAGAAGTATTGTTTTATTTATTATTATTTTTTTATTTCCATCTTTTTATTTTATTTATTTTCATTTTCTAATCGTAATAAATCTATTTTTGAGATAATTAAAGCTTCCAGATAATTTCTTTTATTTTATATTAAAAAACTCTCACTCTCTCCCTGTTTTTTTTCTTCTTCTTCTTCTTAGTTTATGAAAGAAAATCATGAAATTTTCTTATACAATATGAATACATGTTCCAATTTAGATTAACTATGCTCATAAACACACAGATATATATTTCTTAATTAAAGCTCAGACAATTTATTAAGTATTAATGACAATAATAGATGAGAAAGAAAAAAACTAGTGTTTGATAAAAAATTCGGTGCTTGTCCTCAGTGCTCAAGCTAGTGATTGGAAGTGGAATACACATCAGCTCCAAAAAGGGAGAATGGTTTGGGCCTCTGGGAAAAAGAAAGACACGTGGCTTGCTTTTCAAAGAACGACATGTCTGTCAACATCTAGCACAATTTATAATATGAACTTATTAATGTTTTTAAGCTTATCAAGCGCTAATTAATTATGGGAAGCCATCGATAACTAAAATTGTGTGGTTAAGTTTTTTTTAGTTATAAATTAAATGGTTATGTTATGGTTAATAAGTCATGGGTCAAAATTGAATTCGATAAATATAGTGAGTTCACATCTTTGAAAAAAAATTATCCGATCATTAAATTTAACTTTATATATATATATATATATATATATATATATATAGTAATCTCTTTTCTTTCATCTTGATCCTTGAAAAAATCTCTTAACATTTTAGATATTTTTAACCGCAAATAACACCTTTTTCTTGGTAATACCCACCACTAATATCACACCTGACATAAATTGTACCTCTGAATTTAAATAAAAATATAAAAAGTAAAGTTAGCACCCAGGTTTTTAAGGATATTAAAAATCTTAAAAAATACATTGATCTCAAATATCTGAATAAAGAGTTGGTTATGCTTAAAAAAATTAAAAATAACCCTTATCGTATTTTTTTTCAAGAAAAGATCGCCTCAACTATATGTTTTTTCTAAGTTTATTTTACGTATAACATTAATTGTTCAAATTATTTTTTGATCTTATTCGCAAGTTATTTATTCTTAGTGGATTGTATGTCCATTTAACGTCTAATCCTAATTAAGAAGTCTCGCAACTTAATGAATTTTTAGTTTTAGTATTTTTTTATTTATATTTCTTGACCCCTTTTTAATACTGATATTTATTTCTATAAACATAAAAGTTGAACAAAATACTATGATTAACCCACATCGGTTTTTTTATTTTGAGGAGACTTGTTAACTTATTATCGACCTCATTTCTAATAAAAAACAACACGCTAAGCCTACCTCGGTCACTAAAATCAAGAGATATGTTGACCTACCTATTATAATCTAAGTTTAATCAAGATATAATGATGAA
>Ga0307515_10012448_pt1 | contig 16001 bp, 11 predicted proteins | sample 17_EM_MG_FD_194513 | JGI IMG/M metagenome (GOLD analysis project Ga0307515, IMG submission 194513) | Populus trichocarpa ectomycorrhiza microbial communities from riparian zone in the Pacific Northwest, United States - 17_EM | ecosystem: Host-associated > Plants > Roots > Unclassified | place...
CCCCCCGGAACCAAACCGCAAAGTTTCCAAGTGAAACAGATTCAGAAGACGCCCATACCGACGCTAAAAGGCAGTGTAAAAGATTATACAGAGAAATTTTTCCATTCTCTTCACCTCCCCCCAACCTCCCTTTTTCGTCCACCCGAAAACGCTGCCCGCCCGAGCACTCTACCACCCATCTCCGAAAATCTCCTTGGGGCTCTGCACCGCATCGTCGGCCGTCGCGGCCTTCTTCCCGCCAGCCTTCTTCATAGCCTTGCGCTCGTGCTTGTTCACCAGATGCGGGGTGACGGGCGTGAGGGGGGTGAAGGGCATGTAGGGGCTGTAAGGGGTGGGGGGCACGCCGGTGCGCGGGGTCTGCAGCGACAGGTTGTCGCGGCGGCGGTCGAGATAGGTGGTCTTGGTGGACGAGAGCGAGGAGGCCGAGTCGTTTATCGCGCGCAGCGGCAGCGTGTTCGTGCTGGATGCCGCGCTCTTGGTCATGCTGCCTACCGCGGGTGGGTTGCTGTACGAGGACCCGCTGCGCTGCGGCGCCGGTCGCGGCAGCGGCTGCACTTTGTCCAGCACTTCGTAGTTGTAGTCGCCTTCGGGCGAGGTCGGCGTGAGGTCTTGGGGTGGGGAGGGTGGGGCGGGAGGGTTGTAGAAGCGGGGAGAAAGCGGAGTCCGCGCTTCGTCGTGGAACGGCTCTCCGGGGTATTTCTGCAGCGGCGCGGAGATGCGCAGGCTTCGTAGACCCAGGCGCGTCTTGCTGCTTGCGGAGCCGATGGAGGAGGTGCGGCTCTTCTTGGTGAGAATGCTACGCGGGCTCGCGGGTGGGTTGTTGCTGCGGGGCAGAGGCGCCGTCGGCGGTGGGTTGTGGTAGCTTGGTGGGTAGATGGCGTGGACGGGGCTTTTCGGACTGGTGGGACTGGCTGGGTTGGTGTGAGATCCCCGTCTGGGCATTTCGGCACTCTTCGTGTCGAGCATTGGAGGCTTCTTAGGGCCGGGAAGGAGGGCTGCTTGCTGTGCGTGCTGCTGTAGTGGGCTTACGGGGCTTATGTCCTCCTCGCTGCTAGAGGTGATACTAGACTTCTTAGCATCGTGGTCCATGACGGCGGCGTATAATCGCTCCATCTCTTTCTGACGCTTGTCCTTGTCCATATCTACAATTGACTGGTCGAAGGAAGCAATGCTATGAACTGCGGGACTGGTGGGACTCTGAGGTGATGGGCTGTTCGGAGCAGAGGGTTTCTTGAAGGGTCGCTTGAACCAAGAGGCAGCGGAGCGGGATGAGGCTGGTGATATAGGAGTGATTCCAATCTTCGGGTCGCCCTTGACCGTCTGGAGCTCCAGGGTACTGGGGGTTTCTACAGTCTTTCGTCTCATCTTCCTGCCGACGGTGACGAGCAGAACTCCCCAGAACAGTACGGCGAGAATGTAGGCCCCGAGAATGCCACAGATCTGAGCGGGGAGGAGAGCTTTGTTTCTTGAAGCGTGGGCGGAGAGGGGTGGACCGTCCTCGGGTGACGGGGCAGGGGCGTTGTAGATGAGACCTGCGCTTACCGAAGTGGCAAGCAAGGGGGGAAGCAAGAGCAATATAGAAGACCTGCTCACACTGCCGACCATGATTTTCGCTGACCGGTCGCTGCAACGACAAGTGCGACGTGCAGTGAAGCAGGAGGTGAGCACGCGGAGGGCAGCAATCGGCAAATATGGGACAGGAGGGGAGGCTTGTCTATGTATATCCACACAGCGGTCTACAAACCGGCCAGCTAAGCGGGCCGTTTTAGGTGATTTTGGACCAGTGACGGGCGACGACGGCGACTGGGGCCGCTGATTGGGGTGTGCCCCCTGTTGCTTGGGCCAGGAACCTGCAGCCTTTAGCGCTCGCTGGGACCAGCTGAACTACGCGATAGGGCGGGCAGGTGGAGCATGCGGAGCATGCGGACAAGGGCCGGGCACGAACCGGCAGCAGGACGGCGCGGGGGACGGTCCGGATGTTTGGTGAGTTCTTTGTGATTCCCTGCAGCTGCAGATCAGCCTGATGCAGTCGATGCGGTGGATGCAGAGGATTGCAGCAGATGCTCGATGGAATGAAAGTGCAGAGGCTAACTGTGCATCTTTATTCGCAGGCGAGGGAGCCATCGGGGCGTGGGAGGCTTCACTTATGCCACCAGGCCAGCCCACATCACGCCTGACAGGCCCGGCCAGTGGTGGCTTGGCCTGCTTACAATATTAAGCGCCCACTCAAGCCAATCGCCACGCGCGTCACCTTTTGAACCGTCATCGTCACCTTTGCCATCACAAGTCACAGCGAAAAAGAAGCGGTTTTCTTCTTCACACACACTTCACGCACGACTCAGCTACTATGTTAGGCCCACCATACGGATCCGTAGGATAAGACTCTCTGCATCATCTCTGCATGATCCGTCTGTTGATCCTTTGAGCGCCCCGTGCGGCACACGCAGCACATGCGGCACATGGCAGTGCAGTTTGGCAGCCCAGCCCGAGCAGTCGATCGTCTCCGCGTTTAGAACAGCGTGTTTATTCGCAATAGTCTGGCTGAAGAAAAAGGAAACACGTTGCCTCATCAACCCCCAAAAAACCTAGGGGAAACCGGTGACGCCGCGGAGCCATGGCAAAACTAAACTGCACACTGGAAGATATTGAATCCGCAAGCGCCTAGCTGCCATTATCACCGTATCTTCGCATTGCGTCCGCCAGAGCCTCGCCAGGTTCCTGATACTCCTTGATAATCACAATGTCACGCTCGCTAGATAGGCAATCGAAAGAGCCCCCAATCCGCCAGACGAATTGGTGAGACTGGGCCTATAAGCCGAAAACACTATAGAGACGCCGGCGTTGGGTGGCCTCAGAGATACGCCTATCACGCATTGTCTCCTTTTCATGTTCTCTCCCCCCGAGCTCCCTTCATGTCTTTCTCCTGAATCTCGCCCCAGCTTAGGACGTGTTGTCCTCCGCGCCTTTCCCTTCCCCTCTTCTCTCAGCCACCACTCAACCTTATTTCTTCATCTTGGCACACGCCATCTTTTCATGTCTGATTGACAGTGTGTTGTGGTGCTGCCGACCAAAGGGAGTAGGTTTCTACCGCTTCAAAGAAAACCGCTTCCGAACAGCCAGCAATTTGCTGAAATGGGCGTTCTCAACACCCCTTTCCAAGGGAATTACTGATGGGCCCTGTACGCCGATGGCCTCTCGCTCACCTCTTCATACACAGGTAGTTCTCCGCCCTTCATTGCGGCCCTCCAAATAGGCTCTGGCCTCGCAACGTTTCCCAATCATTCATCATCTCCCGCAGCTCTCGACGCCGGGACATATCTCAATTCCACACCTTCCTCTTGATTCCGCGCCTTTCTCACCACCCTCAGCCACCGGTCAATTGCAAGCATCACCGCGATCCCTGGGAAAATGGCTCCAGCCGTCAGGATGGACCACGGCTCCGCAACCGGGGGCAATACCACAAGAACAGCAGCTCCAGGACCAGCAGTCCCATCAACGTGAAATCCGACACCAGCAACAGCGATGTGATCCACACTTGCATCCTCCATGGGCGCCGAGCCTGCTTTACGAAGCACCAGATGAGCACAGAGGTCGCAAGGATAGCGGGGTAGATGGTGGCGTAGAGGGACCTTAGCACCGGTGAGGAGAGATTGCGCAGGAATAGAGCGCGTGATGCGCACGAGCCGGCTGTGATTGAGTGCGTGAGTAAAGCCCGAATCTGATTTCAAGGCATCGTTGGCTGGGATGGAGGGAGCCATGTTCAGCAATCCGATTGAGGTAAGAAGAGCCGCAGAGGGCTAGTTCTGGAAACAAAATATTGCAAAGTGCTTGTGAGGTGTTCGTGAGAAAGCCATGAGAGGGATGTTACGTTTCAGCCGTTGGGAGGTCCAGTTTTGTGTCGCTTTTACATTTTATGGTACCTTTGTCTACTGGCGACGTTTATCCCCTTTCTGGCACTGCTGCTCTACTAGAATCTAGCTACCCTGGTCCAATTAGATATCAGCGGCAAGTATTACTAGAAAATATGCCGTTGACAAGCTTGAATTAGTCCATCCTTCGATACTCCCATTGCTAACCTCCCATTCTCACCCTATCATGTTTCGTTCTCCAGGCTTTATCCCATTAACTAATATAACTCCTACCCATCCACCCATATTCTCTCACTGTTCCATCACCCTTTGGCCTTCTCTTATAACTCTTTCGTCTTCTCCCACAGGCCTCTCATCGCCTGCCATCCTGTCCTGATCATTCCCTCTTCCTCCATTCCCTCTTCCTCCATTCCCTCTTCCTCCATTCCCTCTTCCTCCATTCCCCTCAGTTTCCCTATTTCCTCCACAGTCAAAGTCACAGCGAAGAGGAGATAGGAGAGATTCGAGTGGAGGCTTCTGACGGGCTCTGAGGCGGTCCATCCGTGTTTGAGGCGGGATCGGTCAAGGTGATGGTGCGGGCGGCGCATGAGTATTCGGCGCGATGCGGGAAGAAATGCAGGAAGATAAAGGCAGGCTGTCGAGGTATGGTCAAGGGAGAAATTGAGAGAGGATCGACAGCAGCCGTGATAATATGACCGACAGCCAGGCAGTTATCGTTTGTTGTGAATGCTTCAAAGTACAGAGGTGACTTTTTGAGAGCTTTTCAATGAGGAAAAATAAAATGGATATGTAGAGTCTGGAGGTTTCGGATTCAAGACTCTACGTGTTGACTTTGCAGAAGCCCGTGAACGAAAAGACACCCCACGCCCTTAATGCTACCTAATCACTCCTAAGCCATCGCGCGTTCTGTTGTACAGAATCCCTAGTACCCAAAACTTTCCTACCGCCGGTTCGTAGCCATCGTTGAATCGTCAAATCGTTGATTTAGATAAAAAATGAGAACCCACGAAGGATAACGCCGCTAAACGCTGGGAATGCATCGCTAGAAATGATCAAGAAAAGTATATATGCCGAGAGAAAGTGAAGTGGTGATGCAGGACGAGTCAGAAAGTGATGAGCGAATGCTGTACGTCCACCTGGTTCCAGAATTGCGCCTTCCAATGCTTGCGTAAATGCTCTCCACCCAATGCTAACCTCCTCTTCCAATTTCGTTCCCCTCTCCCACCCGTCTCCAGCGATTCCAATGGTCCTGCCATCTTCTCCGCTACACTTACGCCACATCTGACTCCATTTCTCTTGCCCATTCAAGCTCCCGTATCGCAAGCTGCTTGCGGCTTAGGAAAATATGACGATGCCGGCTTGAGCTGCCACTGGCTCTTCTAATCAAATGAGTCTCCGGTGGATCAAGAATTGTAAGAATACTTCGAATGGACGAAGCCCGCTTCCTGAAGCTATCGAACGAACTTCCTATGGGCAATCCCTTCCACTGGGAAGGGTTCCACCACTTTTTGCGTTCCTGCGGCTGCTCCATCTCTTCCGGCTCTTCCGTGAACATCGGCTCCTCCGTGAAGGCCGGCTCTTCCGTGAAGGCCGGCTGATCCGTGAAAATCGGCTTGTCTGTGAGGATCGATTTCTCCGTAATGGTAGGCACCGCGGAAGACTTGTTCTTAGTACTCACGCGTCGCGAAGTGCTCGGCCTGCTTCGTTTGCCGTGGGCGCTCCTGACTCTTGGAGATTGCACCGGACTGTTCGTCACCTCCTGTAACACCTGCACGACAGCGACGTGGCCAGAGCGCGCAGCCACTTCAAAAGCTGTCCCGTACGTCACCCATCCATGGCTTCTCGCATTTGGATCTGCGCCCTTCTCCAAAAGCGCTTGCACGACGTCGAGGTCGCCTTTCGATGCTGCGACTATCAGAGGTGTGATGCCGTGCGGACCGGCTGTGTTGACTTCAGCGCCTGCTTGAAGTAGCGCAAACACCGTAGAACCGAATCCTGACTGTACTGCCCTCATCAGCGCAGTGGCTCCCAGAGAATCCTTTCCTTCTATGTCGCAAGTGCTGGTAAGGAGCTCAACGGTGTAAGTAAGACCCAAGCTTGCGGCGTAAGACAGGGGCGAAACGTTTCTTGGGTACATGTCAAATGTGGCCAAATCCGATGCGGAATTGCGACACTGGATCGCACTCGCGACTTTTCTTTTAGCAAGCAAGAAATCGCGGATGGGTACCTCGAAGCTCTTTTCTCGATGACCCCACATGTGAGCTGCCCAATGGGATGCAGCGTAAGAGTAGAATGGGTAATTGTGCAGCCGAGTTTGCAGCTCTAGTCTTGATGAACATGGGCCTTTGTCGAAAACGTCAAAGGACAGATAGGTGATGCATGTTCGCGCAACGTTTTTGCTGCTCTTCGGAAAAAAACGCCTCCTCGTCCGGCGAAAGTATTCCTGCGCGGTGGCATGAACGAGGCGTATGATAAAGGTTTCTTCCTCTATCATCACTAGGCCTGCACAAACAGAGGTCAGCAGTTCTTCGATGGGAAGTCTAGACCTGCTGATGTCCTCTTGCCCAGACCTTGTGGATATGGCATGTATCAATTCCCATTTTGTCAACGGCCTGACAACAGTTGACAGCCATGAGAGAACAACATTCGCGAGAGAGAAATCCTCAGGGGCCTGGTCTTGAATCCGCCTCATAGTGTCTGCGTAGGCTCTGTCCAGAGTGTCTGGCAAAGTTGGCAGTCTATGCCGGACAGAGCCAGGGCAGGAACTAAGAGCCAAGGAATCCAAATGGAGACGCGCAAGTAAAAAACTGCCGAGTAGTTAGCGAGTACGAACTTATTTTGTTAGATCAAATAGATAGTTACATTCCGCTGGCCTTCTCTAGTACGGCCGCTATGATGTCAGTCATGAGAGAGGGGTAAGCGTTGATGTTGCGTACCAATCGCCGTTCCTGCAAGATGCGACCTTTTACATAGAGTTCAATGTCATCAGAATTGGCGTTAATAATCAAAGAGTTCTTTTCTGTAGTTTGTTCGTCAGAGGGTTTACTGAACTCTCCCTTCTCGAGAAATTGGTCCTCTATGCTTTCGTTAAATCTAGAAGTTACGAGGATATTGACCTGAGTAGGAAGCCCACATAGGACCTTTAGGAATTGGATCCGGGTGTCTTCAGGACACTCGTCCAAGGCGTCCACTAAAAGGAAAATTTTGGGATGAAACAGGAGTTCTGAATCAAGGATCCGCGTTATTTCTGCTTGGTCAGGTCGAGTACCGTTCTTGACGTGAGTCTGGTACCATTCTCGGGCGTCATTAAGGGCATCCCCTCGTTGCGTTACTAGTTGACGCCAAATGCCGGCGATGAGTTCAGTAGCTGATTGGTTGTCACATTCTTCGTAGCTGCAATAGACGCATACCACAGCAGCTTCTTTGGTCGGGAATCGATTGAGGAGCGTCTCGAAAGCGGCGGATCTTGAGAACTGATCAATACCGGATCTGATCTGAGTGAAAGAGGGTACTTACACCATAACGGACTTACCAGTGCCAGCTAACTCATAGAATGTAAGAAAGTGTATGGTTGATAGGAGGGGTACCACTTACGCATTCCTGGACACCACAATCTCCCTCCGGAGCTGTTGATCCATGCCTGAAATTCTTCAGCTTCTAAGAACCACTGACATGTTCTTTGTACAGTTAGTTAAAGTGTCCCTAGAGCTCTTCAAGTTGAAGTAAGAATTATCCGTCTTACCCTGCTTGCCGTAATTTCGACATATATCTTTGCTTTTGCAGAAAATCTAACGGAGACAAGAACTCCTTCGTTGCAATTAGATCGGAGTCTACCGCTCTAATTAGTAACGTTCTGGAGTTAGAGTACAGTTGCGCACCAGGCTCATTCCCCCGTCTCTCCTGCCTTGCTTGTTCAACCTGTGATAGCGTTTCTTGTATTTCTTGCACCATCTTCGTATGCTCGGTGATAGCGTCACTAAGCTTTCTGGAGACAATATGTTAGCAAGCACCGGAAAACATCAACGGTAGGATACACGAACGAGTTAAAGCGTTTAACCTACCCTGAATCACTAGAAAGTGCTACCTCAACAAGATTTTGCAATCGCTGAATACTTTGTAAAACTTCCGCAGCCTCATATTTAATAATTTGCCACCGTAGTCCCATTAAATTTAATGATGGATCCAACCTCTGCGCCAAGTCATCAAGGGAGGCTTTCAAAAGATTAAAAGCACTATTTGGCTTCTCAACCAAAGAGCGCATATTAGTATACCAAACATCGTCCAGCGACTCCGCTTCTTCAACCATAAACCGCAGCCGGGAGAGGAGAGTAAGGAAGTTAGTAGCCTCCAACGTTAGTTTTGCTCGTTCTTTCGGGGCATCCTTAACGCCATGTAGGTAGGATATGACCTTGACGGTAGCATTGATCAACTCAACGATGCCGGAGGCTAAGCCTATTGTTGAGATGGAACCCATTGTCGACAAAACAATTAAAAATCTGCGAAGGCTGAGGCCTTGCGCTTGGCCCGTAAAGTAGGACCCCGACGGGAATATACATTACATATGCCTTTTGCCGGCATCCGCGAGATGTAGCATGGCATGGCCTAGCTTGCTCTTACGCTCAGCATACAGGTGCGTTGTCTCCAGCGAAAAGGACAAGACTTCAGCCTTTCAAGTTTACCAGGTTGGAGGTACTGTTCATGATAGGTGGGCAGAAGCAGTTCATCATAGCTCGAAATGCTGAGATAATGGATGCACGGTCGTTGATTGTTACAACGTGGCCCGTTTGAGGAGGCGATGCATATCACCTCCGGGTAATACAGTTCGTGATGAGGACGATGTGTTGTGGTGGAAGTTGATTCGGTGTCGAATGAGCACGGACCAACTCGGGGTCGACGATGCCCGCATTTCTGCGATTCTCATGCGATACTCTTATTTCTGCCAAACCCGAATATAAATCATGTTGAGATACTCGCCATAGAGAGTTAAATGGCAAATATGAAGATGGAGGGAGTAGTACTATAGAGAGGTGAGAGGAAATCTGTGGAAGTAGTGTTGGCTACATCGTAGAAGCAGTGTCTCTAGAGTGATTCGCCAATCCTTCCAAACTCAACTTGCTCTGGAAGCCACAAAACGCCACAAAACACCACCGAACCATGCACCCTCGGGCCGTTGAGGTGTACAAAATTCAATGGCCTGTGCGGTCAGTTTCTTGACCCTATCTTCTTTTTCGATGCCTTACAGGCGGACACAAGGATCTGTATTGAGTCGGACAGCAACATGTCAACATGACGAGAAATTAGTAAAGATAATAAACATGCTCAACTGGCATGTTTCTTAGATTGCTGTGTTAAAGACTAAAAAGCACGATTCTAGTCATGAGTACGTGAAAGTTTGCTGCATCCACGGCAATTTCGCATTCTAGTTCAAAAGGAAACCGCAGAAATTAGCAGAGGCATAAGAGAGCAATAGTATACCGCTGGTGCACGGTATTTATAGCATGGTGACTTGAGATTTACCAGCTAGTTACAGATCTCGACAATCTGATCTTAGCAAACCAGGATGTGGGGGTTATTGCATCAGCATTCCAGGCGTGGAAACACTTCAGGATGCACAAAGCCGCTCCACGTTTTCTGAGCGCGCCTTAGAACTGCCAAAACTTCTAATCGCACTGGAGCCACGTACTACATGAAAGCTCTGTTCGTCGATGAGCTCTCTCATGCTCACGTGCCCTGTATCGAAAACGCCGACGCAGCGGTATCGAAACTCCGCCATCTATCCCCAGTTTATGGTTTTGACCAGCAGTTTCTAAAATTCGATGGCAGCGAGAATATGAGGTCGGCGTTGTACGTCACACCCATACAAGAGCCATTCCATTCTGTGCGTTGTAGCTTCCATACGCGTCGATACACGCATTCAACGAGTATGCCATGATCACCAAGGTGTTCGTGCCTGATATGCTATATTCGTCGCTACAAAATTTACGGAAGGAGGAACTCGTAGATGTCATATGGGTTGTATTGGTAGAGCTGTGGCAGTCTTGCGCCGATATGCCGGTTTATAGGGACGGAGAGGATATTGGTGGTGGCAATAGCAAGTGATTGTGCAGCAACACTCACAGAAGCATGGGTCTGTGTCGTGGGGTTTCCTGTTTGTGTTTCTGGGAGGCCGCTAGTGCTCAAGGAGAGCATCGAGCTATTTTGATTCTTTGTACGTACTGCGATGGCGACAATAATAGCCATAGCAATAGTCAGCACAAGGTCAATGATAGTCATTCAGAATCAAATGGCTGCAAGCCAGTATATCTATACTTTGCTGCCCTATCGCTTTGTATTCGTATTAACCGGGTATAACGAAGGCGATTGTAGAACGACTTCGAGACCTTCCTGTCGGCCTTGCTTTGGTACAGGCTGGGCGTTACGCTACGTCCAACCAATGCCTCTGCAAGCCGGTAAGGTCCAGGAGCATGCTGCTCTGTTTGTTTAGGAAATGGGCTTTGGACTACTCCTCCGGAATTTAAAAGGTATTTTGACATGCTGGTTCTGCCGTTGAAGCAAAGATAGATAAGTGAGAAACCTAGCGTGACGCCGTGTAAATATAATGTTGACCACATGGGGGCACATCGTCATAGGGGAGACCCTTTTACTATTGTACTTACTGTGCACGAGCTGAGTTATGATTCGGGTTCGAAAGCGCCGTGTTGAGCATGGTTCTTGATCCCCCAAACACGAAATTAAGCTGGACAAATGTTACAGCCTAGCAATCCGAAGTTTTGTGTTGTTGAAATTGAGTTAGCTTAGATATAATCAATGTATTGCTGATGAATAGTCCGTGCTGAACAGAACTATGTTTATTTGTTGTTTGTAACGTTGGGCAGATGTTCCCAGTGGTCTTAGTAATGAATGCATGCATTTATTACTAAAACCAGTGACAAAAGCTTTAAAAAATCCATATATATATATATTCATAAGCTTATGAATAATTCAATTCTTAAGGGAAAAAAAAATTCAATGCATATCATTCGTTATGAATGAATATATTCATAAAAATGAATGAATAAAAATATTCTTAAGACCACTGGATCATGTTCCCTTGATGTCCTGGCCCTTGAATAGAACGGATTCAGGCACGTCCCGAACGGACTCTCCTAGCTTCCGCAGTTTAAATCAACATGAATACTCGAATCGTAGGACAATGGTCGATTGCTGTACGACACATGCAAATTAGGAAAAGAGCTGTCTATTTGACCCACATTCCTGTATATATCACATACGAATTTGTTAGCGGTGGGATGATTCAATCTAATAGCAAAATACCTTTGAAAGCAACGTTAATTTTCCATCAATAAATTACAGCCAGATAGCCAGAACGTGAGAACAGACTCGATGTTGACACCGTGCAGGGATGCACATAATCAATATAATCGCCCAAAATTGGTATATAAAGACACCAATTCCGAGCCGCCCGGCCTCCGGGTACGCGATTATATACCCGGGTGTATGAGTTTTCTTTAAACTAACACTATTGGCAAAGGTGATATACTATAAATGGTAACTTTTTATGGTCATAAATGGTGTTAAAATTTTGAACTTGCTCCAAGCGTAATAGTTATGTGCATCCCTGTGGACACGGAATCCAAGCACTAAGTGACGATAATACTAATTTGAATAAGGTTTAGATGAGATTTGCAACAACATGAATATATCGTGGCTCCAGACCACTCAGGCTCAATATACTAGAACTAGAGAAGGGATTCTTAAACTTCAGGTTTTGCGATTCGTCAAATCGACTTCATAGGGAGTACGTGATACCATTAGTATTGCCTGAGTGCAGCAAAGGCTGCTTCATGGCTCTGAACAAAGCCTCGGGTTTTCTGAGCGTGATTCATTGAGGAAATCGTCAGGATAATAAGGAAGGCTCGCTCTTGAGATAAAGATCTTTTATTTCCTTTCCGGAGTACAACACTAGCTAGAATTTTTTTTACAAGTCTTGAATTAGCAATTCGCCAGTAGACAATCTGTTCTAAGGTAGGGGCAGGTGCTCCAGTGGGTACCTTACCATTTGAAGATCCTATCAAGAGGTAGCAGAAACATCCGAAGGCCCCAAACTCCTGCTTTCTCGTGTGTTCAACGGATATCCATCACTTCCCTTCCGCCTTCAGCACGAGCCCCTCTTCCAGCCCAACCGGCTCCCAAACACTCCTGTCCTTCTTGTTTTGCGCCCAGACTATGTCTCCCTTTAAGTAAACTATAACTCCACCCCTTCCTGTCGCGCTCGCCGTGATCCTAAATAGTGGGAGTCCAGTGACTTCGTGCGCCTCCCTCAAAGGAATGAGCAGCAAGTTCTCCTCTCCACACCACGCTTCCACTACATCCTTGAACGTCGTCTCTTCAACAACTTCTTTTCGCGCCGAACGGGGCTCCGTCATAGCACTGCCCGCCTTTGGTGTTCCAGGCGGCGCCAAAACTGGTCGCGCTGGCCCAGCTGTTGGCAATGGTAGTTCAGTCTTTGCACGATCCCCCAGATCAAGCGCCAAATTCATCATCTCTAGGCCTTTATCCCACATTTCAGATACTGCTCGGACAGTGTTGATTTCGTTAGGGAAGCGACCCTTCCACCAGGTGAACCACTGCCCAACCTCTTCATAGTTTGGCTCCGACGTGAGCCAGAGATGCAACACATTGAGCCATTTAGGGAAGAATTCGGCGAGGAGTAGCTGCGCCATAACGCTGGGTTTGAAGAATGAATTCCATGCCAATACCTGCTGGAGCGGTTTAAGATCCTGATCCGAGGGGTCAACTTCAAAATCAGATGAGAGGAGGAGGGCAAGACGTGGGAGAAGGTGTCGAATTAGAGCGCTATCAAGCTCGCCACGGAGAACCTCACGCCAATTCTCTAGGCCAGGCATGACACCACGAGGAAGATCCCAGGTATCAAGAGCAAGGCGGAATTTTCGTTTTATATCAGCGAGAAGGCCGGAGGAGCTCTTAGGGTCAATGTGGTGATCCGAGAGGTATTGGAGCCAGGGGAAAAGCCAGATATGGGGGAGAGGAATGGAGTGTTTCTTTTTGAGTGCTGTACGGGGGTTCCAACTTTGAACAGCTGCAGACAGTTTTTGGACGATGAGTTGATTGATGACATTGTGGTGGATAAAGGATGGAAGAATGTCCTTCCAAGCTTCAACGAGAGCTATGAGCGCAGTGGGGAAATGAGCATCCCATTCATTGGTTATTGCTGTACGAACTTTTGGGAGCCAGAGCGTGTATATCATAGTCTCGTAAGGGGTCGTGGATTTGTGTCGCCGGATACCGTCGAAAGCATCACCACCATTAAGTAATGCAATAATATCTTTGCTGATCCTCAACACGGTTCTTAGACGATGGATATAAGGCACCAAGTGCATTGGCTTCTCCAGAGGCTCCCAGTCTAACATCTCCTGTTTGAACAGGGGGTGAATTGCGGCGACAGCTGCTTCTGACAGGCCAAATTGCTGAATCTCATTCCGATATTCGACTTGTAGTGTTTCGAGCTCTGTGACGACATCTTCCCATCGAGTAGCGGCCTCGTCAGCAGTGCTTGGTTTGTTGAGATCGAAGCGATTTAGAGCCGTGATAGCATCGGTCACCCCTTGGATTTTTCGAACCTCCTCTTCCTGTTCATCAATCTCTTGCTGTAGCTGATCTTCTTCCAGGTCCAAAAACTTCTTCTTCTCAGTGAGGTCGTTCCAGGCCTCAGCAAACGCTTCCAGCTCCAACCTTGCCCTCTTAGCTATCCTTTCTGCCTCCGTTTCTGTAGACGACGCACCACCCAAAGGGGTCAACAGCCCAGCAGTGGATGTGAGCAGCTTTGTTTCCTTCCCGGTAGCATCAATTATAGATTTGAGGACGTTAGGAACGTGTAACCCGTCTGCAGCTGCTTCGATGTCCGCAGCAGTCCTGTATTTCACCTTTTGGCGAGTAAACCCCCCAGGTGTGCTTGCGCCGCTTCCTGTTCCTGACCGTGTGATCTCTTTTCTTCTCCGCCTTGCCTTGCGCTCTTCCTCGGACGAGTCTTCATACTCTTCTCCTCGCCTTTCGGCAGCCCTTTTAGCCTCTGCCTTGGCCTGCTCAGTCTTCTCCTTGACTGCACCCACACCCGCTCCTTTGGGCCGCAGTTTTACATCTATTGGGTTCAAGATACCCTCGCCCGATTTGCCTAGCCCTTGTCCCTCCTGGTATCCCATCTTAGCCATCATCTTTGCCGCAAACGACATTTTCGGTTTGGGGGCACTGGGGGATTCATCGCCGCCATTTTTTGCGCTTTTGCGACTAGGGCCATCGCTGAAGTCGCCTTTGCGCTTGAAGGAAGGGCGCTCCATTGTGAACGCGATAAGAAGAGAGAACGGTTCGCGGGAAGTGATGTTGCGGAGATTTCTATCAATATTGATGTCTCGGGGATGCAGCCTAGTTTCTGTGTCAGTTGGGGTGTGACCATTCTTGGTGGCTTGCAGGTGGCCCTGGCTATTTAATCTGCGGAGATCACCGCTGATAGGATCCCCCCTTCGAATGCAGAAAGTTCCCTATCGCGCGACACTCCTAAAATAACAACAATAATAGCTCTCTGCTTTCCCTCCCTCCATTTCTTGCAGACGGTACTTTTCGTGATATTTCACCATGGAGATGCCTCGGAGCACCTCCCCAGAGCCAATGGTGCGCACCACGTCCTCAGAAGGAGCAATCCACCTCCGCCATCCAACACCTGATCTGCAGTCGCTGCAAGGGGCTTACGTTGGGAATATCGAGCGCTTGGAGGAGAGAGCCGAAAGGATGAGCTCAAGGGGGTCAGATATCGCTGAGGAAATACGAAAACTCCATTTAGAGCAGAAGTTATCGGACAGCAGGAAGTCTTCCATGCGATCCGTCGCGGCCGACGAAGCAAGAGCCGTTCATGCCAACAGATCCCGTAACGCGTCTACCAGCTCCTTCTCGAATTCTATTGTAGATGTCAATAGCGCTGCCAGATGGGGCGGATACTCTCCGGGTGGTTTCATCACGTCCCCAATCGGTTCAATCCGCTCCGGAACATGGTCTCAGCTATCACAGCAGAGACAACGCTCTGCTTCCCGTGCTTCACGGCTGGGCCATATCATGCAGCCTGATGAAGACGATATCGGCCACCAAGACGACGAGGAGCCATCTGACTCACCTACGATGCACAATTCCGTCCCTCGCCTTACCTCCCCCAAGCCGCCAAGTCACCGTTCTGTGTCCTCCTTCACGAAACAGTACGACCAGATAGCACAGGAGATACAGGATCAATTTGACGGGTTTCCTAACGATAGACCCATATCAGATCCTCAAATACATAGGCAGCACGATGATAGCTACTTCACGAATCCACATGACCTTCCCGATAGACCCCCCACAGCCACCTCCACCGACACCTACCACCAAGCAAGAACACTTTTCCACGATTTCGATGGCGTCCACTGCTCTCCGGTCGTAGAAGAAGATGGAGTCGAGTCACAAGGCAGCCGAAACTCTTCCCTTTTAAGATCAATGCCCGCTCCACCGGAACATACGGCACCTCCTCCTAGTGACAATATGGTATTCTATCCTGCACCGGTCCCGCGAATGCTAAACCTCCCCAAGCGGCTGTCACAATTACCATCTGCCACTGTACAAGCCAAACGAAGGACACAGCTCCTTGAATCCATGCCCACGGATGCTAGAAAGTCGGCAGCCTGGCTACCAGATGAAATACGGAACAGCTCAGACACTTTTAACGACAGCTCTCATAAAAGGAAGAGCGCTGACCCGCGCAAAAGCGTGATGGGCCTAGCTGGTCTACCCCCTCAACTTCGAGCAAGTGTGTACTTTGACCAAGTAGCCTCGGCGCAAGAGTTTGAAGTCAAGGGTGACTCTGCGGAGGCAACCCTTGATAGTATTCTTGAGGCATCCGCCCATGCCCCTGTTGGTGCTTTCACTGATCACCCGTTTGCTGGCCATGTCGGCAACGAAGTCTATGGGAAGGAGCAAGTTCGAAGGAGTACTACGTCATCAATGATCCTGGACAAGGCCGATGCCAGGAAAAGCCGCAGTTCCCTCAACCTTCTCCGTGGTCGCCGAAACTCTAGTGGCGATGGGCCGAACAAA
>Ga0307515_10012449_pt1 | contig 16001 bp, 9 predicted proteins | sample 17_EM_MG_FD_194513 | JGI IMG/M metagenome (GOLD analysis project Ga0307515, IMG submission 194513) | Populus trichocarpa ectomycorrhiza microbial communities from riparian zone in the Pacific Northwest, United States - 17_EM | ecosystem: Host-associated > Plants > Roots > Unclassified | place...
TCGATCGTAAGGGTCGAGGGCGTAAGGAGGTGATATACCCTCGCGTAGCTGACATAAGCTGTACGCGAGGTGTACGCGAGAGCACGGGGTTCTCCTATGGAGGCCCCTGCGGTCGGGTTCCGTGACAGACCTAAGAATACCTAAGTAATAAAAATGATATAGCCTAAAAGCCTAGGTTCTGTTGTATAATTAATAAACTTTAGGAAAGGATATAAAATACTAGTATTGAGTTATTTTAATATCCGCAACCTCCGCAATGCGGATATTGTCGGAAAATGTTATAAACGTTGTGAATGTGGCTCAGACGTGATTCTGGTGGTTTCGCACAAACGTAGTTAGTCAGCTTGCGGACCGATTGAAAATCCGCACCAACAGAATCACGTCTGAGCTTGCTGAGGTAAGCCCTTAGACGTGATTTTGCAATTCGGAAGACGGCGTAGGTTATTCCGACGCTAGCTAAAAAATCACGTCTGAGCTCGCTGAGGTAAATACCAGAGGGAGCCTGCGCTGTCCAAATCCGAATCGGCAGGGTCAGCAGCCGCCGCGTCACCGCCTGCGGTGATTGCTCCAGCAGCATCTGTTGTTGAATTGTCGATGCCGCCGAGTGCCTCGTTAAAATCCCGCTGCAGGTCTGACGGCGGCGAGAAAAGAGATCGTGCTGGTGATAGGGATGACGTTGCGGCTTCGGGAATGCACCATGCCAAGCGCTCATCCTTCTACATGATTGCTACCAATATCCAAAGCCGGCACTATGAGGCTGTCCTAGCGGTGGAGAGGTGGAAGAGGCAGTGGAAGGTCGCAACGTTTGGAACGGATGTAGAATACGAGGAAGAGCTTCGCGCGGCGTGTTTAAATGCAGAGGAGGTACTAGGAGAGTTTGGGATAGAGCTTGTGAGGTTGGGAAGAGAGGTATGGGAAATTCAGGCGAGGGCTCTGGAGAAGGCGCCGTTTATCAAGAAATGATGGACTGTGCCGGCGTACACAATGTCACAACCAGGCGGCCACGCGAGTCGAGTCAGAGTCGCGCTGCCTACCGTGCGAAGCGAGTCAGCCTGCACTGCTCCACCGCGGTGACGGCAAAATCCGTTCACATTCCATTCTTGAATGCAGCTAGTGCCCGGTTTCTTCGCGAGGCACGCAGGGTCTGAGATCGGTGATTTCGGCTTCTGGATCGTTGGTCTTCGTTACTGTACGGCGAGTAGAGGCAGCTGTTGATTGGTGGCTATATTGAGGTGGAAACTTTCGGCGGTTGCAAGTCCTGGCCCCCAACTTGGAGCCTCTTTGGGCATTCCCCCAACTTCGAGCCTCTGGGTCTTCCTCCCAACTTCGACCCTCTCTGGTCGTTTCCCTCTACCTTTTACACACCCTCCCCTTCGTAAGCTCTTCATAAGCCCCTAGACGCCCACCGCAGGCTCGGAGCACCTTCATTATCTACACAGAGGTCTCTCACGAGTGTACAGTAGAAGACCACACTCGGTCCCTTCCCTATCACCACCACCACAGTAAGCTAACATGTCCGACCGAGCCAGGTACTGGCACAAGGCGTTCCTCCTGGCGTGCCCAAATCATACCGTGCCCTAGCAGATCATGGCGGGGTCCCTCACTCTGCCCTCCATCATCGTGCACGCGGACGACGCTCGATAGAACAGAAGGCCGAGAGCCAACAGTACCTTACCCCGTGGGAAGAGAACGCCGCCATAAAGTTTTTGTTACAAATGTCTGATCTCGGACAACCTATGCGAATAAAGTTCATACCTTCACTAGCTTTCAGCGTCACCCGCCAGCAACCCACGACGAATAGACCACCCAAGCCTTCAGGTAAGAACTGGGTAAAGGCTCTAGAAAACCGGCATCCAGAACTCAAAGCGAGAAGAGTTAGGGCGCTGGACTAGAACCGTCACAAGAAAAACACCTATAAGAAGATCACGCACTGGTTTAAGGTAATCGGAAAGGTGTTATAGGATCTGGCCATTCTGGCAGAGAATGTCTACAACATAGACGAGACTAGAGTTATACTTTCCATGCTAGGCTCTATCAGAGTCCTTATAGGTAAGGATAACGTGCGAGACTATAGAGGCACGCGTGTTAAGCGAACCACGATTACTGCCATTAAGTGCATATCGGCAGATGGTAGGTTTTTGAACCCTATAATTATCTAGCCAGCTACCACCCACCAAAGCAACTGGACAACCTTCCCCACCCCTAAATGGCAATATGCGTGCTCCGAATCTGGATATACCAACTTTAAGATTAGCTTGGAGTGGCTTAAGCGTATCTTTAACCCCCAAACTAAGGAGCGTGCTAACTAGAAACCACGGGTGCTAATTTGCGACAGCTTCGGGACGCACGAGACCCTTAAAATATTGGAGTATTATTTCGAAAACAACATCATTCTATATCGTCTCCCCTCCTTACACCTCCCATAAGCTCCAGCCATGCGACGTCGCAGTATTTGCCCCACTAAAGGCAGCGTATTGCGGATAGGTTAACCGACTAGAACGGGCAACTATAAATACAATAGGCAAGGAGCATTTCACTTCTCTATACAGCCCTGCAAGGGAAAGGGCGCTCACAAAGAAGAACATTCTCGCAGGATGGGCTAAATGCGGTTTGGGGCCGTTCAACCCAGACAGTACTCAAAGACACCCCGAAGCCCCCCGCTGAACTAACCGTTCCGAAAGCCGATGAGGTGAAGGTGGGGTCTTATCCGCAAGACGATGTACTGCAAACGCCCGTGACGCCAGTATCAGCAGATGCTCTTATGTTGCTGCAAAAATATATCATCAAAAAGTATGCTCACGCGCTTGATGAGACTAGCAAACAGAGCCTAGTAAGGCACCTACAGAAGTTTACCAATGCAGCCCAAACATCCTTTGCCAAGGGTGTCCTCCAGCAGAACCAAATTCGATTCTTAATCAGAATAAACAACGAATCCAAAGTTCGATGGTCGACCACGTCAGTGGTACTGGGGAAGGTGAAGGTCATGAGCTATGAGGACCTTAAGGAAGTACGAGCGAAGCGTGCTGAGAAAGAGGCTGCCAAAGAAGCCAAAGGCAAGGGAAAACATGGTCGGAAGCCGAAGAGTGCTGCGCCAGAGGCAGAGGAAGCCTCCGCGGACAATGGGAATCGTGGTCGGAAGCGCAAGAGTGCTGCGCTAGAAGCAGGTGCGCTAGAGCTAAAGACTAAGGTGGCGCGGATGAGCGAAGCGCAGGTCGAGGATGAGATTGCGCCAGAGCCAGCGAGAGCCCCAGTGGCACGGATGAGCGAAATGCAGGATGTGGAAGATGGAATTGCTGTACGAGGGATGGAGCTCAGATCGGTTTGAGGCTCGCGCGGGCCGCGACCTGTTACTGTACAGTAGAGAGGTGGCCTTCGTCGCACCTGTGGCGCAATGGAATAGAAATTGCAATGATATTGCAGACGGTGTCACCTTCACGAAAGTCTCCGGATCTTGCTATCCCTCTCAGCTACCTCACTATTTATTCGCCTGCGATCTTGCGTGCCTTTCTTATGCTGACAACATCTCGGCACGGCGAGTGCCTTCTTCCCTGTGTATTCTATCGGTTTGACGGAGAATAAAAGGACTTCGTTCGCGTATTTCCCTCCGTTCGCGTATACTCCTCCGTCACTATCCACTTCAATGATGTTAATCGCAAGTACTTCTAGGTTTAGATCATCAGCCAGGACGAGGTAGTCAAATATAACCCCGTAGTAGTCGATGCAGCTAAGGCAATGGATAATAGTCAGTTCTAATGATCATCAAACAGCCAACTTTAGTAATCGCGGTCTTACTCCTGTGGTATTCCTCCTTCTAGTACCCAAGCCAAAGTACTCATCTCGCACCGCCGGAGCCACTTCATCTCCCTTTCCCCCGTACAGTTTCTAATATGTAAGGCTCGCAAGCTTCAGCCCTCCTAGCTGCGGAAAAGGCCCGATCGGATGCCAAGATACGTTCGGCCAAAGCTTCTGTATGGTCTCCAGCGGCCCTTATATCCGAATTCTAAGTGGCTTGTCAGGTAGTGGAGGATAAAGACTGCAAGGCGGGCGATTCACGCAGGGGGAATGTAAAGCTTGAGGGCCATTAAGCACTGCTAGTCAGCTAAGAGCTCGAGCATGTCATGGCGAGACCGGAACGTAGAGATAATAAGAGCGACGGAGTTAAGCAGAGCTGAAAAGTTGACCTCCCAGGGAGCCGCTCATGTTTGCGGCCAAGACCGCAGCTAATGCCTGTGGCTTGCCTTTCCCCGCCACGTGCAATGCAAGTGCGTTGGTGGTGCGTGGCAAGGCAACGGGATCGCTGTCAACACCTTCTCCTTTACGGTTGCTATCATAATCGGCACGCATTACCCGCAAAGTAAGTCCAGTAGTTACCATAAGAGAACCTCTTATCCAGCGATTATTAAGGATGTGTGTTTTAACCACGACGTTTTACTCCTGCGGTTACATCAAAACCCGAAATGAACTGACGTCCACTTGCTCGAACCCTAAGACCTGTGTAAAAGATTATAGGGCAGCAAATCTTCCTTACAACTACGGTGACGCAGCCTGTAACACGCCACCCTCCTCGTAAAGAATTCAGGGCCGTGCGGGACGAGGTTGGAGTAATGCTGGGCGCAAAACACCAAGCTAGTTTTGCGGCGGACGGAGTGGTCGTGGAGTAGTTGGTGCTTCGTTAGCCGTGAGATTCAGTCAGCGCTTCTTCACTAGTTGTAGATTCAAGGAGTTGTATTGAGAGGATCGAGTAATAACAGACTTCTCGTCGAACAGCTGTCGCCAGCATTATCCAAGGACATTGGCGCTCTCATCCTCGATACGCGAGCAGATTTGTAATCTCGCGGCTAAGCAGGCGGCCGATTACCTTGCAGCCTAAGCTATATAAGAGACTCTAGACAAGATCCTAAAGAGCCTCGCAGCCAGACTTGCTATTAAGCAAGCAAGCCAAGCCTGAAAGCCTTAGCTTGCTGGCTTGAAACTTTTCACACCTAAAGCTGGCTTGCTTGGCTTGATAGGCCAAACAGTCGGCTTGCGTGGCTTGCTTAAAGGCTTGCTTAATTTTATATAGAAATTTTAGAGTAATATACAAAATTAAGCCTAAGCCACCGATTTGCCTAAAAAGCTCCTCCGCAGCCCTAATTTAGTTATTGTAATATAAGATTGTGTAGAGATAATATAATGAGGAAGTTTGCGTGGCTGAGGGCGTCTATCGCGAGGCTTGGCATAGTGGTGAGAAAGGCTTTAGTAGGAAGGCTTTGGTAGGGAGGAAGATCCTGCTAGTGACTCCAACGGTTAGCTACTAGTTATACTAATCGCGGTAAACTTACTACCTCATCTACTAGATTTTTTAAAGCCTATTCTTAAATAGCTGCGATTACACTATAAGGTAGTAATAATATTAGGACAAAGCTTTGAGCAACGCGGCTCTAGTAAATTACTAGCTTCACTAAACGCCCGTTTATAGTTGTTGCTTATAGCCGGTATAGTTAATATATTAAGAGCTATCTGTGCGAGCTTTGGCTAAGTCGTTCGCTCCTGCTACTAGTAGAATATAGGGTCGTTCGCTAGTGGGTGATTGTCTGGTAGTGGCGGCAGAGTCTTTTAAGCTTTGTATTTATTTAACGCGCTAATAGAGCTTTAAGCCACGCGGCTGGTATTAGCACGAATATAATCGTCTCTGGCTAATAACACGTGCGCGCGTCTTGGCGGTAGATAAGCTAATAGAGTATTTAAGAAAGGACCCGGTTGCTCTATATATTAAAGCTAAAGCTTCTTAAAGGATACGTTGCCTTTAATTAACCATTCCGGGTGATCTGCCTATGCATTTTAGCAGAAGAGCTTATACTAAGGATGTAGTAGAACAGCTGCGTAGTAAACGGGCGTGTTATTAAGCTTCTTAAAATACTTCTGCAGCTTTAGCCAGCCGCAATTAAGGTTAATTACGTAGTAATCCTTAATTGCGTCTTAATCTGGGTAATTATCTATAGTCGCGTTAACTACGCGATCCTTCTTCTCTTTAAAAAGCTTAAGCAGCCAATTAAGTGTAGGAATGACCTCTTAAATCGCTCTATATAGGCCCGACCTGCCTCTAGCTTTAAGCATCTTTATAGCATCTTAAATTGGTAATAGGATCTTAATATAGCTGTTAATAACACTCTAGTCGTAATCGTTTAAGGCGCCGGCTGCTACAATAGGCGGTAGTGGAGGGACCTTCTTTTGTCTGGCGCGTAAAGGAGCTGCTTCCTTCTTATATTTATTAATTATATATTATGCAATTAAGTTAATTAGGCCGCGGAGGACAACGGCTTGTAAGAATCTGTTATAATAACTATTCCACCTAGTCTTAATTAGCTTTACTACTTTTAGTATTTTAAAATTGGGGCTTGGTAAGGCCTCTTGCTTAGCCTTTTAGTAGGATTTAAATAGTTAATAAAGCTGCGGTATATTAATAGAATTAAGGATATTAATAAGGACGCTAAGGGGGCCTTTTTTTCGCTATTCTTTAAGGAAACGTTCTTTATCCTGTGTAGTAGAAGTTAGTAAGCAAGTAAAAAGACAATATTTGCTCACTAACTTACCGGTATATTCTCTTAATTGTTCTTATACACGTCTTTATCTTTTCTAAATATAATTAACTAAGTAACGAGATTAAGCGTATAAGCCGCGTACTAAATGCGCCGATCGTCCTTTTTAAAATTAAAGACGGTAGCTAGATAATCTAGGTAGGTGTTATTATTTCCGGCATTATTAGTAACAAAATAACTAAGGCTCTCTTTAGTGACTTTAAAATGAGCTAGAACGTCGCCAATTACCGTAGCGTAGTTAATTCTAGTATAGCGGCCAAGCTGCTCTAGTAGAGTAATTAAGTAGTTAACAACTCTGCCCTTATAATTAAGATAATAAACGTAAACGCTAGTAAGTAAGTGCTTACCGCTATGTGTAGTCCAGCCATTAAATAAGAAGTAAAGCTTTAAGCGGGCGTTTGCAAGTTTATCGTATATAGCTAGTTAGTAGGCTTTATAGTCGGTTATTATATAGACGCGAACTAATTAATGGTTCTTCTAAATATAGCTCTTAGCGTCAGGATTTACGGCAGCTATTATACTACGGAAAGTAGGTGTTTCAACCTCTTATAGAGGGTAATTGTTTACAGTTATCCATTTAATTACTAATTGCTTAAAGCGCTTTGCGTTAAAACCGCTAATAAACTCGTTTATAAGTCCCTAAGAGATTATATACCTATTATAAAGAAGTTCTAGAACTATCGCCTTGCGCTTCTTTGTCTTAAATATAATCTTGCCGTACTTATTATATCCATAACCTGTTTTATTTTCTATAAGGTGTTTCTTAGAAGTAGAAGTTGCTATAGTAATATTAAATCGGCCGCCTAGTATAGAGTGTTAATAACAGTACGCGCACTCCTAATACATTCGCTTACTAACACGATGTTAAAGCCGATATTAGTACTTATAGATAAAGCTAGGGTTTCTTTTTAAAGCTTTATATGGCCGCTGGTAGGCTTTAAGTCGTTCCTAGTCGATACCGTCGTAATTAGTCTCATTATTAATCTTATCTATGGAGGAAATATTATCAGGCGCGACGTCTTTAAATGGTATAATTATCGGTATAGGCTCGGCTGTCGCATTTAGATTTGCTTTAGTAAGGTCCTAAGGCATAGCTAATAAAAGGAATAAAAAAGAATAAGTAAATTGGTAACGTTATTAGGGGTTTAGTAAGGAAGACTATCTAGACTATGGACGCGCCGAAAGCTCAGCACCCTCGGTACAGAAAAATAAGCTAATTAGGCTTAGTGGTTACCTAAATAGTCCTATTTACTCTATTTGCATACTTAGAAATTATTAACTACAACACCAAAAATCTATCACGAACTTTAGACCTCTACCAAAATTATATATATATATTTCCTATCAAGCGGGCAAGCAAGCAAGCAAGCAGGCCCTCCTTTGGCTTACTGGCTTGCCCAAATCAGGCCCTTCGGCTTGCTGGCTTGCTTGATTACCAATCAAGCAAGCCAAGCAAGCTGTTAAGCCAGCTTGCTTAATAGCAAGTCTGCTCGCAGCCTTATAAGACAGCTTAGTCTCCCCTGCTAAGAGCCCTAATTAACCTATTCGCTCCACTAAATGCGACACCCTAGGTAGTACGGATATGATAGCAAAGTAATTGAAATCCGTTAAGCTCCCTAACCCTTAACTACTATCTAATAGGATAGACTTTACCTTTAAAATTGGAGGATCTAAGTACGAGGAAAGCTCCGTATTAATTATAACTATTTTCCCTCTAAAGAACAGCGTGGTTTTTAATAAGCGAAAATCCAGCCAATAAAATATTGGCATTTGTTAATATTTGCAGTATTAATATTGGAATATTGGCAATAATTTAGATAAAATTATTATAATAGAATATACTTATTTCAAAAATAAATATTATATAAATTATTGGTATAGATTAGTAGTTTTATAATATAATTATATAACTTAAGCTATGTAATCTAATTACGTAATAGCGCGCCTTTATATAATCTTTTAATATTAACCCTTTACTTTAACTTTAACTTTACCTTACTAATAACAGCAATAATAATATATTATTATTATTATTCTATGAGGTGAGGATGTGGATAGGGAGCTCAATGATGGAACAATAGGGTATATTGTATAGACAGACGAATCCTTAAGGGAAAAAGGAGGAGTCTGTGTGCGAGGTAGGAAGGGTTTTCCCTAGGCACGTGCAGCGCACATACCTCACGGGCGAGTCACCCCTGGGTCGCCCTAGGGTCGCCCATACCTTACGGCTATATAACTATCTACTTAGGTTTTACCTGATAATGCCCCCCCCTTTAAAAGGATTATCCCCGATCCTTTATATGCTTAAGCCTTAATAAAACCCCATAAAAAACCTTAATAAGGAAAATTTTAGAGGGAAAAGAGCGTCTTGATTTTGCGTATAGAGAGGTAGGTAGTATATATACGCGGCGCGGAGATGTTAAGGAACTTTAACTAGCGGTTAAAGTTATTTAATTAGTTAGATTTGCCTTACTAAAACTCCCCTATATTTAACTAAGCTAATAGCGATTTTCTATACCTAGTATAGAAAATCCTAATTAGTCTATTTAACGCTTAGAGCTAGTAGAGCTTAATGCCGTTACCTAAATTTAGTAGACTATTAGAAATATTTTAAAAGCTTATTTATATAGGCAGGTCGCTAGTACCTCGCGGGTAGGTTATAGGTTATTTATATATAGCCAGATTTATAGATAGTAAGGTTATATACCTATTAAATCTACCGCTAACCCTGCTTTAGCCTTATACTATACCGGCGTAGCGCCGTATATACTTTATGGGTAGGTTATAGGTTACTTATATACAGCCAGATTTATAGATAGTAAGGCTATATACTTATTAGATCCGCCGCTAACCTATACTTTAGCCTTATACGTTATCTATATAGCATATACGTAGAATAGTATAAGTTATTAGTATAGGTTGCTACTAGTAAGTTACTAGAAGGTCTTAAACCCTAATTAAGTAGACCCAGTTAAAGCGGGCCTATTTTCTAATATAAACAATCTACTAAGCTAGTATAGAGTAATAGACTAGGTCTAGAAAGGGTATTTTCTAAATTAAGTTTCGTTATTAGCGTTGGCGTAGCCTCGCCTATAAGTTGCCTACGAGTCGCCAGCATAACTAGGTTGCGTTAGAGTATAGCTTATATAGGATATTAATAAATTACGCTTTACCCCATATATATACTATAGTTTTTACTATAAGCGTTAACTTATTCTTTAATCCCTTAAAATATTCTCTACTCCGCTTTTATATAGGTTATGTCTTAGTAGCGGCGCTTGCTTTTTACCTACGCTTTAGCTGCGAGGCTAAGGTATCCCGCTTATAGTACTTATCTAGCAGTTATTAACAATTTTTAAGTTCTATCTTATATTTCTATTTATTATACTTATTTGGCCATCCTAGCTATTTAATAAGGTACTATGGTTATCTAGTACAATTCTAGTAGGTAATAATTACTTTTATTTCCTAGCTGCCTTTCTTAAGCTCTTTTACTGCCGGGGGTTAAAACTTAGGGCGTAACCTATAAGGCTTTAATAGGGAGATATAGAAGACTAGGTAGAGCCGTACTATAGCAGGTAGAAGCTTTAGCTTATATACTTACTACCCTACGCGCTTTAAAATCTAAAACGGTTCTATAAACTTATAGTCAAGCTTTTTATAGGGATATTTTATACAGATGTTTTTAAAGGAGAGTAGGACTTATTTACTAACGGCGAAGTACTTGGCTAGATAGTAATAATTATAGTATTTTACCTAAAGCTTTTAGGCGTGCATTATCGACACTGCCGCTACCTTATATGTAAGGCGTAGGCGTTATAGGTACGTCTCTGCGAGTTAGATATTTATTAACTTTGGCCCCTTTCTACCTTACTAGGTATCTTAGACGCTGTTTAGGACTCTATCCAGGACATTTAGTAGCTAGCTATAGGCGAGCTTAATAGGGGAACGCTTTATTATAGTATAGACCTTAAAGTTATAGGCAAAGGCTACTTCTTTAAGTAGGGAGGCCTAATTAGACTATTCCTAATTTATAAATATATATAGGTATGCCTTAAGCTCCTAGTTCTAACGCTCCATCTAACTATCTATCTGCGGGTAGAATGCGGTACTAAGTTTACGTTAAATGTGGAGATAGTAATATATGGTGCTCTAGTACTTACTTATAAATATACTACCTTTATTAGAGACGATATTATCTAGAGGCCCTATTTATATAAAGACTCTAAATAAGAGTTCTGCAAGTTGCGTAGCATTAATTATCTTACGTACTAGATAGTAGCGTACTAGCTTTATAAAATAATCTATAAGGATAAAAATAGAGTTATACTTTACGCTATTAGAAGTCTTAGACTCTAGGAGATCCGTAATAAAGTTAAGTAAATAATGCTACTAGGCTTAGGTGGGGACCTAAAGAGGCTGCAGCTTACTATAGGGTTTATAGCGGCGCGATTTAAAGCGTTAATAGGTATTATAGTTATCTAAGTATTTATAGAGGTCCTAGGTAAGGCCATTCTAAATATACTTCTACGCGATTACCTTAAAGGTACGGTTAAAACTATAGTAACCGCCTATAGGATTGTTATGATTCCGCTTAAGGATCTCCTATTATAGTAGTATATAATTTGGTACCTAGACCTTGTTATTTTACCTTAGGAGTCCTTAATTATTAAGGGTATAGTTTTTATTACTAGTAGGAACTCGCCCCTAAGTTAACTAATTATATATAGAGTGTATAAAGGCGTCTCTTTTTTGTACTCTACAAATAAAATTAATTAGTGACTTAGGAGGGTGTTCTATAAACGCTATTTTGGCTAAGGCAGCTACTACTACCTCTTACTATAGCACGAGACTCTGCGTAAAGTCGGTGCTAGCGAAGTAACGTATAATACGTAGGTAACTTACTAGGTCGTTATAGGGGACTATCCCTTGACCCGTTAGGGCGAGCAGAGGGGAAGGCCCGTGCGCGAACACCAGAATCAGAACAACGCGTAGAATTCAACCATTAAATACACCACCGCCATGCCTTCTAATCACGCTAGAATTGATGCAGATCTTGTTTAGAAGACTCAATATAAGATTGCCCCAAATAAGACGGCGAAAAAAACCCCCCCGAAGCCTTGGCCACTCCCCGAATTTTGTATTCCTAAGCATAGCTACTGGGATCCTACTGATCTGATTGGTGGGCTCTTATCGATAACCTGCGTGCCAAAGTTGACGGGTTAAGGGATAGCCTAGGCTAAGGGGTCTTCCCTAGGGTTAAGCGCTATTAGGCCAGTTAAAGTAGTTTTAAAGAGAATAGTAGGACGCTCTAGTCCGCCGGCGCCAAGTTTATAAGGGTCGCTTATATGCTACACGCATACTACTTACTAGTGTAGTATAGTAGCACTAGGGCCGCCTATAAGGCCTATAACCCGCAACTTTTACTATAATATAGGTAGTATAGCATTAAGGACTATCCTTTTACTACTATCTTTAAAGCCTTTAGTATAATCCGGGCGCTAGGATAGTATATTAGTGGGATTTACTTTGCCTAGCTTATATTTAATCTTAAAATTAAACTTAGCTAGTTCTTTAGCGTACTAGGCCTAGTAAGTAGATAAGCTCTTAGTAGTTATAAAGTACCTAAGATTATTATAATTATAGAGCACGCGCGTTACGTGCGCGGTATATTTAAGGTAATAGCGCTATATCTTAAAGTATTATACTATAGCGAGTAGTTCTTTATTATATATATTATACCATACTTTTAGGCTAGTAAGCTTTTAACTATAATAAGTAATTAGGTACTAGTAGAGTTAATCTTTCTATCCTAAAGGCTGCAGAAGTATACCGCTATAGGTATAGTTAAAAGCGTTAATAATTACTATTAGGAGTAGATTAAGGTTAAAGTAGCAAAGTAGAGGAGCCTACGTAAACGTAGCGCGTAGCTTATAGAATACCTACTAAGCGTTATCGGGCCAGGACTAAGTTTAATACTATTTAGTAAGCCCTTTTAACTTACGCTTTTACTTCTTCTCCCTATTTAACGTTAGGTCGTAATGCGCCTATATAAAAATATATATATAAGGGGTATACGGTATCTAAGTAGTTCTAGATAAATTACCTATAGAAGTTGGCAAAGCTAAGGAAAACCTAGATATCCCTATAGGATTTAGGCTTAGGCTATTCCTTAATAGCTTTTACGCGGGTAGGGTCCATTATAATATCCCTAGGGGTAATAATAAAGCCTAAGAACCCAATATTCTTAGTATAAAAGATGCATTTTAACAGTTTGGCGTATAGGCCCTAAGTGCAAAGCTATTGCAGTACCTGCTTAACGTGCTTAACGTACTTATCCTTATTATTTAAGTAGATAAGAATATAATTTAGATAAACTATATAGATAGTATCCATTAGGGTTTTTAGAGCTTTATAGATATAGCTCTAAAAAGTTATATGGGCGTTAGTAAGACTAAAGGGCATTACTAGGTACTTAAAGTGACTATAGTATATCTTAAATGCGGTCTTCCATTTGTCTCCCTTTTTAATGCGAATCTTATAGTACGTATTATAAATATCTAGCTTTGTGAATATCTTTGCATAGCTAAGCCTATTAAAGAGTTCGCTAACTAGCGGTAGGGGGTACTAGTTCTTAATTATAATCTTATTTAGGCGTCTATAGTTAACGCATAGCCGCATTATACCGTCTACTTTTGGCATGAAGAGGATGGGTACTCTAGTAGGCGACTTACTGGGCCTAATCCAGCCCTTTTTAAGAGCACTATTTAGGTACTCTTATAAGATCTATACCTTTTTCTACGAGAGGTTGTAGAGGGGTATTTATAGTAGCGTTTTGCCTTCTTCTAAGTTGATTATATAGTCGTACTTAGAGTTTTAAAGTAGTATACTTGCTAGCTTATTAGAGAAAATATTAATCTCCTCTTTATATATATCTGGTAGGCCGGGGTCTATAGAGGTTAAGGCAACTATTACGTAGTAGTATGCTTTTAAGAGCCAGTAAAGAAAAGGGTACGGCTAATATATGTTTTATAGGTATGCTTATATTAAAAGTGCATATAGCTCTACTATAGTATACTTAATAGTTTTAGGGTTTTAATTATCTCCCCCCTAAGTTAAGGTAATCTATGCCGGCACTAGAGGGTCTCTACGGGTACTTACTACTAGTAATAGCAGGTCCTTTATTATATTTATAACTGGTATCTCTATATTTAGAGGATCTATATAGGTACTCGCTACTAGTAACGATAGGTCCTCTATTATATTTATAACCAGTGTAAAGAAGGAATCTTCTAGCTATAGCAAATAGAATATTTTCCTAGCCTTAATATCTACTAGGAGCGCATTAAGGGTAACTATTTAGAGGCGTCTGGGGTCTAAAGTATCCTAGATAAATTATCTAGAATAAAAGCTAATTAATAGATTTACTTCTGCGAGCTAATCCTATCTAAGAAGTATATTATAACTATCAAATAAGCCACCCTAAAAGGTCTATGGGCCAATAGTGTGAGGGGTACCCTAAAAGTCGCTAGTGGTAACTGTTAGATTATAAGCATCCTAGATTATTATTTGGTTGCTATTAAGAAAATGTGCAATAGGTTTACATAAACATAGCGCGTAGTATATAGGCAGGTTAAACTTAGGGACGATATTTTAATTAATAAGGTTAATTTAGTACCTATTATTATATAAAGTATGTAGGCGGACTTCGCCCTAAGGCGTATCTATTGTAATATATACTATAATGCGTTTCTTTTCTCCCTCTATATTAGGCCTTAGTTGCAGTTAAGAGAGATACGCTACTAGGGCTTTAGGTTTTCCGAAGGCCGGGCTAACTTCTCTTTATTAGCCTACTTCTAGTATTTCTTACAGTGGTAACCTGCGGGTCTCTTTTAACTCGTATGCGTACTACTAGCGTCTAAGGGGTCCTCTAAGCTATTCGGCTTTTAAGTAGTCTCCCTAGGAGTTTGCTTAGAAAAGCGTTGCCCTTTTTAGGTTTTGTTCCCTAAACCTAACTTTATAGAGCCTGTACTACGACCACGCTTTATACGCGATAATTTGCCGCTACCGCTTACGCGATTTTCTGCGAGCTTTATAGTATCGAGCAATTACTCTACATAGCGGATTTTATTAAAGAGGTCCTTAGTAGTTCTTACCCATTAAGTAAAGTTCTATTAAAAGAGCTCTACTTATAGGTAGGCTAGGAGATATAAGAACTAAAAGTCTACCTATTACTTAGGATTAATAAAAGGGGTATATAAGAAGAGGTCCTTTAAGCTATATATATAGGCTAGGAAGACGTCAAACCTCTAGTTCTCCTTTATAACAGCTATATAGTATATTATAGCGTTGTTAAAGCGTCTTACTATAGGGTTCCTAATCTAGTCCTAGACTATAGTCTTAAACTTATTCTATAGTAAAGGACCTTTATCCTTAGTGCCTAACCAGCAATAAACTAGTTAGGTAATTATCTTTTCTTTTATAAGACCTTTAATGGCCTAGCGCGTACGTCGCTTATAGTCGCAGTTAGCGTTATTAACCTTAAATTAGTTCTTAACTGCGGCGATCTACCAGTTAAAATACTATTAAGTAGTACCGCTAATATTGGGTAGTAACTTCTTAACCAGGGCGTTAAGATTTGTTTGGCGTATACGTTTGCTACGTAACTTATACTCTTTACTAGAAAGGCAACAAGAGGGCTTTATTAAATTAATAATACTCTATAAGTTAGCTATTTTCTTAGCCAGCTTATCTAGCTCCTTTATATTAGTAGTATTAGGTAAGACGCTAGTAACCTTGCTAAGCTCCTATTAAGCCTAGGTATATAAGTTAGACTAGTCTCTAGCGTTTATAGATATCTAATTATTTTAAGGTTTAGGAGGTGGCTTAAATGCTACTAGTATACTTCTAGCGGTTTTATCTGTACTAAATCCTAAGGCGTTCTACAGTTATATCGCCAGCGTATTACCATTAGGTGTAGGCGTTAGTTTTCTTTTCAGAGGTATTATAGAAAAATTAAACCGGCTATCCTCCTAAAGGGATTGGTAAGGATTTAAATATAAGGTAAGAATATAGATAGGGAGCTTAATAATGGAATAATAGGGTATATTATATAGACAGACAAATCCTTAAGGGAAAAAGGGGGAGTCTATGTGCGAGGTAGAAAGGGTTTTCCCTAGGTATATATAGCGCACATACCTTACGGGCGAGTTACCCCTAGGTCGCCCTAGGGTCGCTATACCTTGCGGCTATATAACTATCTACTTAGGTTTTACCTAACATATTCATTACTTAACGTCCAATTTGGATCCCCGTTGGGCCCACGCGGACTACTCCTTATATACATATAGGGAGAAAACTCTGTTTAAGAAAACCCCGTAATCTATCTCCCCGCCTGTTGGGACTCGCCTATAGGTCGCCTAT
>Ga0307515_10012450_pt1 | contig 16000 bp, 6 predicted proteins | sample 17_EM_MG_FD_194513 | JGI IMG/M metagenome (GOLD analysis project Ga0307515, IMG submission 194513) | Populus trichocarpa ectomycorrhiza microbial communities from riparian zone in the Pacific Northwest, United States - 17_EM | ecosystem: Host-associated > Plants > Roots > Unclassified | place...
AATTTATTATTAAGTGGTTGTTAAGATATTAAGGTATAAATTTGGTGAGTTTTGAGGTGGGCCACTAGCCCGCGTGGGCCACTAGCCCGCCGACTACGTTAAGCTTTAGGCCCTACTTAATAAACTTATAGGCCTTACCTTCTAGTATATCCGAGATATAAAGGATCTAAGATTGGACTATATTAAAGTAGTCCTAGTTACAGTTAAAGACTCCTTTAATCTTAATATGCTAGGTTTTAAAGTTAGCTTATCGTTCTAATAAGGTGCCTTTTCCGCTAAATATTAGCGGGTCTTTAGACTTCCGTTTTTTCTGCTAGGTTGCTACCGTTATTATAGGGGTTAATTATTTTAGAACGGCGATAGTCTCTGCCTAGGAGTTAATAGTTCCTATTTAGGAAGTAATAAGGGTATTAAGGCTTTCGTTAGCTTTCTTATTAGCGGTATTTATATTATATATAAACTGTAGTCCCGCTTTAATATTACTAAGGAACTTATTAGTATAGTTAATAAGGGTATAGTAAGCTTTGTTAGCCTTAAAGGTTTTAGGGTATAGTAGGGAGCGGCAGATTGTCTATGCGATATTAGGGTGTGTCTATATAAAGAAGTCTGCAAAAACTTCGCAAGGGTTCTGGGTTTTGGCCATTTCGGCATTATTAATGTCGCCTATTTAGGTGGTCTTTGGCGCTAAGAAAAAACTAAGGATTGTTCTAGGACTATACTGGATTATGGCGTATAGACGCGTTGGCTGCGCGCGCAGGTCACGATTGTTCTGGGGTAGAGATAACTAGGATATAGGGAATCAGTAATCGTGACGGGGCGCAATTGATAATAGCACAAACTGTCATAGTACTGTAATGAAGTAGACTAAATAACTACGTTGTGCTATAAAGAAGAGAAGAAGGTAAAAGGGGGTATTATATACAAATAGTAGGGCCAGCCGCCAAGGCGCTAGTGGTGGGCTAGCCAATAGTAGGAACAGTATACGTTAGGTTAGTGCCGTGATATCTTATTACTAAGTTCCTATAGACCTTATTTTATAAGTTTCTACTCCTTAAAATAAACCTTTTTATATACCTTTTTAAGACGGATTAACTAAGTGGACGCAATAAGACAAGAATTAAGAGCACGTTATTAAGTATCAGCAGCCTCCTTTTTAGTGTCGCAAGAATAACGAATTTCCGCTAGAGCGACGGACAGTTTATTATTAAGCTTTATAGCAGCTAATTAAATATAAAACCCTATAATAAATTACTTAGGGAACTTAATAACTACTAAGAGTAATAGGACGCGTATACTTAGCGTTAGAAATAGAACGAACATCGTAGAGCAATTAAATGTTTACTTTAGTATACTCTAAATAAGAAAAAGGTTACTAAGATAAAGGACTCGCTAACGCAATATAAACTAACCCCTTTTTCACATAGCGAGAATATAGAGACGGTATTATCTTACTAAATAATAGTATAGATGAGACTATACGCGCATAACAAAGAGTTAAAGAAGAAAAAGATACTTTAGGTATAATAAGTAACAATATTAACTAAATTAATTAGATAGATATTACACCTCTAATAAATAACTTAGAGATGCTAGGTATCTTTAAGGACGAAGATAAAAAGGAGGGAGATAGTATTATAGACGCTTTAAGTATAATATTACAACTACTAGGAGAAGAGTTAGAAGAAGCTAGTTGGTTAATATAGGTACGGTTTAGGATAGAACCTATAGAACCATATAACGAGGAATAGTAAGTAAGGTCACGTAATGTAATTTATATAATCTATATAATCTACAAGATCTATAATAGAGCAAATAGAGTAGATAAAGTAGATAGAGTAACGACTTTTATAGGAGTACGGTTGTGTATTTAAGGACCCTTAGTCCCTACCTAGATAGTTCCTTCCTCGTAGTGATTCTTAGAATACAATTGGAGTTAATCTATTAGGCAACCACTCCACCAGTTATTATTACGTTGTTGACTTATCTGCACCTACATACCCGGCCCATTAACGAGCCTACCGTAGTATCTACTACAAGGTTCCGTTATAAAGATCTTTATAATTATCCGTATAAACTATACTATAGGAGTTCTAAGGATATTATAAAAGCCATTAAGTTCCTGCTTTCTATATCTAGCTCTAATTAGTTATAGCTAGAGAAGAAATCTACCAAAGATATAACATCCCTCCCTACGTAGCGAGACACCCTCCCTACGTAGCGAGACACCCTCCCTACCGAGACATATAAGGGGTACTTTGACTTTAAGCAACTCGATTTCTACGCACACGTTAATATTTGCCACAGTTCTATATAAGTTATATGCTATAGCTATTTATAAACATCCTAGACCCCTCGCACCTAAAAGTTACGTTCGCATTGTTGCCTTCACGCTTAAGTTACAAAGAACCTTCTTTTCGCGTATAATAATGTTCCTTCGCTGCAGCACCACTATTAAGCTCTTACCACTCACGATACTTATAGAGGGGTCTTATCCGAACCCGAGAGCCTTACAATAGCCTGGTAAGTCATCATCAGCCTTGTGTCTGCTGTGGCGCCCAAATTCATGCAAGGTCGCCACGCTGATCGGTACCTCCGCTAGTGCTAGAACAGCCCCGCACGTCCCACATAATCATTACCTTGTAATTTACTCACAGTGGCTGTTAGGCCTGTGGCTATGCAGAGCCTTTACTCTCCTACGGACAGTCGGCGGACGACATATGCGTGCCGATGGAGACGAACGACAATAACATCGCCTTCTCCTTCACGAACCGCAGCGAGCCCGGCTGCACCACCACGTCCGCCTTCGGAACGGGGAATGCGATGTCCCTCAGGTGCGGGTTCCCGACCTGCACCACGCACACGACTACCGAGATCGTTAGGAACTGGGCCATACACATGGAGATAACCCCGAGGTCGATCGTCATCTTCTACGACGTCGAGGTCACCGCGACCGAGAGATCGATCAGATCTCGGCCACGACCAGCAGCGGCAGGCACTTCGACACCTACACCAGGACTACCGTCAAGAGGCACAACAGCCCCATCCTCAGCGCGATACCCCCGATGTCGTACATGATGACAGCGGTCAACCCCAAAACGGCCATGGACTACTTCATCAACTGGGTCGGAAACGTGACTGTGGACACAGGCGGGAGCTCGGCCAGAGACAGGGACGTTGTCATGGTGGCGCACAGCGGCTCGAAGCACGAACATGTTCTGATGATCAAGGCGATGATGAAGTGGGGCATCAACCCGCCGAGCTGGAGGTTCTCGGACAGCCTCCCGCTCTTCAAGATCGTGGTGCGCCCAGGCGAGAAGGCGAGCCTGATCGACCTGGTGGAGAGGTACACCCCCTGGTTCAACCACATGCCGCACGACGCCCTCAGCGACGCGAGAATCTGCCGGAGCAGTGGCAACCATTGCTGCATCATGTAAGGGAAGTGTGACGTCTGTCCACGTCTGTGTTGATGTCCGTGTTGACGTCTGTGTTGACGTCTATCGTACGTACACCCATGTCTGTCCACGTATGTCGATTGCGTACACGAATCCAGTACACGGACATCACTCCCGTCTATATATCGATAGTTAGACACACTCGTTCAAATAAGGTTGAAGCACCAAATGGACATCTCATTCTACTCTTCCATAATCACTCCTAACACCCCTGTGGCTCAAAGCTTTTGATGTCGGTCTTAGGCTTATGTGCGCTTCTCTTCTCGTTTTGTCTGTAGCCCGCAAGAGACTCCGCCTAAACCTCAGTTCCTCAGTACGTTCCCTGATTTCTCGCTGTCATCTGATAAGAGAGTAATACTTCCTCGGCTTCTGAACCATACAACCTAACTCTTTGTTTTCGAAGCTGGTCGGACCCTCGAATGGCTCTCTCGATAACACGTTCATTGACTACAGGTACATCGTCACGTAGGTCATCAATCTCCTTCGCCCTGAGTTGCTCGACAACCTGCCACACATCCCCCAGCACCGTGTACCTTGTCGCGCTGTAGAACCACATGCAGACCGCAACAACTAGAATGAGGTGTGCAGCGAGAACAGCCATGACGATATAGAAGCCAAGTCGTCGCACAGGCCGCTGGCATGGTACCATATGCGTCGTCGTGATATTCCCTCGAACTGTGAATGCGGGGAGCCAGTCGTAATACGCGTTTCGCAGCACCGATGTCACGAGGGCCTGCCACGCGAGGGCTGGGTTGCCTGTCTCGTCCATGATGTCGGTGAATATGGCGTTCAGAACAGGCGGAAGCGAAAGGTCATCTGCATATCCAAACTTCCGGAACAGAAAGTAGCTGTTCGTACAGTTTAGGCATTCAGCGGTGACTTCTTGCATGTATGTACTCGCATCGCGAGTATAGCCAGCTACGTCGCCAAGAAAGCTGTAGGTTGGTGGTGCTGAAGTCAGATTATAGCCGCTTATAGTACTTGTCTGAGCTGCGCAGTAATCGTGTCAGTGTATCTCAACGAGATTAGGGAATGGGTTATAACTCGTACTAGTTATAGTGGCGTTCCAGTTCCTCTCGGGCGAGAACGATGCCATATACCGTTCTAATGCTGCATCAACTCTCGCCATGTCGAGTCTTAGGACACCTTGGTGTGCTCGATCTTCGTTCGAAAGCGGCACGCCCAGCTGGTTCCGAATTTCTTTGGTGTCGACGCTTTCTCGGGAGTCGTTCCAATTTGGAGCTGGCTCTGTATGGGTGGCGTCCCTGGTAGCACTGATATTGAACTCCTGGACGTGGGTAAGACGATTTATGAACTGCTGGCTATTTCTGCAGAGGCATCAGATACCTAGAGGCCGAAAACACAGTAGTAGTCTTACATAGCATCGAAGCAAGTAGTTATACTGATCCGACCGTGTTTGCCTTTGGAAGTGGGAGTAAAATCTAACCAGACGCCTCGGTCGCCCACTACAATAGTAGCATTAGGAGATGTGAATACCGCTTCAAGTGTTTGATTCTTGCCATAGACGGCGCTGGGTGTTTGAACTTCCATTAAAATAATCATGCGGCCGAGATCCACACGCCAGGTTGTCTGTGATTCTTCGCTAGTTGCAGTCCAGCTTCCATTTAAGGTGTATCGGAGTGTGTCATTCTGAGTTGGATCTAGCTGATTGATGAGACCGCCACCTTGGCCGAGCAGGGCCTCACTACCTGCTAAAGGAACGCATGCTCTAAACGCACGATAGTCTTGCAATTGCTGGAATTGGTTGAGTGAACAACTCAGCTGAAGCTCAGCCCCTGGTGCATGGCTGGATGTGCCAAGCCGTACCAAATGAGCAAGTTCGTCCGGGATGCTGTTTGGTAGCATTTTTGCGGACAAAGATGGTGGGAGGGGAGCGGTGAAATTTGATGGATAGAACTTCCACTCAGTAAGGTTTGGACGCATGCAAACGACACGGGCATCGAACAAGGAAGCTGGACCATTATACTTCAAGAGAGAAGTGCGTTGTTCTTTGTCTGCGACTGGAAGCAGTGCTCTGATGGTACGGCCTGTGTCTAAAATATACTCTGACCGAGACTTGGGATCTTCGGACCACTCGGCGAACGTGGAGAAGTCGGGCTGCGAGGATTCGAAATAGCTTGGATTAAGGAGCATGAGTCTCGAGAACACGTTGATATAGTCGTCCAACGCAATGCCGAACGGTACATTATGCTCTGTCGGGCGGCCTAGCACACTTCCAGACCGGACATCCGAGAGTAAGACGGTCGACGTGAATTGGGATATCAAGCTTGTGCATGCCAGACAAGCTACCATTGTAAATACTGGGAAATTTCGGTTCTTCCAGAAATCGAGTAGCGAGAAAATGGGCCCCAGGTGAGCATACTGGATGACGGATATAGCGGGGAGTTGTCGTAGAAGTACACCGTCTCGCCATTCCACGGATATGCAAGCTAGCATGGCTACGGCCAATCCAGCATGTGTAGCCACAGCAAAACGAATAGCTAATGTCGATACTGTGACAACTTGAGCAGTGCGGTCCTCCCTCACAATCTCTTGCCAGTATGGATTCGTGTCTCTCCCAAACCAGAGAAAGGTGATGGCGAGTATGGCGAGTATGAGGATGGTGAGCGCGCCGACGCCGGAAAGAAGCAGAAACTTGCCTAGCCTTAGAGTCTTCTTTCGTTTCAAGGTGAATGTTCGCGACGATTGCTCTGTAGCGTCGGTATCGGTGTTGTCTTGGGCAATTTGAGATGAGACCGAGTATTCTGAGGTAGTATGCCTGCTCCGAAAGCTAGACATGATGGCACGAGGGGCAAATCGGCGGCAGGAACGCGAAGTCGTCTTCGTATCTCAGCGATGCGTTAACAGCTGTCGTCTCCTAGGATGCTCAAGGTTATGTATGTCGCAAGCGCGAGGGGACAACGTAGTCGGGCTTCTGCTATGTGTCTGGCTCATTTAAACAAAGGATGATGCTGGATCAAGGCTACCACTCGACAAGGCTGAGAAACATCGATATGTTAGCTGAAGGCTAATTACAGTACAGTAAAGCCGCGTTATACCGTTATCTTGGTATACCGTTCCTCTACGGTATAACGGTCAATAGCCATGAACAGTTGATTTTACTATGAGGTTTATAAGGCTTACGTTCAAATTTAATACGCCGTTACGTTTAAAGCTCTCTTATACAAAAACGGTATAGCGCGAGCTATTATGGTGTTTAAAACCCTATTTTTAGAAGCATTAACCCCTTACTCTTAAGCCTATAAACCAGCACCGCAGCCATTAATATTTATTAATTTAACACCCCTCTTGCCCTATATAATGGCGAAGCCTAAGGACGACCCTAAGCGCCTTCGCCGCTATAGTATTTTAGAGCGTAAAAGGTAGCAGATCCGGGTATACTGCTATAAGAACCCTAGAAAACCTCAGAGAGACGCTACTCGCTTTTTTACCGATTAATTTTAACGCCTTATTTAATAGTCTATTATATTAAACTCCTTAAAGCCTAAATATAAGTACCTTAATTCACTAGTCCTTTAACACAGCTAGGAGGGCTTTAAAAGGCGTAGAGTTCCTAATAATCCTAAGCTTAAAGAAGCGCTATTTAAATAGCAATAGCGGATATAAGCTGCTGATATACTTATTACCGGTAACCTTATTTAGGCTATAGCAATAAAGCTTTAGAATATAATGGCGTATTATTAGGGTTAATAATAGCCTAGCCTCTTAAGCGGTTAGGTTAATAACTTTAAAAAGAGGAATTAAATATTAAGACGGAAACTATATAGCAAGGCTAGGTTAGCAGATATAGAGGGCGCTAAGAAGCGTATATAGGAGCTTAGGGTTATTATAGATGCGTACCTAAATTAAGACGTCTATAATATAGATAAGGTAGGGCTTTTTTATAAGGCTACGCCGGATATAGGACTTATAACTATAGGGCAATTAGGCACTAAAAAGTAAAAGGAGCGTATTATAACCGTTTACTACAGTAATATAGACGGCAGCTATATTATACCCCTATAGATTATTAGAAGAGTAAAGAATCCTTAATATTTTAGCACGTAGCGCAGTAACCTTAAGGGCCTTAACTTCGCCTAGAGGTTTAATAAAAAGGCCTAGATAACGGCGTTAATATTCCTTAATTATATTAAGTGGTTTAACGGCTTAATAGGCGGTAGAAAGGTCCTTTTATTTATTAATTCTACTCCTAGCTATACTAGGGGTATATTTATAATATTAGAGCGCGCCAGCTTACTTAATACTAGGGTTAAATTTCTGCCTAAAAATATTACCTCTCTCTATTAGCCTCTAGATTAGGGTATAATTTAAACCTTTAAAGCCTATTACCGCCGCTACTAGCTATCCTATATAGTAGATTAGGTAGAACAAGATAGGAACCCCCTTAAGACGATAAACGTACTTAGGGCCGTTTAGTGGGCTATCACAGCATGGCATAAAATTAGCCCTTAAACCGTAATAAATTGCTTTATATATTTAACAATCTTTAGACCCTACAAGGGCCCCTAGGGTACGCTAAGCGGGTATAGCGAGCCTTAGCTTAAGGCCGAATTAGAGGTATATTGGCAGAGAGTAATTCGAGGCCGTTAAGCTGCGTGGGTAAGACAAACGACTATCACAAGCTTCTTTAAGTAGTTATGGATAGAGAGAAGAGTTAATTTAGCCCCTTGCAGCGATTAATAAGTGAGCTCGCAATATAACGTTTCCATACGGCATAACGTTCAAACCCCCTACTACCGAGCTGAACGGTATAACGCGGCTTTACTGTATAGACGAGGCTGAACATTCAATGTAACATGCTAATGCGGCAACATCAAAACGACCGTTTACGCGAGCACAACGGCCCCTGCGTACACCTTCCGACTAGAAGAGCCTGACAGCCAATTCCTCCTAATAGTCGAAGATTCACCCGCCATGCGCCTTGTTGTAGGCAAGCATGTGCCTTGTAGTAGAAGACGGCGACTCCGGCATGCACGCTGTATCCTATAGATTGAAGGTGCACCACGGTGGTACGAGCTGAACACGCGCGCTTAGCTGGCAAAGACAAGGCAAGGGTTACGTGTTGTGCCGCATATGGCTGAGAAGGATGATTATGGATGGAGGGGTAGACTGGGAGGTGATTCGCGAGTTCATGAGACAGCGCGAACTGAGAAAAACCACGGCAGTTTTCATCCGGCCCCAAAATTTGTTTGGTTTTAGGTGTAGCAGGAACTCGCCCCGTTCTTACATTAATGGCCACTTATCGCCGCTCTTATGACGTCAATCGGTGTATGGCAGGCACTTCGAAACCCTCCAGCCCCGCCGTTTGCAGATGTTGCACTACATGGTCCCGCGGACTCTCTCTAACTCTAGATTCCACCAGTGATGGTAAGCTGTTATGGCCCTCAAAATACCCCCTCAAGATTTAAGGGATACTTACTAATGGCTACTGTGCAACGATTGGAATAGGACTACAAAAATCGCAATCGGCTCTATTGGTAATTACCAATCGGTATTAAGTGGCTTAAGGCTGTTGCACTATCTAGCTATTTCCTTCTGCATTCACTCTAAGCTCAACAGTTTGCGCTGGCAGCGGCACTTGATGAGCAGCCTTTGCCGCGAAACAGTAATCCTCGCTATCGACTCTTTCTGCCAGGACTCTCGATTGTCCTGAGGTAGTCAACAGGAGAATGAAGATCCTTTTAGATTCACTCTGGAACTGGGAAAGTACGTCGAGGAAGTCATGGCACCAATCAGCCCCGCCTCCCTATGAAACGATGCATCGACGAGCACTGGAAGGAAGGAGAAGGTGTTCGGATCAGAGCACTCAGAAACACTCATCAGCGCCGGTAACCTTGGGTCGGTGTTGTCGAGGCAGGGCAAGTACGAAGAGGCGGAAGACCTAGAGATGCAGGTATTGACGATAAGATAGGGTGTCCTTGGAGACGAACACCCAGATACACTGACGGCCATGAACAACCTTGCATTCACGTTCAAGTCCCAACCTCGCAATGAGGAGTCTATAACATTGATGGACTCATGTTTTCACTTATGAAAACAGATCCTTGGCCCTTTTCATCTTATTACGGAATCCTCACTCGAATGGAGAGCACAAGGATAGGGCTTTAACTTAATGCTGCTTTAACTATAGATAGAGAGCTAGTGCAACGTCGGCATAGATGGAGCCGTGTAAGCGTGCTTACGAGTGATAGTACAATCATGAAGATGGTTCTGCAATCAGATGTTGCCACCAAGTGTCAGCAGGATGGCCGATCCACTCCCGCCACACCCTTGCCATGAACGTCCGGATTGGATGGCATTGCGAAGAGATATAAGGATCATTGCCGATGACAGAGGACGGCATGCAGCCCTAGATAGCAAAGTGCCTTGCCAAGCATAGCTACCATCAGATCTCTGCTCTACCGCACCCATCCCTCATGAACATGTCAGAGGTCAAACTGAAGCATATCTCCACCGCTCTATAGACTGCAGTGCTCATGTAAGGAGCCGTTTGTTGTTTGGCCGTGCGACAGCTATATCACCAAGATATGCAGAGCCTTTCCACCTTCGTATATGCTTGCAACTACGGCTTTCTACTAGTAACACTGTATCCACTTGCCGAAGCGCAGACTTCGATCTTGGTATTCCGTATCATGCCGATCTCTGTCCGCTGCCATGCCCACTATGTCTGAGGCCCACCCACACACTCCATCTTATCTTAGACGAGCTAAGACTAGACATCTGGCTGCTGCTTAGTATATTGATCGGTTATGATGGGCTCGAGAAGCATGAGGACGTGACGGGCTGAAGCATGTTCTTTGTTCAGTCAACGGCGGTACCAACGGCGGGTCTGCGGAGCTTGAGGGCGACGTGATGGTATGTCTCTATGTTACGAAGCTATCGAAGTAGACATGGTTGTGCATTGGACCGCATCTCGAAGTTGTACGATGGCTGTGTCGAAAGCTGATTGCGGTTTTGATGTTGTCTCGTTCCCAGACCTTCTTGCCAAGGCTTACCTTGCCAAGCCGCTAGCCGCTTTTGGCAAGACCTTTGTTAGAAGGTCTGGTACACGGTTCGGATTTTTATTAGTCCCACGCGGGGCATTTAGGCCTATATACACCTACTTTAAGCCAAATTATCTTAACTTCTATAGCTCCCTAAGCTATTCCTAATGGCCAGAATTACTAAATTAAACCTGGCAAAGAAGACTATATTGCCCAATTTGCCCAATTCTAATTTATTATCTTATTATCGCGCCTAATGCCCCCGAGTTGTAGCAGCCATACCTCTCCTATAACTACCGCCGCCCTCTTCCTACTATAGCCAGAGTACCTAAACCGATGAGCTAGCTTTAAATAAAAATTAAGGACTATAAGTCTTTTATTTAGAACGCGAAAGAGTTAACTTAATATTAGAATAGCTATATAAGCACTACTAGGGCATTATAACTTTTATTAAGTATTATATAACCGCTTCTAGCCCTTCTAATTATAATATGCTAGAGTAATATACAAATAGGCTATAAAAGGTAATATTTAAAGAGCTAGACGTTAAGGAATAGCTTATAGTGTATAGTAATTACTAGCTAGGAAGGCTCTATTAAGAACCTTTATATAAGCAGATAGAGTAAAAGTTAGAGAATTTTATACGCCTAAGAGAAGAGAACAGAGTTATTATTTCTAGTAGGCTTGGATAATTTAACGCTAAAGAACTAGTTAAAAAGCTTAAGCTTAATATAATTACTACTAACGTATAGTGCCTTGCTTTAACGCTATAGAGCTTCCTTATAGCTTTAGTTTAGTAAAGGCTATATACTAATTCTCGTAATATTACGCCTTACTATAATAAGCTCTTTATAGTATACGCAATCCTAGTAAACGTATAAGCCCCTTAAGCTAGCTACTGGTTCTATACTACTTTAGGGGTTTATTTATATAATATAGGTATTAAAAGAAGGTATATTACGCTTCTTTATAAGTTAGGAGTTATAATATTATATACCGGTTTTACTAAAATATAAAAGGAACTAGAGGAAGTTAGTAGGGTATATACTTCCACACTTAAGGGTTTAGATAAGACGCCTCCGTTACTATAAGTGGAGGGTATAGTTAAGGTATCTTAGCTATAGATCGCGTACTTAAGGCTTCTTAGTTACTGCTAGTATAATAAATAGTAACTTTTTTATAGCGTATAATTAAGGTAACTGCTTTAAAGAACTGGAACTAGCTAATAGTTATATATAATAACTTTAACTAGAATAAAAGGGTTTAATATAAGACTATACTAAACACTAATAAGCACCTCTCCGCTACTACTTCTAAGCTTATACTTAACCCTAAGTTTCCGTATAATGGTTTTTATACTTTTATACTTAAACCTATAAAACAGCTTATTTATAGCGTGATTTTTAATTATCCTGGCAACTAGGCAGATAGCTATATAAAATAGTGCTAGTTATATTAGATTTCTAAGGCTATTATATATACAATACTAAAAGTTAAAGAGCTTAATATTATCGCAGACTTCTAGCCCAATATACCTATTATAAATTGTCTCCTTTTACAAAAGCTACGCCACTTTATATTAGGTCCAATTCTAAAGAATAAGGGTACTCTAAAGGGCACGTATAGTGTTCTTAGGAATATATTTAGTGGTAATAATAGTAAATACGGGTTTTAAGAGGGCTAGCTAAGGTATAAGGAAGGATCCTTTAATAATAGTAAATTAGTCTTAATTAATGGCGATTAGAAAACTATAGGCCTCCTTTAATCTATATAGTAAGAGCGCTATTTTAAAGAGCGTTACTATAAATAGCTAAAATAGTTTCTTCCTATAGCTAAATTATTCTATTAGCGAACTAACTATATAGATATAATACACGATATTTATAGCGGACTATCCAACTACTTTAAATCGTTAGATTACAGTAAGGTCTACCTTAGCGCGCATTAGGGTTATAGGACGCCGTTTTATTATAAAGAGGAGGTTATAATTAAGTCCTTTAACGCCTAAATTACTACCTCCTTCCTTAGTCTTTTTTCTTAAAATAATAAAAACCAGAGTAATAAGGGGGTTAATAATTAGATTACCGAATAAGATATTAAAAGAGGTAATAAAACGGCAGTAGTAAGAGTAAGATTTCTTACTACCTTACAGCGCATTTAAGAGGAGTTCTTCTTGCTCAGTTAACGGTCCTATGGTAATAAACTAATTAATAAGGTGTTCTAAAACTATGTTTAATTTATATAAGATATAGAGATCTACCTTATATTAAAGTTTGCTATTAAGCACGCTGATGTTAGGCTTATTAAATAGGTAATTATTCGCTGCTGTTTTCTCTTTACTAGCAGTGCAAAGAGTTAATATATATAGTTAGCTTTATACCTTACTAAATTGCTTATAACTAAAGCCGCGGATTAAGTCCTCTAAAGATTATTACTTACTAGTATGTTAGTTAATTATAGAGGCTAGCAAAATAGTTAGTTTAAGATAGATTAACTTAGCGAACATTATAATCTTGTTCTTAAGCTTCTTTTTTAAGGCCAACGGCGAACTAGTTTAGATATAATAGAGTTATTTACTTAAGTATTACTTATCGCTAGTTACTACCTAGAGCTACGGTATACTATAGAGGACGCGTGTAGCCAATTTAATAGCATATATTATACGCTAGCTAACGCAGCTACTAATATATATTATCTTACGCTTAAGCTATTAACTACTATTATAAGGCGGCCTAGCGGATAAAAGAGTTACCTTAGCTATAAGGATATTATTAATATTGGAACCTAGAGACTCTCTAGGGGTTTAAAGGAAGGACAGCCTATAAAGCTACCTTCTAAATTAACCTTATTATAATTAGAACCTTCTAAAGCTAAAAAGCAAAGAATCCCAAAGTAACCAGCTTACTATAACTCGCTTATTAATAGCTTTAATGCAAAGCTACAAGGGCGTATTCCTATAGTAGAAGGCCTTAACAATATTAATATAGATAAGCCTAAGATAAGACTAATTAATACCTTACTTAATAGAGCTGTACTTAATACCTAATTTTATAGACTTCCTATCTAGTTCTAGTGTTCTATTTAATTAGTAAGTTAACTATCTATATAAGGTATAACACTAATTAATATATAACTATTTAACTTTTCTATTACGGCGGAGCCTTAGTTTTAATTGCTTAGGAAAGGCGTAGTGTTTTACTAGAGACCAGAGCAGTTACAATTAATAGTAACTTTAAAGATAGCTATTACTATAGCGCCAGCGCTAATCCAAATTAACTATTCGCCTAGGGTAGGAGAAATTATATTAATAGTAGACTTAAGCGGTGCTAAATAGGGAGTAATGTTAAACCAACTTAATAAAAAAGATAGACCTTACCCGTATAGGTTTAAGAGCGGAATATAGTTAAAGGGAGAATAAAAGTATAACTCTAGAAAGCTTAAGTATAGAGCCCTTGTTATGGACGCTTTAAGTATAATATTATAACTACTAAGAGAGGAGTTAGAGGAAGCTAGTTAGTTAATCCAGGCACGGTTCAGGATAGAGCCGATAGAACTATATAACGAGGAATAGTAACCAAAGTCACGTAGGGTAATCTATATAATCTGTAGGATCTATATAATTCGTAATAGAGCAGATAAAGCACACGTATATTACGTATAAGAAGGATTCTTAGGAGTACGGTTGTATATTTAAAGGACTACAGTCCCTACCTAGATAGTTCCTTCCTTATAGTAATTCTTAGAATACAATTAGAATTAATCTATTGGGCAACTACTCCACTAGTTATTATTACGTTATTAACTTTAATTTGCATTACCTATATACCTAGCCTATTAATAAGCCTATTATAGTCCTTGCTATAAGGTTTAGGGTTGTTTTAGATAAATCTTATCGCGATAAGGATATCCATTGCATCTTATCGCGATAAGTCTTGGCATACCCCAAATAAATTTTCAGTCGCCTTCTTCTTCTTTATTATCGTATAAAATATGACTTCAGAAGTGGAATCAGAAGCTCTCGACTCTATTAATACCTCTAAATCAAAAAATACAAGAGGTCGCTCAGCTCTTTTGACATAGGAGCATACCCATCTACTAGGCAGTAATAAGCCCGTACAAAATAAAAAAGCCCGTCTTTTATTCTATTGTAAATACTACACAGAGTTATACGCTGCATAGTTAACTTCCAACTTCCAAAACCACTTAGCGTTAAAGCATAGCATTACGGTTAAGCCTAAAACCAGTTATACAAAAGAAGCAATACGGGATTAATTAAAAGACCTTTACCTTAAAGCGTTATCTTAAAATAAGATAGAAGAGCTAGATTCAGAAGTACTCCGAGCGGTCCTAAATAAAGAAGTTATTAATAAGGCCCTTATCACATTAATTATTATACAAAACTTACTATTTTAGATAGTCGAGTGGCTAGAGTTCCATATTCTTCTACAGTCGATTAATCCTAAAGTAGACGGCCATATAACTATAGCCCATTTAACAGTTAGTAAAAAGATCTACAACTTATAGCTATCGCAAAAGGATATTATACAAAAGAGGCTGCAGTCTACACTAATAAGTATTCATCTCTCTATCAATATCTGGACCTCTCTAAATAATTACCTTCTCCTTATAATTTGCGGCCATTTTATAGACAGTTAGGAAAAGCTTATAAACGCTCTTCTCAGCCTCCGTACGGTAGCCTCCTATAGTGGGGACAAGTAATAAAATACTCTCCTTCTAATGCTTAAGGACTACGGGATTACGTAAAAGCTAGGTGCCGTTATATCCGATAACCATACTATAAATAATAAGCTCTGTTATACAATAAGCGACTAGTTTCTTTAGGAAGAAGGAATTAAATGGAATCCCGTCTACTAACGGATCCGGTATTAGGGTTATATTCTTAACCTTACCATATAGGCTTTCCTCTTTAAAAACTTAATTAGTCTTAATAATATTAAGTTATATAAAGAAGATAAGGTAAAAGGAAAAGAGTTAGATCTAAAAGAGGAGAAAGAGAAAAGTAATATATTTTAGAAACTTGGCGCACTTAGAAAGCTTTATAATATTACCGTATATACCCATAGCTTAGCTAGTCGTATAAGGGAGTTTAAAAGTCTTATAGGGAGAAGAATTCTGCTTAATAATCGTACAAAATGGAATAGCTGGTATTTTATACTTAGCGTAGCAATTAAAAAAGAGTCTGCCCTTAATACGTATACTAAGCATAACCTTAATACACTTAAAAAGGACTATCTTAGTCTAAAGGACTAGGAGGCGCTTTATACAATAAAAAGTTTTCTTTAAATATTCCACCAGGTAACCCCAAAATGCCAAGGACATAAAGCAACGCTTAAGAATATACTCTTTATAATAGATATTATAATTAAGCACCTTAATAAATCCCAGGTTAGTTTATCCCCCCCTTTTTATTTCTTAATTTAGCTAATATTATATAATAGAGGGAGTATATATCTAATAAGGAGTTCTCTAAACGCATTAAAAATGCTTAGAATACCTTTAATAGATATTATTATAAAACAGATA
>Ga0307515_10012451_pt1 | contig 15999 bp, 13 predicted proteins | sample 17_EM_MG_FD_194513 | JGI IMG/M metagenome (GOLD analysis project Ga0307515, IMG submission 194513) | Populus trichocarpa ectomycorrhiza microbial communities from riparian zone in the Pacific Northwest, United States - 17_EM | ecosystem: Host-associated > Plants > Roots > Unclassified | place...
ACAGGGGTAATACAGTAATGAGACATATGATGGCGAGAGACATATGAGTCAAGAAACGGGTGGTGAGTCATAAGGTAATGCGAGCCTCAGTAGTCGGTTACATTATCCATTAATTATTAGTAGAGGGGGCTATATCCTAGCGAGTTATTAGCTTCTAATTAAATCTTATAATCGTATATTTGGTAGGGGGGTAGCATATTTAAAGCTGCTTTCAAGAACGCGTCTCTGTGGCTTAAGAGGTAGGTAAAAAGGAGGCGCTTAACCAGCTCCTCGTTACTTTCCTTAGCTAGCCCTTCTTCCTTCTCGTTAATAATCCGGTTAATTTTATATAAGCTAGTCATAAAAACCTTATTATCCTTCTGGTATATATTAAAGTAAAACCCTATAGTACTAATAGCCGCGATATCTAACGTAGGGGGGTTATGTAATAGTAGGGGTGTATATAATTTCCGAGGCTTCTAGGGTATTAACCTTCTTATTCCTCCCTTTAGCTCCTACTATATCTTCCAGAGGCTATCTCCCGTATCCTATTAGTAGGTCCTCTTCTATATAGGTCGGATCTCCGCAACTTAGGCGACTTCTATATTACTATCTATTCCGCTTCCATATATAGAGTCCTCTTTAACTATAGCACTACGGGAGAGTATCTTTATTGGTATAGGGTTCTTACTAGCTTCGTAACGAGCGTCTTTCTATATAAAGGCTAGGTCCCGGTCCCTAATATCCTACTTATAGGTAGGATCCGCCTCTACGGCTAATATCCTACGGTTAGTTCGGATCTCTTTAATAAAGGAGGGTAATTTTAGTCTATCCTTCGGCTAAATAAGCTGCCTTTATTATATGTTTAGCTAGATATTAAAATAGGACATTTACTTCTAACTAAGGATTATATTATGGGAACCTAGGTCTAGGATACAGAAGGGTATACTATATAGGCGTCGTCTATTAAGAGAAATATATAACTTTAATACGTAGGTAACCGGCTTACCGGCTTAGCCGTTATAGCCTTTTACTTAAATAGGCTTCTCTAGCTAGGTGGCTTTCACATTTAGGAACCTAGTAACGTTAGTTATATAGGCAGTATCTATAAAGGCAAAGCTATTTACTCTAGTGTTAATAAGGGCGGTTGTGTTAACTCTATATACATTTTAAGATACTATATATAGAACCATAAAGTGTTTTCCACCTATTAACTAACTTAGATTAATCTCTTTAAGATTAATAGGGTACCCTAGGGGGGAGTTTTTCCCTAGGGTTCTTCTTTTCTCGACTTATCGGACGTTTCTCCTTCCTCTATCTCCTTAATATCGCCTATATCTTTCGGCTCCGAGCAAGACGAGGTAAAGTGTCTATCTTTTCCGCAATTAAAGCACGTAGCTGTAGTAGGGTCGATCGGGGTGTTATAGTAGGTATTAGTTAGGGGCGTAGCATGTGGTTAATTGGGAGAGGCCCGCTAAAGGGCAGTTATACCTACCTTAGGTATAGGGGTACTTTCCACTAGTATTTTAGTGCCAGCCCCAGTAGGTGTAATTATCGGTTTTTAATTACTACGGGATTTCTTCTGCCGATTAGTGCGGGCATTAATTCGCCGTAGTTCTAAATCTAATAACAGATATTAGGCTGTAAGTCTTTAGTGGGTTAGTAGGTTATCTAGGGCTACTATAATCTTCTCTTATAATTAAACCGTTAGTTTGTCGTATAGGTCCAATCGGTAGTTTTTAAGGGGGACCTAGCCTTCGCCTGCTAGGTATAGGAATTAGGTCTAGAACTCGGTAAAGGATTAGTTTAGTCTTATTATTAGGCGATTATAGTTATACCTAGCGTCGCGTACCTTGTTCGGGTTCACGTAGATAGCCGCTAGGTGCTATAGCATCTTATTAACAGATATAAACTAAATAGGTAACTCGTCCTTAAACTTAGCTTAGAGGTGCTTTTAGGCATCCCTAGTAGTTCAACTAAAGAGGTAAAGCATCTTAGCTTCTTTAGAAAGGAAATGGTCGTAGTTAATATAGAGCTTTCCTTATATTTAAATCCTCTAATTCTTAAAGGTAGGGTCTATCCCGTTAGATAGTGGTTAGAGGTTAAGGAGCTTAACGGACTTTAATTACTTTATTATCGTTTCCATACTCCTAGGTATATTATTCTTAGTTAAGTGGATAGGTTAACTAGGACTTCTAGAAGGGGGAGCTAAGCTGCTTTAAAGAGCTGTAAGGCTGTTTAGGATCTCTTATAGGGTCTCCTATATACTTTAAGCTTAGAGACGGTCGGCTTCTTAATTAGCCGTCAGGGCACGAATCTGCTTATATACGTCTATAATATTATTATTATCTTCAATTTCGGATCTTAATTAAATCTCGTGTTCTTCTTAGGTTGGGGCAGCTCTTTTAAATAAGCTCGCTTTAGGTGCTATTGTTAGCTTCCTAGGGTTCGTTAGAATCGTATAATTCGGTTTTAATTCTAGGGGGTATAGGTCTAGTCCTATCTGGCTCACAAAGTGGGGTATTATTAAGGCCTTCGCAGGCAGTATAGAGTTGTTTTAATGTCTGAGTATAGCGCGTCAACGCGTCATTACAGACGAAGATCTTCTCTTTTTTAGGGGTGGGATATTATTAAGGCCTTCCCAGGCAGTGTAAGGAGAGCTTAGTATAATATAACGGCTCGCACAAATGCCTCTAAACTAAAGCTTATAGATTACTATCTAGTAAAGATACTAAGCTAAGGAGAAGAAGAAGAAGGATAATTGTTTAGGGGCAGTAGGTAGACATATCGCGAGGGCCGCCAAGGCGCTAGTGGTAAGCGAGCTAATAGCGATTTTCTATGCCGGGCATGGAAAATCCTGATTGGTTGAATATGGCAGGTGACGCGCACTAGCACCGTCACACTACTAAAGAACTCTATAAGTAGTAGAAGGTGCAGCCGTATAGACTAGATATTAATAATAAGGATAATACCTTACTATACTATCACCGGACTATATTTAACTAAACTTAGTTTCTTATACCTAAACGGGACCGCCTTATATCTATCCTTTTTAAGGTCGCTGCCTTATAGAGCCCTATAGGTCTTAGCACTCTCTATAATATAGTTACGCTATATTAAAAGGATGCTAAAGTAGAGTTTCGACTAGGCTTAGAGCTAGAGAGGTACTATTGGAAGACAGCTTAATCTCCACTCGGCGATATAAAGGCGAAGACTACTTACAATTAGAGGTATATATACAACTGCTATAAGAAGAGTTATAATAGCTTTTTCAAGCTATACTTCTAATATAACTAGTAGATTTTTAGGGAGGTATAATAGAGCGGCCACTACTAAGCGCATCTAGATAACTATAAGATACTTCCTATTTAATACGACCCTCTTATATATAATAGGGTGCTCACTACTACCGGCTACTATCCTTTCTACCTTAGTAGTACTGCGCTAGCTATAGTATAGATACATTAATTCCTAAAACGGGCTATATAGAAAGAGCATATCCACAGGTATATGGAAACCCTAGACGAAAGCAAACCGCTAAATTACCCTTACCCAGATTTACAATATAGGGCGACATTTAATTTAGTTAGGAAGCTAAAATTCTATCTCTAGGATATTTATTACCTTAACTTTATTAAGGAACTAAAATTACTAGAAAGATTAAAAGAAAACTATAAGATAAAAATATAGCCGGCCAAAGTTAAGAGGCAGAGGTTTAGCTATAAGAAGGAATTAAGCATAGGTAATAAAGCTCTAGCTAAAGTAGGATACGGTTTTATTAATAAGACGATAGAAAGTATTAGCTAATACCTATCTAACAGATCTATAACACCCTTAAGCCGTTTAATATTAGATTTCGGCAGTTATATAAGTAGTAGCTAAACTAAGAACGGAAGCTTTCCTAATACCAATACCCCGCCGCCATCTATATGCAGTAGGATACTTAAGAAAATTAACCCTAGACTTCTCCCTTAAGTAGCGACCCAGAGTAGCGTAATATCTAAGTATAATGTAATTAATATAGTAGACCTTATAAACCCTAATAAAGATAAAACGCTTGCTCTAAATAAAAAAGATTTTAATATAACTTTAACTTCGCGTATATATTAATAACTAACGGCTAAGATTATTGCGTCTAACTAGGGTATAGATTATCTTATATACGTAAGAGACATAGAGGACCATTTAACTATTAATGCCTTATTTTGCGGTGTAAAACTAGAGGACTTAACTAATACTACTCTAAGCTTAGGATACATGGAGATTGGAAAGTAGAAGTATAGCGCTCTAGACGCTCTAGTTATTCTTAATAGTGCTAATCTACTTAGCCCTAGGTATATTAATTCTAGTATAACCCCTTATAATATATACTTAGAATATACCTCTGCTTCTAATCTATAGATTAACAGCCTACTATTACTAGCTAAATACACTAAGGGCAATATTAGAGAATTAACCTATATCCATATAAATCTCCTCTCCTAGGTTAACTAGTAAAGGCCTATACTATCTAGTCTAGGTCCCTTATACTATACTAAGCAGCGTTAGTATAAAGCCTGGGTTAATATCTAAGGAGCATTTAAGTTTATACCAGGTGAAGCGGGTCTATTAGATCTCCTCTCCAACCTATACCCTAGTCCGCTGCTAAAGCATCTAAAGGTCCTACCTAAACCAATTATTCTAGCCATTTGTGTTATAGGTTTATTTAAGAGTACGTATAAATCCTTTGGCTAATTACCTTATAGTTTTACGGTTGTGAGCGGTATATATAAAGGGGAAAACTATACAGTTATTAGCCAGAAGTTAATATAAAAATACTACTAAAATACTTAAAATAATAAAATAATATTTAATAAGGAACATTTCGTACTATATAGCTATTTTAAATAATCTTAATAATAATAATTGCGGCATAACAACCTAAAATCTAAAGCTGGACATAAATTGAGCTGAAGTCGTTGTTGGGATAAGGGTAAGCGTAAATGCGTCGGCGATGGGTTTTAAGGGGTGGCTGGGTCGCAGCAGTCTTGGCCGAAATTTTGGTTCAAGGCGATATTGGGCATCTTTAGCCGATTCCCAAATTTGGGCCCCAAGGGCCCAGAACCAGGCACCCCTTACGTGCTCAGGGCGTGCTCAGGGCTGCTCACCCTCGGCTCAGGTTAAAGCGGCAGCTGCTCAGGTCTAAAGACGGAAATGGACCTTAGTGAGGGGAGTTTTCGTTAATATGATTAACTAGTAATATACCGAAATTTAACTAAATTTACTATACCTCTGGAAGTATAAGTATAATCAAGCCTTAGTATCCTTATGCAGAAACTAATACCCCTAGGCTCCCTATAGAAGCTAGAGAAAGAGGAAATATTCTATTAATAACTGCCAAAGGACCGCGCTAGAGAGTATGTAATAGTTATAGCGTCTTAAAAGCCAGGTATTCTAAGAGAAAACCTTGCGAACGCTATATACGCAATAAGATTGATTGCAAGCAGTTGTTTCCTAATTTAATTCGTAGCTAGACTCCAGCTGACGTTAAAAAAATCATAGAGCTTAGGGGAGAAGGCAAAAGATAGGATTAGATAGCCGGGGAACTAAAGGGGAAAACTTTAGAAAGTTGCCGTTTACGATACTTTAGAATACCTTAACATGTCAGATTACAGAATTGGCTATATTCGGCCGAAGTCTCAACAGCACCCGAAGCTAACCCTCGGACTAGAATAAAGCGAAAAAGGTCCGCTAAGGGAGATGGTTATAATATTAAGGAGAGATCAAGGAACCTATCTTCCACAGCGCCACTAAAACTATAACTATCCTCGCAAGCGCAGCCTGGCTTACAAAAACCTATATATAAACGCTCCTAGAACGTACATCACCTGTCCATTAGATCTAGCCCCAGCCCGGATATTTATTCTGTTTGCCCAACTGTACACAGCATTGAAGTAATTTCACAGAACGGGTCATGTGTTTCCGCCTTAACTCAAGTTTGGAATCCTCCGAGACAGACTTGCTAACAATCAATCAATCAATCTGACGACCCTTCCGCTTGATTGATTGCCTATTTTGGCGGCCCCTCGATTGATTGATTGATTGATTGATCGCCCAAATCCGAGCTGATTGATTGCAGATTGATTGATTGATTGTATAGATTATGTAATCCGTGCAATTTTTGACATAGCTTCGCTCTATGGCGGATTATTGCCCAAAAAGGTCCTCTAATAGCTAAAATCTTGCTAATTATAATATATTAATTGTTGGAGTCGCTGTTAGGGTAGCAGATGAGGCAGCTTATACAGAGGGAGAATCTATCTCTGAGTCTTGGCATGGTGTTGAGGCTTGCGAAGTGGACTATTTGCTATATTTGCACTCACCCTTACAGATAAAATCAACACTACAACCCAAAAGTCTATCACGAACCTCATATCCACCACCTATATAAATATACAATCAATATATAATCAATCAATCAATCAGGGCCTTAGCAGATTGATTGATTCCAAATTTTAAGCCTCCTTTAATTGATTGGGTCCGCTTGATTGTTAGCAAGTCTGCTCCGAGACCGCGACTGTCAAGATAAATTGGGCTATTATATAACATAATCCAGTCGCGACTCTAACTTCCTACTTCACAACTCAAGTCTTCAGAAAGACATTATTCACATCGAAAATGATCTTACGGACGCTCGTTGCTTTGTTCTCCGTCTTCCTGCTCACGAACCTATGTGTAAAGACGGCTCGAGCATTTGCTCTGCCATGGTTAGATACCTCAGATAGGATTGATTTGGGTATGTTGATATTATATGAGATATGCAGATACTGCTAACGAATCTTCAGAAGATGTAAACCAAGCCTTCAACGTCTATGCACGTTCCGAAGGCTCTTCTGCCAAAGACCCGACCCATCAACACCCTCAGCTCATTCCACCGCAGGTGATTGAATCTGCACATGCTGGTGACGATGTGGCAATGTTAGGGGCACCGGCTCTTGCTCGCCGTGATGCAACCAAATGTCTTTCGGATGGGACTTGCGCAGACGGAAGGTAGGCGGCCAGCCATTAGACCACTCTTGAAACTTACCAGTTTTCTAATATTGCATCTGCTAATGAGTGCTCCATCAGTTGCTGCAACACCAAAGGAACATGCGGCTATGGTCCGGCCAACTGTGGCAAAGGAAACGTGAGTCTCCATGTCACCAGTTCTGATGACCCAAGCTCTATCTGGTGAGATCTTGAGTTGCTGGCTTGTCGGCACTTGATCTCTCGTAGTAGAACTTTCGTACATCTATCTATAGTAGTCATGCGCTGAGATGTATCCATTGTCGAAGTGTACATCCAACTGCGACGCAACCGCCATGTGCGGCATCTATAGTAAAGACGGCAAGGTCAAATGTGGAATGAACTTGTGCTGCTCTGCTACGGGCTGGTGTGGCGTGAGTAACCTCCCTTTGTACTAGAATCTATCTCGTCGTAAGATGTAGAACCATTTGACTCACCATTTTCAGACCACCGATCTGTATTGTACCAATAGCGACCCACAAGGCCACACACTCCCATGCCAGGCGGGTTTTGGTTCCTGTCAAGTGAAGTCTGGCCGTACTTGCGGCGTGGGGAGTGGCAGCACCAACGGTCGGACGATTAGATACTACCAAGGTTCCAATACTTATAACCGCTTGTGTAACCTTATTTACCCCAAGGATATTGCCACCGATGGCTATACGCACCTCTATTATGCTTTCGCATCCATTAACCCGAACACCTTTGCTGTGGCTCCCGCAGACCCTGGCGATGTTGCTCTCTTTACTAAGTTTACCGCACTACGAAGTAAAGGGCTACAAACGTGAGTTCTACTCAGCAACCTTGTTCACATTTAAGACGGAAGAAAACTGTACTGACGTGGCTTTCCCCCCCTCAGCTGGATAGCAGTGGGAGGCTTCGACTTCAGCGATCCGAATAAGGCAACACATAAGACATGGTATGCATCTAAGCTCCTCCAATGTGCCACATCCTTGCTTAAGGCTAAGTACTGACGCTCGACTCATCAGGAGTCAACTCGTCGCGAGCGCCAGCAACCGCGCGGCCTTCATCAAGTCACTTATGGACTTCATGCCAAAATATGGCTTCCAGGGCGTCGACCTTGACTAGGAATACCCTGTCGCTGAAGACTGCGGAGGGAGCCCAGACGACACGCAGAATCTGGTACTTCTTGTCAAAGAGATGCGTGCTGCGTTCGGCAGCACGTACGGCATCAGCTTGACATTGGCGCCCGATTACTAGTATCTGCGCTACTTTGACGCCAAGGCCATGGAGAGCTCGGTGGGCTTCTTTGGCTTCATGGCTTATGGTAAGTTGATTCCCAACTTTTCGTGTTTCGCGGAATTGTCCCCTATTGCTCGATCCATAGCTGACTAATCTCTACCTGAAAGATCTCCACAGCTTCTGGGACAAGAACGTGAAGACTCTAGAGCCCGTCGTTCGTGGTCAAGCCGACATCCGTGACATTGCAAACGATACGCTGCCTCTGTGGTTTAATGAGCTGGACGCCTCCAAAATTAACTTTGGACTCGCGCTGTACGGACGCGGCTACACCGTAACCAGCTCAAGCTGCAATGGACTTAGCTGTCCTTTCAGCGGTCCTAGTAAGCCTGGCATTTGCACTAACACCGACGGAGCCATGGGTTTAGCCGAAATTCAAGAGTTAATCAAGACAAAAGGATTGACGCCGAAGTATGTCCATGTGCCATTAGAATTACCCACGTAGAACATTTGCTGACGATACCGTCATATTAGGTATCTACCCGACGCGATGATGAAGGAGATCACTTGGGATGATCAATGGATTGGGTACGATGACGCTGATACTATCAAGCAGAAGAAAGCTTGGGCAGATAATCAGTGTTTTGGCGGAACTATGGCGTGGAGTGTCGACTTCAACTCGGGCGCTGGGAGGCAGGAAGATTGCAGCCCTCATTCACTACCTTTGTGCCCTCAGCTAATCTTTCTCAAGTGGCCTCAAACCCAAGAATACCACAGACGGGACTTGTGGTAAAGCAAATGGGAACACAGTGTGCGGGAACTGGCCCGATGGTAACTGCTGCTCCAGGTTAGTCTATTTGATCTTACGTAAACGTGCTGCAATCTGCGGCCTCGCTGACCACCTATTTCCTACCATAGTGGCGGATGGTGCGGCAAAAGCGCTGCACATTGTGGTAGCGGGTGTCAGTCAGGGAACTGCACCACCGGCGGCGAAACAACGGATGGGACCTGCGGTGCCGCGCATAGAGACACAGTCTGCGGATCGTGGCCGCAGGGAGGTTGCTGTAGCTCATCTGGGTGGTGTGGTAGTTCGCAGGAATACTGCGGCGAGGGCTGCCAGTCTGGACCATGTGGGAGCGGGAGCGGGGGCGGGGGCGGTGGCACTACAATTATCGGAGGGACTACAACTCTTGTCGGCGGCACTACCACAGTTGCTGGCGGGACTACCTCAACTATTACAGGCACCATTACCACAGTTGTCGGCGGGACCACTACAGTAATCAGTGGCACGACAACAGTCATCGGCGGGACCACAACGACGACTACTAGTGTAACAACGACCGTCATCGGCGGAACGACATCCGTTATTAGTGGCACGACGACAGTCGTCGGGGGAACCACCTTGGCTCCTACTGGCCCCGTCACCACAGTCGTTGGCGGTACTACTATAGTAATCAGTGGCACGACGACAGTCATCGGTGGCACGACGACAACCTTTGGAGGAGCAATCCCCACAATCACCGGGTGGCCAATCGTGACCAACGGCCATTGCACGGGCCGTGATTGTGTCAATAGTCACTGCACTGGTAGGCAAACTTTGCGGGATAGCGCAGCATCGAGATCCACTAACAGCTTCCAGGGCCTCTCTGCGCAAGCTTCGGCTGCTCTGGCAGTAATTGCTCTAATGGCGTGTGTACAGGGACAAACTGCACTCCGTTCGGCTGCATGGGACCGAATTGTGTAGACGGTGTGTGCAAGGGCGCTGGTTGCTTGAACGGCGGTTGTGTGGGCTCAGACTGCGAAGGCGGCGGCGGCGGCGGCGGCGGTGGCGGCGGTAGCGGACACTGCCTCGGGCTCAACTGCATCAGCCTTGGCTGTTCGGGACCAGACTGTGGATCTGGTGGTACCTGTATTGGGATCAACTGTTCCGAACGCTCGTGTAGTGGCTCGGGCTGCCATAGTGGCACTTGCGCAGGCTCGTCATGCACTCCGTATGGAGGGGAAGTTGGCGGTGGAGGCGCCGCTGTAAGTACATCCCGTTCCTTACGCACTCTTCTCTTAGAAACGACTCCCGCTCCTATCAACGTCGCACTACCATCTCCTGCCTGGAAGAGACACTGACCTATTCTGACCACTCTAGCCGGACAATGGCAAGAATACAAAGACGTGCAGCACGAGTAGTAGATATGCGTCGTGCACTACAAGCTTCATGGTGGTCACGTCCGTCTTCCCCAATGAAGACTCAAGCACCGTCTCAACTAGCACCACTGGTTCCTGTTATACAGTTACGGCATGTACCGGTTCTGCGACAACAGTCAAGACGACTACCTCAACAGCCACTACTGTCCAGCGATACTGCGAGCCAACTAGTTGCGGTAGTGCCTGTAACGCCGCTAAGAGGAGAGGGGGGGTTGTTCCGACTGGCGTTCCAAAGCTTGACGACCTGGAAAATCAATTCGAAACGTCTAATCTCACCGTCATTAAGCGCGACCTTCCGAGCCCAGGGACTGGCGACTGGAGTGGCTTCTACGGCACACTGAAGTCTGACCCTAACACGTACGTGATAGATAATGATGCTAGAGTGGATGGCACAAAAACCGCCCTCTACCAAGTAGCGTGGGGAAAGAAGAAGCAAAATATACTGGTCCAGGATTTGTATAGTTGCATCGCTGTCATCGCGGTGTCACACCGAGGTAAGCGCCGAGATCAGGCTTGTCCGTGTACTTTGCCCGCTACAAATGACGCAGATTTCTACTCAAGGACCCGTGTTGGAGCCGTCCGTAGCGGTGGACCTGATCTTACGCAATGAAAGATCATACTGACTCTGCTGCTTCTAGGGGCCTTTGTCGCACATTTCTGGGAGAAACCGAGTATCAATACTCCTTCTGAATTCAGCAAAGATGTAATCTCCATACTCCAGTATGTAACCAAGATCGAATCATGCTAAGTGTGGACGCTCGACTAAAAAACCCTACTCCTAGGTCATATTTTGGTTCGGGTTTCAGCGCCAATTACTTCACTCCTTCGACTTCGTTCTACATTATGGCTAGAACGAATCGGGCCATAGGGTCAGCCGAGGCTAACAACATTGCGACCCTTAGTAAATCAGACGACGCAGGACCAAAATACACCTCTCAGGTGAATCGGATACGCGACCAGTTGAAGCGTTATTTCCCCGACAGTTCTATCGAAACATTTGCCTACACCAGGCAGACAAATGAGCAGATCCGGCAAGGAAACGGCGCCTGGGGAAAAGCAGCGGTAAGTACGGTCTATGCTGCCGAGAGCCTTCGATCAATTTATGCTTCGTTAAGTCTACACTCAAGTTCATGTGCTAATCAAGACACTACTAGGTACTTTTCGATCCTAGTCAGAAGAAAAACCCCAATGCCGCAAACGAGCCGGACTTCCCCGTAGGTTTCGCCGCTTTTGCAGTATACCTACAAGCTTACAAGGCCGCCGAAGAATTCTGGCCCTACCAGAAATTGTCCATTTGGCGAGCCAACGAAGATCAGGATCAGGCCGCCAATGTACTCGTTCAGGTCGACGTCGATGCCGTACCAGATCCTTGTAGGGGCGACATCGACCCCCCGGCGGTGGTAGACTCCGAGACTGTCACGCCCGGGTCTGAGGTCACTGATGTCGGTCCCGAGGCCGTGGCCGGCGATGGTGGTCCGGGCCAGCATTTCGTCATCAAAGATAGCGCAGGCAACTATGTCTTGACCGACTGCACTTTTAAAGGCAATGGCTATAAGCCTGATGCTTCGTCCGGCCTCTTCGCTGGGACACTTGCTTGCGACAACGGTTATACCGTAAACTGCTTAAGACCCTTCAACAACCTCGCCACTACTTGCGGTAATAAACCGTTGTCCTCGTGTGGCATATTGGGCAAGGGTTGTGCTCCATACTACCAGCTCCTGGCGGAGTGCCGAATTTAAAACATGCTGGGAGGAATTAAAGACTTCTTCAGGCTTGGCCATGAGCAATTGGATTCTGTGAGCTTGGATTGGCACAGCCGTTAAGATGCGCGAAGTTCTGAAAATCAAGGCTTTATAATCCACGTTGTAAAGCGGTCTGAGCGTTATCTTGATGTAAATAGACTTGGTAGCAGATTGGTTCGACGAGAATTAGAGTTTAGGTCATAAGCGCGAGCCTGCAACACAATTACGGTCCATGAGACCAAGTTTAAACGCCAGCACTCTGTCCCATACACTCTCATTAGGCATATGCAAGGTGAAATGCCTCTTTCAAGCACGAGAATCCGATATATGAACACTCGGAGTTGTACGCGTCGCCTACTGTACACAACATTTGCGATCATCACCCTGCTGTGCCTTCTTCCATGCCTCAACGTCTTCCGCAAATCTGGTGTAGCCGTCCAATTTTACAACCTCTAGAGCGGGAGTCGGATCCGCGCCTCGATCTAGCAGCAGCCAGGTCAGCTCGCGCGTATCTCTCTCCAACATTCTAGAGCCAGGAATGTAACATATCGGTGTTCCGTTGCAGTTAGGCAGGTTGCCACCCGCTAGTTGATCGAGGGCGTTTACGTCGAGCCCAACCACGTCAAGGAGGTGGCGCGCCATAGCCATACGTTCAACATGGTCCGCTCTGTTCTGCTTTTCCTTTTCGGTATCTTTCTCTGCCTCTGCTCGGTCAGGATGACCGTAGGTAGCCGTCTCAACGGCAAGATGCAGCGGACGCCAGCCTAGGGGCGCCCCTTTGGAGCGCAAGAGCTCAAATGTCGCGACATTCCCCCAAGCTGCGGCTTTTTCGAGAATCTGTTGGCAAGAGCGCTGTGATTTCGTGACGACGTTGTCCCGAAGTGGCTCCTGATCACGTGGATGGACGCTCGCGCCGTGCTCCAGGCACCAAGCGACCATGTCGCCGTCGCTAACAACATGCCACATAAAAGGTTGGGCGTCCCCGCCTGATCCCAAGATATCCCGCGTATTAATGTCCCAGCCATGGGCAAGCAGGAACTCGAGGGTTGCTTTTGATGTGTTTCGGCTGCCCACGACGTCTGACGGCTTCAGGGTCTTAACACTCACACCGCGTTCAATGAGATAGCTCAGAATCGTTGTCGAGTTGTCCTTGATTGCAGTCCGGCGGGCGTGGTCGTAAAGCTGCTCGAGATCTTCCTCAGAGGTCATCGAGATGGCTTGGTCTATTAGCGTCGTGTCGTTATTCTCGCATGCGATGCGGGCAAGATCCCACTCTGAACTGTTAAAATCCGCCAGGAAGCCTCTCCTTACCATATTTCGAATGGTATATGGTTAGGAATCGTGAGTTTCTATCCTTAAGAAGCAGTGAAGTGTGGTTGGTGTTATGTGGCCGGCTTTTGTCAGCGGTCTCGCTGTAATCAGGCGCCAGCTCGCGCTGGGAACCGACCAGGGCACCGATCGAGATCTCGCGCGACGGGTTAACGTTACCCCAGCAAGCACAGACCATGGAATCAATTAGCGGACATACGTATATCCGCAAGCGGATATCGCTAACCTTTTTTGTCAAAAAGTTGATTCTATGGTCTGAGAGACTTTCACAGACTTTATTAAGCGACGCGACTTGTTTTGTATGTAGAGCAGTCACCTTCTTCAACAAATTAATCTACACCCCCATAGCAGCTATCATCTTGGAAATACCGTTAAATTAATCCGCGGAAGCAGCTCTATAATCGATGGATATCTCTCCCATAAGCCCCCGCGATGTTAAGCAGAAAGCGCCGCCGAACGGGCGATGTGTCGATTGAATCGCCTACGGCCTACCCAAATAATAACCACCTAAGGACTTTAAGCTGCTTATTACTACTATCTTAGGGGACTACAAACGTCTGCGCGATCGTCTGCACGAACGTCTGCACGTCTGCACGAACGTATGTACGAACGCTACACAAACGCCTACACAAAGCTCTGTTCAAAGCTCTGCACGGAGCCCTGCTCGAAGCTCTGCACGGAGCTCTGCTCGAAGCTCTGCACGAGGCTCTGCTCGAAGCTCTGCACGAGGCTCTGCTCGAAGCTCTGCACGAGGCTCTGCTCGAAGCTCTGCACGAGGCTCTGCTCGAAGCTCTGCTCGAAGCTCTGCTCGAAGCTCTGCTCAAAGCTCTGCTCAAAGCTCTGCACGAAGAGACCCGCAGTGCGATTGAGGACGTTGCGGGTATCCATTCGGAGCCGCTCCATCCTATAACTTCTTCGATTTTGAGTATTCGGCATCTAATACGGTAGCAGCTGTTTTAGTATCTTATTTGACCTTCTACCTCTCCTTCTAACAAGTTTTTATAGCGGCATACTATGGGTTAACTTAAATATCCGTGACTTGGCAGTTGGCTCGTGGTGGGGTTTGGAGTAAGATTATCCAGCGTAACGCGGATGCTGTATCTCTACCTGGCTATAGTAGGTGCCTTAAGGTACCTATTGTAGATCTATATAGGTTTTATATATATTAGCTAGCGTTTAATAAAATTATATAGAGTTCTACAACTCTTAACAACGCGTTTTTTTTTTAGCGAAAATAAGCATAAGACCTAAGAATACCTGAGTAATAAAAGTGATATAGCCTAAAAGCCTAGGTTCTGTTATATAATCGATAAACTTTAGGAAAGGATATAAAATACTAGTGTGGAGTTATTTTAATATCCGCAACCTCCGCAATGCGGATATTGTTGGAGCGCGTAACAAACATTGTGAAAGTGGCTCAGACGTGATTCTGGTGGTTTCGCATAAATGTAGTTAGTAAGCTTGCGGACCGATTGAAAATCCGGACCAACAGAATCACGTCTAAGCCTGCTGAGGTAAGGGTTAACGAGCCTCGTCGTTATTCAGTACGGAGAAACAAAAAGCCCGATCATACTAAGGCTTTACGTGACGTTTATTGTTGGTTCAACCAATGCGATATCATAATTGTGCGGCAGCGCCTGGACTAGCATGCATCTCGTTAGGTAATAAGGCTCGCTCGTCCACACCATCTTTCGCAGGGGATAGGGAGTAGGGTATTGTATAGTTGCATGTTTGGGAGGCGCAGGAGCTAGGCCAGAACGAGCCGGCGCTGCTTAAACGGGGCAGAAGGCTGAGTTTAAGGCTGCACGTGATCCTGCTCAGCCGGCTCTGCCGCGCGAGAGATGGTCTCGGTTATCTCATGAATCAGACGCTCCGCAAAAGATTTGTTCCGTGACACGGGGTAACGCATAGACCCTCCTGCTAACTCCTAGACCAATTAGAATAGCGCACTAATTTCAGCCCCCTGCGCACCCCTGTCACCTGACAAAATCTTCTGCGGAGCGTCTGAGAGCTTATGGGCGTCGCTTTAGTGCGAAATAAATATTTTAAAAATCGAATTTTGTGTATTTCTACGAGCTATATCCCAACCATAATAGTTATAATATATATGTTTAATGTAATAGATTCTTTAGGTAATTATATCTTTATAAATATATACTATAACCCTATATCTAGAATACTAAGGGGCGAGATACATCGTCGCAAAACGTAAGTAAGATTCTCAACGGAATCTTCACTAAAACTCAACTGACTGCCTATATCCAACTTTCCACATAATAGAGCTATAATATTGCCATAACATAGAGGCGATAGAGAAGACAAAGAGCTTTTAGCTCGTAGTATTTTAGAGATAATTAGACCTAGAGAAGTACATAAGTTTTAGCAGTAAGGCAAAATCGCAATAAAACTAGACTAAAACTGACCGACTACCTATATCTAACTTCTCGTAGAATAGAGCTACGATATCGCTATAATATAGAGGTGATAGAGAACAAAAAGAGCTTTTAGC
>Ga0307515_10012452_pt1 | contig 15998 bp, 18 predicted proteins | sample 17_EM_MG_FD_194513 | JGI IMG/M metagenome (GOLD analysis project Ga0307515, IMG submission 194513) | Populus trichocarpa ectomycorrhiza microbial communities from riparian zone in the Pacific Northwest, United States - 17_EM | ecosystem: Host-associated > Plants > Roots > Unclassified | place...
GGGCTACGATGATTGAGTTGGATATGGTTTATGTTTCGTACTTTGGAGACTTTCTTAGTATAGGCAGCAGAGAATCTTTCGAACAAAATATTCTGTTTAGGCTTAGTCCGCCAAGAAAAGCCGCCAGGCCGGCCGGGAAAGCCTGTAGGCCCGGCCCGGCCCTCATTTGAAAGCCGGGCCGGCCTGGCCGCTTAGGAACACTGGACAAATGTAATGTGTCACACAACTTCATTAAATTGACAGGGGCTATCGAATCGAGCCATTCAGGGAAACTCCGCACTGCGGTTTAGAGTACCGGTTGCAGACCCCTCCGGTATCTTTTAGGGGATTTCATAAATATCTACAATGACAGTGCAAATGCAGTAGTCACCTTGGTCTTTGCATCGACATTTAATTTGCCAGGCTAGGAGAGAAAAATCATCCCGCACACATCGGGTTGCCATGCAATCGGAGAAGGGAGATCAAGATGAGAGATGTAATGAATAATTGAAGATGATTGATTGATCGACGGAGACAATCACGATTCATCGATACGATTAGATAAGGAATGATGCTGAGATTAGATATTATACCCATGTCACATGTATTGGAGATAAGCACCCGATATTTAGATTGAAGAGTTGAGAAGACGGAGAATAGGCTCGAAGCACCTTGTTCTTAATTCCAACGTAGTTTACTATCTAGACCAGTTCAACGCTTAGGCCGAGACTGCTTCGAACTATTGACCACTCGATACTTGTCATCAACCCTATGTTTACATCGAACCTTGCAAGAAGGATGCAGAACAGGATAGAAACACAGCAGACCAAGACACAGTATTAAAATCTGAATAGAAAACAGAGACGCGGAAATCTTCGGACATTGCTCATAATTTCAGAAGTCGCACACCAGGCTAAGTCTTTCACAAGTTAGCGGAAGCCTTCATGCCCGAGAACGACTTTTCTCTTCACTTGGAAACGTCGTTTGGTAGGAGCATCGAACTTGGAGTTGACCGGGTGCGATCGATGTTCTGAAATTTAGTGCGGCTTTCGATATTGGGGAAGTAGATATTGAATATTTTGAAGGATGTTAGCTGGGCTGGAGCAATGGCGAGGTTGAAAAGGAGGGGAGGAGAAAGATGGAACATTACATGCTAGGTAGCTGAAGAAGACGGTGTTCTAATTAAACCTTTAAACTTACAGAGGGGCTGTTGAAGAAACGGTACATAAAATCAACGGCTCGGAAGAGGGGTGGAAGGAACTAGGCAGTGAGCAACGAAAGTTCGGCAAAAGAAAACCCACTGTTAGCGAACCAACCTCATTCAAGCTGTGAAAGGCCAATAGCTGTGGGTGTCCGTAGTACATGCACGGTGGTATTGCATGGGGTATATGTCCAAGTGATTCATTTTCGCTTGCACTCTTGCACTCTAGTATTTTAACCAGGGTGTTACTTTAAGAGTGATGATTGATTCAGAAGAGAGCTAGTCTTGGCTCCCGTACATCAGTGTGAGAAGCTATGACCAGATGTAGAAAGCAGTCATGCAAAATCAAGGTCTCTACATTTACATGCATGCATATATGCAGCACAGGGATTGGTTTTCCTAAACCCCCACATCCCTGCAAGCATGCAATTCGGTCAAAGCTGTCTATGTAGGTACCTAGCGCAATGCAATTAGTTAGCAGTCTTGAGGAAATTATATCAGACTAAGGTCTCTAGTAGCGGTCAAGTGTTTTCAATTGTTTCCTGCGGCAGTTCCGTTATATTAATTGTCCAAATTCATACCGGTATTTGACTCGCCATTGCTCTCCAGCTGCTTCGGCTCCTCTAGCTGCTTTCTATTAATCAAAACAGTGTTACCGCTACTTACCGCTACCATCCGTTTAGTTTCCTATTAACATTTTACTACCTCCAGCCATTCTTTCGGTTACCGGTTGCTACTATTTCTGCGACCAAGCGTCTGTAAAAATTTTAAGTCCTTTTCTTCCACATAAGCGCGATACGGAAAGACATTTATGATAATAAATCAATTCAGGCACGGCCTAGTTCTACAATGTATTGGTCCCATGTACATTGGTCTTACAATATAAAGGATGTAATTTAGGGCTAGGCTTCACATGCACGATACGCAACGTTGAATGAATTTAATCCAACGACAATCGAACAGCGGACACACATATCCAGTAGCACACAAAAATTGCACCAAACCGGTTACTGTGTGGTATAGCAGCTAACTTAAAGTACAAAAACACACAATCGCATTGAAGCTACAATGGAGCCGGCAACCCAAACCAAATAGAAAATCAATAGGCTGCCGTATAAAACACATTGCAGCGGGAAACTCAAACAAAACAAAACAACTACTCCCAAATCCGCACAAAGTACCAATGTCCTAGTATGCAACAGCCCAGATATAGTAGGCTATCGTACCAGGGACGAGCGAGAAACCTAAGCCTTCAGAATATTAGAGACAGCAAGCGCAGGAATGCGGCAATACAAGACTTACGTCCTCATTGGGCGGCTCGACGGTAGTGGCGGCACCGAACATGCAGTTGACCGGGTGCTCCATTGCTATACATTGTTAGTCACAATTGATGAATCATGATGGATATATGATATACGCTTGCGAGGTTTCGCACGCTGACACCTCGTGCAGTATGCACGAGTATCAGGGTTGGTACAACTGCATGCGGGACAATACCAAGTCATGGTAGCTGATATTATAGAGGGTTAATTGCTGGGTTGGCAAGCAGTGTTTGAAATTGTTATTCGGAAGACGCAAAAACAGCGCAGTTGGGTGGAAGTTGTCGAAGTTGTGGACACTTTGGGGGTGGAAAGATGTTGGATGTTGAGAATGTAAACTGGGTTGGAGTTGATGGTGAGGATGGTAGGAAAGGGGAAAGTAAGGGGGTTTATATATTAGGTAGCTAGGAGGATTTTGTTTTCTATGTCAGCGTTGAAGGAGGGCATTGAATGTCTTTTTGCCAGGCAGATTGAATGGCGAGGGATACTGTAACGTACAGTGAGAATATTACGTCAAGAATCAGACCAGGTGTTTGTAGCTTCAGGTATATAATATCGATTTTTATTCAGGATAACCCTCTACGGAACCATATTATGCAGCATAACCGTTTTGACTGCAGGACAACCCTTTGGTGATTAATATATTAGGTGAATGATTCCTTCGTGATTCTTCCCGTCTTGGCTGTGTTCGAAGGTTATAAGTGACAAAAGCAATGGTAGTCATTTAAATATTTGCAACACATCCATTGACAATGCGTAGTTGCGGCTACGGGCCGAGTGATCTCCCGTGAGCACGCGCTTCTGTATCTCCGTCAGCGGTAGCAGAGGATAACTGTTCTCTTTACCGAGGAATCTAAACAGTATACTCTGCCATGTTAGGAGTCTCTACGTGCACTTCATGTTGGTTGTTGGACAACTCATTCATTCTCACTCGTGGTTTCAGCTTTCCTCAAATCTTTCTAGTCGACAGGAATTAGTGACGATAATGTACCTATTCACTCGAGATGACTCTGCGGAAAGAGCATGTGCTGACTATTTCTGGCCAATAATTCTGGAATTCCTTTGGCAAAGATTGCTTAGGCTTTAGGACGTCGTACATGTTCCCACATAGGTGATTTCAGAACATGATTGGGAGATTCGCTCCCGATTTGGGTTGCATCTACAAATTCATGTATATAGCATCTGATTAAAATTGCCTGTTTTAATCGGTGTCTTACCGAAAACAGCTGTGCAAACCCAATCGGGGCGAGCTAAATTGCTCAAAGAATTAGTCTCAGCGTGACCTGCTAAGTTCTGAGACTTCAAGAATGTTCGAGATACTAAACATCAACATCCATGCACCCCAGAATTGCATACATCAGTCATAACTAAATACTATATAATTACAGTAACATCTTCAGAACTTGCGATTGATAACGGACCGGTGCGATGTTTCTACTACAGATACTCTAAATAGTCGTGGTAGTTATTTAATACCGAAAAACGAAAACGCTCAGACACTCAACAGCGTGATGTAACCAATGCGTAATGTTTTATACAGTCCTGAGAAAGTGTCTGCCAGTGACCAATTAGCGGTACTAAATTTTACCACGAGTACCCGGTGATGTAACCATCCTCCAAATGGTGTATTATTATACCAACCCTTCAAAGTAAGAACTAGCAGTACCAATGCCTCTCTAGTTCTAAGTGCAGCTAGAAATGTTTCAGACAGTCAATATAAACTGAGGTTTCGACAAATTTTTGGGCTGAGCACTTGATAGGTATGTCGGCGTCATTTCCAGAATTGGTTGATAATCCGGAACGGAATGGAAATTAATTGCATGTGCGTGTAGAGTGTATTGGCATTCTTTAGAGTACGTTGCAACCTTCATTTGGCTCTTAGTGTTTCGTGTTTCATTATTGCGCCGAGTTGAATCATTCGTACATGGGTCCGGATACCCTATAAGATATTGCACTGACGTTGTTTTTCGGCGCTTCGGACTGTAACCAATAGCCTCCATCCCTCAAATCCATTACCCCGCCCACATTGACAACACACTGTCAGGAATCATGGATTCTGTATGCTCCGGTTCACAGTCCATGCTCTGATTATTTCATTACCCCACAAACTATCGTTAGCGTTATTGAGATTCCACTCTTCCTCCGAGATCTCCGAAGATCCTACGCGGTTGTCATATTGTAACAGTTTTTGTAGCTGGTACGTCAGCAGCGTAAAATATTATTCCCTCGTGGTAGAAACCGGTTTCATGGCATAGCAATCACAACATCAATTTATTCCACACCGTAAACAACCTCAACTTTGTCAAACATGCAAGCAGTCACTGTATTTAAGTATAATACTTCAGTATGAGGATGTACTTCTATAGACATACCCGCGGTGCTTACAACACATAATATGGTCCCCACACCCGTAGAGCTAGCAACCGCGCAGGGCATCGCCCCCACCGTAGACTCCAAGGAAACACACTACTCAAAGTCATCCAAATGTAAGACGAAGACGGTACCTTAAAAATGTGTTAGAACCCCTCTGTACATTGCAAATTTCATGTCAGCGGTCGGCAGTGTACCGACTACCAAACTGTTACAGTACCTTGGTCTGTCATACTCTAAGTAGAGTGAATACAGTATGATTAAAACAAAACAAAAACAAAAACAGTACCTTGGTTTTAAAAGCCAGAGTGTTCGGTCTTAAATGGAGCTTCATTTAATCAGTATGATAGATAGTCAGGCATGGACATATCTGTTCGGATAAAACATCAGATGACATACTCAGTCTGTCACTTTGGATGCTTCTTTGACTTGTTGATTAACTTGATTCTCTCTATCTCGAGGGCCAAAGGCCCGTATATGTACAATCTCCCATATGCGTACGCGTATGCTCTATCTGACATGAGACGCATTACCCTGGTCCTGATGCATATCCTCATACAGCCACCATCTTCATACAAGTCTTCATTCTCATACAAGACATCAGACGATGCTGAGACTCACGATCCAAGTACACATGCAACACAGTCTGTTGAAATACTGATTGCTAGAAGCTTGTATATTCTAAATTACAGGAACAATCTTGTGATCTTATATACGGCATTCAGAGTATGCCTTGTACGCATGCATGCACACTCAGCTGGCATCTCCAGCTGAGTCTGGAACGACCATCATCATCGTGAGATCATGACCCCCATCAGCCCAGCTGAAGCCCATAAGCCATACGTCAAGGAGGCGGTCCATATATGCAACACATTCATAGTCTTGACTACCGAGTGAGAATACATGATTGCGATATCCGAAAAGTTTGAAAATACAAATCGCAAGTACGCTAGAGTGTACGATGCATTGAGTATGTGCATCAGTTTACCTTAAACTCTCCATTCGTTAAATTCAAACGTACACGTTCCATATTGAATATCAAATTTGATTTGCCGACATTGACCTTCCGTTTCAAGCCTGCATGCTGCAGTGCGGAGGCGGTTTCAGATTGACCCAAAGGAACTCCCTTGCACGACGCATGCGAAAATGACCCACCACAGTAACGGGATTCATTCTGAACCAGCCCCATCATCATGATAACAACTGGACGTGACAGACGCTGAGCAGCAGCATGTCATTTGCTAACATACCAATACGCAAGCTGGTCAGACAGTAAAACATGTATGGCCTAATACTCTTATAGTCTGCCTCTTGATGATTCTTTATGGGCTATCCCAATTAACGACACGCACTATGGCGTGGAACGGCGGCATTCGCCCATTATCATGATACTTAGCCCAAATTAGTGTGAAAGTGCATGTGTTGCTGCATGCATGATCCCTGCAGCAGCTTCGGGTAATTTAACAAGTCGGAACATATATGAATTCCTTGCTTCTGCATGTGTTGGCAACGACTAGCTTATTATCTGCAGATTGACCTCACGACCTATCCCAAAGGAATGAAATGATCGATATTCGCTCATGGGGAGGTATGGGAGGGGGGTTAGAACGGCACAACCTTCTGGGTTAAGATTTCCTTTTATGCAGCATTGGGTCATCTTTCCGGGTGCCGTAAACTGCGCCGTAAGAGAGACTTCGTAAGCTGGAGTATATTTGGGCTTGCAATAAGGGAGCTTTAGCGTTTTGTACTACTGGAAAGGTGATATTTAAGTTCAACTTTCATTTGTTTTATCAATACTAGTTGCATATGATTAACTGCTATGGTGTCTGAGTGATGTCTGAGGGACAGGATCGGAATGACCATTCAAATGATGTCAAACGCCACTAGTTTCTATGTGAAATGCATACCATCGCGGTACGCAATAAGGTAGGCACATTAAAATAACCATAGCACTAGTGGACCTACCACATTAGCAAAACTCTGTGGAAGGCAAAAGCTTTCGCAGGTATCCCGAAGATCGCTTTAATATGTTTTGTCGATGCAAAATGGGATGTGGTCGGTTGTCATAATGGTCGCGTGTCAATTGGGGCCAGAACTACAATTAGGAGCTTAAGTTAACTGTCATGTACCTGGCGGGCTTTTGTCTTCTTCCGACGTAAGTATATCGCAGTTCAAAGCGCGTCCTCCTCCGGCGGTAACCCTATCTCTATAACATCTTCTCGACCGAACGACCTACTGTTCCTGTGCATAATCTCTACTCATTCATTGAGATGGAACTGCTTATCGGCCCCGCTATTTCTGGCATGGCTGTAACCGCCTGTAAAATTGCAGAAATCTCTTTCAAACTTGCCAATGTCGATGATCAAATCTCAGTATATGAGAATATACTCGCAAACAATAGCGAAACGGTTCGTTCGGTACGCCAGCAGATAGCTACAAAGAAGAAATATTTGTCCTGCCGCGAATTGAACGACTATTACCGGGCCCTAGACAACAGCGACAAAGCACTAGATGGAATTCGGGATCTTATCAGCAAAGTTCGGACCGACGCGGGGCCAGATGGGTCACTTGCAACCATGCAGAAAGTTACATGGAGTTTACGAGACGCGAAAAAGGCGGCTGAGCGAGTTACATTGATGACAAACTGCCATACTACGATGGAGAGGATTCTGATTACATTATCGGCGATTCCAAGCCGCGGTGTGCTGTGGGCTCAGAAAATGCATAAATCAGTGCCAGACTACCATGGTAGGTATATTTGGGAAGTACGATGAAACAAGATTAAAACTAGGTTAACTGACTGGAAATGCTACATTGCATAGATGACGCACCGAATACGGCCGCACAATCTTGCACTATCGGAGAAAAGCCTGACATATATCCCGATGACGGATATGCGAGTGGAAATGATGAGGGTATGGTTGAAAGTCTGAAGGAAACCTAACAGATAGGCAAGGGAAAAGTTCACAATGCTGTCCGTTTATTAAAATTACTACATAACAATTTGTCAGCCATACTGATACAACCCTAATTTTCCCAACTCTCCCGAAGTTTGTGTTGCCTTCGTTCAACAACCAACCCAAATCCACATGCATTACAATTTTATATCAAAACCACATAAAAACAACCCTAATTCTCTCTACCTCCCCACATTCTTCCTGTGTTTTCGACTTTCACTCCGCCTCGGCTCAAGTTCGGATCGTCTAAGAGTCTTTGGGCTCGGTAGGCTCTTCCCGTCACCATCGCTAAGCTGCAACACTGAGGGGAAAACAACTATCCGATCTTGGGTCGTCCCCTCTGAATCATGAACCCTAACTTCATCCCAGCTTCCGAAACCCCACCCTACCCGCTGCTGAAAAATCATCAATCCTATATTGGCGGAATCTTCCATGATTTTCTTTAGATCGTTGCGCTGGTTTTTGGAGCTGCGGGTGAGGATGTAAGGCTGCAAATCAGAATTAATCTGAGATACAATATTTTCGATATTCGTCCGCCGTTGATGTTCATAACCATCTATATAGATCTCGCCTTCTTCAATATAGCGTAATCGGATCAAGAATGCAGTAAGTACCCGCCACTGCGAGAGTGCGGCAGGATGAACTGTCGCCTTCAAAATTAGTAAATTGGACACGTGTAGATGCTCGTATACTTGAATTGCTTACCCGAATGCTCCTGTTGAGGTCGTCCCTCCAAACGAGTAGCAATACGCATCATTTCTACAACTTGTTTTGGCAAAAAAGTTTCCTCGGGGTCTCCCTCCGAATTGATCCTGCTAAGCATTGCCATTGCAATTCTCCGTCGAATAGTAGCGCCCCGAGTCCTCGCCTGTAGAAGATTTTGATCGCCCATTGTCGTTGCCGAGTCTCTGTCTTTTGTTAAGTCGTAAAAATTTTGAACATGTTCATCGATTCCATAAACAAGTTCGGCTATCTTATCTCGTATATCGCTGTCGTCTTGGGGGTCATAGCCAGGTAAACGGGGTAGTGGCGATGTCCGGACGCTGGGTTGAGGCTTAGAGGATCTGAGCTGACGGAAAAAAAGACTGATTTTTTCAAATATACCGTTTTTCGGGTACTGTCTAGCGGCACCTGGCGACTGAGGGGATACAGCTCTATTGCGCTCCCTTTTTGGGGGCATAGGTACGACGCCGAAAATGGGTTCTTTGGTTGAGATGGTACCGTAACTGGAGGGGGAATTTGAAGGCGAAACCAATGAGCTTTTCGGGTATGAAGGGTGAGATGTACGGGTGTGTTTTTCCATCACGAGGCTAGATAAAGATCCTTCGGTGTTAGAATATATTCAGATTCCTTAGGTACTTCGATTCTTCGTCACTATTGACAGCTGTCCGAGTAGAAGCCAAACCCGTAGTATGTGCCAGCGGAGAATACACTGCTTCGGTTGGACCCATTTAAAGCTTCGCCCGAGCTGTAATACGCTGTCAAAACTTCCAACCAGTCATATTGCTGTTGATGTCGAGTGTGCAAGCTGCATGTCGCATGTTGTCCGTTTTACCCTGCGGGTTCTTTTAGTCTTCTACATGCCATTGTCCAGCTCGAAGATCAAAGCTCTTAAATTCTACAAAAAAGGATACAGAAAATCCTAGTATCTTTATTTCTATCCCTGTAGTCATGGTATACGCCTACGGTGCAAACGCTCGGAATAAGAGATACTACGTTTGTACACCGTGTACAACCGAGTACGAAACTGCACTGGATAAACAATCGCTGACAAGGAGCAGCGGGGAACGGCCTCCCAAAACATGGATTCGGAGATTTGGCAAAATAGTCATCCGCTCACTTTTGGCATTAGGAGATTTGGGCTGTTCGTTTGAATTTTCGCCGGTATGACATCGCTTTGCAGAATGTCGACGTATTTCTAGTTCAAACTCAAATCGTAATAATACTGCAGGATGAGATAACTTTAAGGTGCATTACTGGTGTTTTCGGTGCTACTACTTCTCTCTCATCGCAAGAGTTGTTGACCAACTAATCCACTTGAGCTAAAGAATTTCGCCGAATAGAAAATGTTGCTGAATGAGTTTATTTGGTTTCATTCCAATGCTTAGAACAATAAGAGCGTTTTGAACGATTAGATCTGAGGTTTTCGTCGGTGGGAGGTACGTTGGATCCAGCAACGTTGCAGGGGGTTGAAGAATCCAAATCCTTTGCTTTTGGAAGTCGCCAGCTCACTGCTGCAGCTGTTAGCTCAATGCAGTTTGGCACTTTCGAATGTCTGCAATGCACATGCGGCACAACTTGTGGGCACCAATCGGCCTAATTCCGTGGTACTATACACTTCTGAAACAATTAACTCTTTCTTGGCATGTGCCAGCTCAACCTCCTACACTTGCGTATTCTAGGTAGTAACTTCGAAAAACAAAAACCTTCCGAAAATGCGGCTCAAATTACTGCGGCTCAAAACTAAGTCATTGCTATGGGCAGGATCGCAAGCAGACCCAAAACCTCTTCACCTGAACATATTCCACTAGCTCGAAGCCACTGCATTGAGTTAACCCAAACTTTTATTAGATCCTCATTGCTTGTATTCCGATAATGGAACGTCCAGATTTAATCGTTGCGGTTGATTTTGGCATGGCCGAGTCCGGTAAATATACCATAGTACAAATAATTCGGTCTTGGTTTAATGTGTCAGGTGTTGCGTTTGCTTGTCGGAGAGACAACGCGTGGGACATCGACGTCTATCGCAAATGGCCTGGTTGCGACCACGAGAATGCCTGCAAAGTTCCGACTAGGTTGCTGTACGACAGAGGTTCTAGTTCTCCAAAGTTGTGGGGCTTTCACTGCCAATCTGAGCACGAGGAAGAGAGTGATGACAACAGTCGCGAGAAGGAAAAAAGATGGTTCAAACTTCTTCTCGATGAAAAAGTACTGGATAATATGGGGGTTCCTGGGAGTCATGCGGACGTTAAACGATGGATTACGGACTTTCTACACCATATTTACATTGATTTCATGAACCACGTCCGAAATCATGCAATATTGACGCCGAAAGAGTGGAGATCAGCAAACGTTGAATTTGTCTTCAGTATTCCAACTACATGGGAGCGCCAAGAAATCATCGAAGATTTTCGGAAGATAATCAAAGATGCTGGTTTTGGCGGCGAAGGACGGACTAACAAGATCCATCCAGTCACGATTAGCTTGACGGAAGCGTCAGCGGCAGCGGTTTGCACCTTCAAGGATTGTCCTGAACCTCTTAAGAAGGACCAGTCCTTCATCGTATGCGATGCCGGAGGAGGGACAACAGTACGTATTGCCGCGAAATTATTTCTTCGGACTGCTAACTGATTTCGAAGGATGTTTCCATTCTCAATGTGGTGGAAGCCAATCAGGTGGGCGGCACAGCACTGGAGGAGCTTCTTCCTGTTAGTGGTGAGTGTAGCCAGACCCCTGCAAGCTCGAGATCATACTTAGCTTGCCAATAGGTGCTCCAATTGGCTCTAGTAAAATTGATGAAGCATTCCAGCGGCTTGTCCATCAGCGATTATGCTCTGCCAAATGGCGAGTTTGCGGACCGCAATGCCCGAATTTGAATATCGCGACAAGAATGAGCGAGAGTTCACAGTTTCAAAACTACAAGTGCACTTTCGGCAAGCAAAGATTCACAGATTTCATCACTTTCTGGCATGCAACCTCTAGTTTTAAGCTATTCCAGTATGGGATCCTACTGCGTTTTCTCCCAAACTCTGCTAATCATATCTGTAGTACTGAGATGGAAAAACTGTTAGAAGAACCGATCAATGGAATCATTGAACTTATAAAGAAGCAAGTCGACCAAGTTACGGGACGAACGATTGTGAGTTCTCGCCAGGCGTCCCTTCATGGCGAATGGTGAAGATAATGACTCAGTAACTAACATACCCCAAATCGTCGTACCTCATTCTATCAGGGGGGTTCGGATCTAACGAATACCTTCTTGGGCGGCTCGAAAAATGGAAAACGGACAACACTCAGTACTATCCAGCGATTTGCGATATGCAAATATTAAGGTCGCGAAAGCCGTATGGTCCCCCACATCATTCCTTGATAATATAGCTCACGTTGCCACAGTCAAGAAGCAGTCATGAAAGGTCTACTGTTTGAGAGAATGGAATGGTATGAGCGCGGCGGCCAATCAATGATCCGGAAGAAATGTTCCAGAGCTAGTTATGGGATTATATGCGAACGAGAGTATTCCAAGAAAAAGCACGAAGGGCAAATCACAATCAGGAACAAATTTGACAATAAACTTTATGTCCAGAATCAGATAGATTGGATAATAAAAAAGGTGCTCTTCCGGTTATGTTCATTACTTATGCGATACATTGCTAATTGCGTTCTCAAGGGGCAACCGGTATTGAATGAGATGCCAATTGTGCACAAGTTCTTCCTATATAGAGAGCACGATCAACCGATTACCGCCTTTTCATCGCGCGAGACTATTGTTAGAGCCGGCACAAATAATCCACCCGACAAACTAACAGGTATGTGTTGCCGGATTTTGGGCGTGATGTCCATCCTCTGACGGGTTTAATAGAGGATGTTCAGGTCGTACGTGAAGTCCTAGTCAATATGACTAAGGAAGAGATAAAATATTTTGCAAAGTTTTCGAAAAAAAAGCGGTGGCGGTCGGGGAAAAAGCATTTTAGGATCGACTACGAAATGAGGGTTGTAATTGGAACAGCGGACATATCAGTCGAATGGTGGCACAACGGAGGAAAAATTTCAGAAGCAAGACCAATCCGAGTGGAATGGGATGCCAATCGCTGAGTATTTCTTATATTTCTGTGGATTTTCCTACTATCTATCCTACATTCATCGCTTTACTACCGTTCGCAATGGATCGTTATGAAGATGCCGTTGATACTATCTGCCTCCGGCAAGTCTAGGGCAGCTTGTGGAAGTTAAGAATGTTATACAACATGTCTAGAAGCGAAGGAAAGCTATATCTGATGTCGCGGCTAATGGAGATCGATCGATGGAATTCTTAGGCATCACCGATGGGACATCGAAAAAACAAAAGAATCTCAATAATGACAGCGATGGATGGTTGAACTGGATGGTTTATGTCATGAATTTCCTAAGTTCAATTTTGCTTTGATCTGATTTGATTTTACTTCGATATTCATTGCTAGGCTGTTATTGCACAAGTAGGAGTGAGAGATGGCACAGCGGTGGGATACTGTAATGAATGAGAACATATTTCTTTGACTTACAATCAGGAGCGGAATACTTCTCCGGTGGTTTTAAAACAGAGCCAAATGTGGTCACGATTGTCGGTACCCTATGGACTCGCCCGCTTTGGAACGGGGGTGCTGAATGATGGAGGATCTGATAGCAACGCTTGCAGATGATAGAAGACAACGACAACCTCATTCGAGATACTGAGCGAAGGAGAGGACAGATGAAATAGAATATATCCAAGTCTGAGCTGGCGTATACCGGTAAAGCTTATAACCGCTTGCTTTCAGCTCGCACTGAGGCCGGTATCTTCTCTTCCGGTAATCTTATATACGCCTTGTCATCTTACGCATGTGATCTAAGCTCCGCACCGTACGTTCTATATGCTGTCATTTTCGTTGCGGTCTATCAGGATCTGGATATTAGCGACGTAGGAAGAGTATGAAGGAAGTCGTGGCACTCGGAGGGAACAATCCAGAAACTGCGCTGTGATTCTTGGGGTAGTATGCGATGGTTTGGAATCGCGGGGTTGGTGACGACTCAAGTGTTGGTTGGATGGTGTTCGTATGTGAGAGGACTTTCACAAGACGGTACAGACAGACGACGAGTAATTCTTACCTAGCTACCCTTATTATCTCTTCCCGATCTCCCATTAGCAGCCTGAGCACATTTCTTCGCCCACCACTCCGCCAGAATTCTCCTCGTGCCTGACCCGAGTACTCCTCACCGCTTGCCAGCCACGAATTTGCACCGATTAAGTCACCGACAACCCCGAGTCATCGTCGTGAAGGTAATCCATCGTCTCTGGAATGTTATTCTGTGAAAAAGGTTGTCTTGGGGGAAATGGATTCTGGATGCGCGGATCTGAGTGTATTAGAAATGCTAGAAGCGTATAAGAGGATTTTGTTGGATACGAGATGTTGACGGAGAAAGCGATATGACTTTGCGGGCTGGCGGAGGTGAAAAGCAAGTGTAGACGCGAATGTAATATTGATCGTGAATTAAGGACGGCAACAGAGCACCTGAGACTATCAGTGGGGTAGGCGGAAGTCGAGGAAGAGGGTTACGGGCGGCATCGCGCAGATATAAGAAAGTGTGGTCTCCTTGTCAGGCATGGAATAACCATTCCGAAATGGTTATCTTCATCAGCAAGAATGCAGCATAAGACAAACAGGTCAGGGACTATATCTTTCAACTAAGGAGGTAACCGTTTCGGAAGCGATAGAATTGCAACAATAATATATAGCGACTGCGACCGCATACGCCTAGAGAAAACTGCTGGCGACTATCAGTACGAGGGACAGAAAATTCACAGCTGAGAAAATTAATAATGTTATAGAGATCAGAAAGGCTGTAAGTATATACACCAGGAACAGTGGAAAGAAACCCCACTCACAGAGATACAGAACTGATCTGGAGCCGAAACATGTGGAAGGAAACCGAAACAGGCAACCACAACCCCTACACAACGAAGCCAGTAAAACTGCTCCTACTCGCGATTGGGTCTGGGGGTGACAACACAGAGTGCACTTTTGGGTTCACCTCTACGGAGTCGGCTGTAGACGTAGGAGGCTCTCTATGACGATTCCCACCAAAGATAGTTAGCACCAACCTTCAGAACAAAACGTTGAGGAGGATAAAACTGGGTGATACAGGTGAATCATTCCAGTACCATATTCACTCGGACACGCATGTCTCCAATTTGGTTATATGTATTTCCGTATGTAGCAACCCCAAAGTAAAAATTAAAAAAATACACTGGCTTCATTAAGCTTCCGGTTTTGGATTTATACTTCCGTATTAGGAACACTAACTCGATCGGGGCGTGCCTCGTCTTTGAGTGAATACTGCATCTGTTGAAAGTAGAGATAGAGAAGCTTGATTGTATACTATCTAAGAGGGCCACAAGGCCATATATATACGGTAGTCCATGAACGAATTCGTGCGTACGCGTCTATGTGTTGACTAGGAGTTTGGCCCGGTGGCTTCCCTAGTGTTCGGTGCTGGCGGGCTCGGGCATGAGGCCGGTGGCTTACGGCCCCCATTGGCCTCGCCTGCCCCCACCAGCCTCGCCTGCCCCCATCGGCCTCGCCTGCCCCCAGGGCAAGGAGGAGGGTTCGGCACTGATACTCGGCATTGGGCTCCGGCTTTGGCACTCGGCATTGAGTTTTCCCTCTCTCTCTTTCGTATATAAGTTCATTGTATTTCTTCTCTTTGTATCGACAGACAATTCATCACCTTCTCGTGTCAACACTATGTATAGAGATGGCTGAATACCAGCCATTTCCCATATGAGGCATCATCTCCGGCCATACGAAGGCTGAGATCTATTTATGCAACACTCCCCCTCCCGCTACACTCCGTAGAGCCTAAAGCAAAGTGAATCAACCTTAAATCTAACCTTAAATCCAATGTTAAATCGACTTTCGTGATTGATAGTAGAGCTTCCGCTCTTGACTCGGCATCAAAGGGAGCTTCCGCTCGCACCATAGTTCGTAGCCGTTGGTGATCGCCAATCGTACACAACATCTGTTTTGTCAGAATCTCAGTAGATGGTTATACTCACCATGTATTCAAGCTTGTGCTCTCAAGAGCTATTGTGGAGCGCTTCCGCATGCTCTGTAGAATGTCCCCATAGACCTTCTCGGTACTGTAGTTCGGAATATAGCATTGGTAACCTTCTGGTCGACTTCTCAGGTGCACTTGATAGGCGGCTTCTGTTGAATCTCGGTAGACATCTCGGTAGACTGCTTCTCGGTGGACATCTCGGTTGACATTTCGGGAGGTCTCTCGGTAGACTATTCGGTACATATATCCAGTGTTCTCAACCGTCCCATCCGTCCGAGATTTCTCCAGGACGGACGGACGGCGCCAAGGCCGTCCGTCTCCGTCCTTCCTCAAGACGGACGGAATGTCGGCCGTCATCCACCGTCATCGGGCGGTTACTGT
>Ga0307515_10012454_pt1 | contig 15997 bp, 6 predicted proteins | sample 17_EM_MG_FD_194513 | JGI IMG/M metagenome (GOLD analysis project Ga0307515, IMG submission 194513) | Populus trichocarpa ectomycorrhiza microbial communities from riparian zone in the Pacific Northwest, United States - 17_EM | ecosystem: Host-associated > Plants > Roots > Unclassified | place...
TCATGTCAGGCTAAAAAGATTATTAAAGGAGTTATGAATGTCACAAGAGAAGCCTGCATAAATTTATATGGATAACTCATCAGTCATTGCTTTAGCAAAGGATCTTATGTTTCATGATAGAAGTAAGCATATTAACACAAGATTTCATTACCTACGAGATTATATTATAAACAAGGTAGTTGAAGTGAAGTATGTGAAGACCCAAGACCAAGTCACAGACATTTTCACTAAACCACTCAAACATGATGTTTTCGCTAAGATGAGAGATATGCTGGGAGTTATAAGAAATCAAGTTTAAGGGAGTTATAAGACCAAGTTGCAGACATTTTCACCTAGCCACTCAAAAAAAAATTTCTTGTTGCATTATTGTCCATAAACTCTCACAACTCTAGTTTTCTTCCAATATTCTACACAGTTAAATCCTTCTTAATGCCTGAATTACTATCAATGCCAATAATTTTATAAGACACATCTTTGAAACATTTAAATCTAGATGAAATCTAATACCGAAACATTATTTCAATGGAAAAAATTGTCGATTAGAATCCTTCAAGGAACATGACGAAAAGCATGAGATGTGAGACGTTGGGTAGCCCTAGCCCCCAAAAAATCGACTATTATCTATGCCTTAGGAGGATAAATGATGCAGTGAAAGGTAGAAAGATAGAAATAACACGGGAAACACATGAATTTTAATAAGCACCAACATTTAGATGTAAACTTTAAATTTACAATTTCATTCTTTGAAATTTAAATATATTTTGCCCCCTCAAAAGGTTTACAAAACCTTTAAATAGGCCAAGAAAACTTACATCTAATAGGAAACAACTTAAAGTCCGAAAACATTAAAGAAACTATAACAGAATCCAAAATAAAAATAATAAATCCAAAAAATTCTAGGAAAATAACAAAATTGGTCCAAACAATATTTTTGGGCTTAATTTTAGAAGATTCAATGATCCGATAAGTGATGAAGTGGTTTCTAATTTGAAAACTGCATATAGAATTTCCTGAAAAAATTTAAGTCCGATCTAACGATTAGATCTCTCATTATCTTAATTTTAAGATGCTAACCTTGTTTGGTGTAACCAACACTCCTCTTGAACCTAGATCTATTCCAGTAGTTCCATAAAAATTTATGTTAGGTCATCAACATAGTTTACTTAGGTTAGATTGTCGTCTAGTAGTTTCATATCCTCAACTAAATATTTAAAATCTTTAGTTTCTACAAGCTTTGTCGCATCAATAAATCTACCATATCCTAATACACATTACAAAGTTAAATGCCAATGAAGATGTAATAAAAGTGCCACAACTCACCATTAAAAATTTTTAAAAAATAAAAGCCATTGATGAAACACAATTCTCCTAGACACAAAGCATTGTAGACGAGAACAATATTTTTACTTTTTTGCCTTTCAAACAAAAAAAAAACCATTAAGCTAACTCATTGGGGTAAAACGATCTTTACACAAGGATCCTTTCGCCATTTTAAGATTGACCAAGAACAATATGTTACTTTCATCTCATTTATAAATAGTAAAATGACTTAAATACCATTGAAAACAAAATATATAAGTCTAGTGTAGAGGAGCTTTTTTATATTTTCACATTTAAATGCACAATAAGATGACATGCTCACCCTTGAAATAAAAATTCTTTAACTTATGCATAGGGTTTTTTTCATCTTTTTCATTTTAAAAGCATTGTGAAAAGATCTAATTTCCCTTGGAAGGAAAATATATATGCCTTTAGGCAGAGGGTATTTTCATCATTATGCTGTAGGATTATTATTATTATTATTAGGTATAGTGAGAGGTAATTTGGTATTTTTACAAATAAAAATTATTAATTAAAAAAAAATAGTTGGCATATACAAAGCAAGTGTCATCCATTGTGCCACATTAAAGAGGTGCGTGCGGCTAATTAAGATTGCCAAAAACACCCTTCTACAGCAGTGCGTGTAATGAGCGAACCTTTTATTTGTGACCAATGACCTTTTCTTTTTTTTCTCTCTCTTTTTTTCTTGATTTTTGCATGCGGGCTATATTTTCAAACCAACCCCTCAATTTATTTCTTTCTCCTCTCGGGTATAATATCAGTGGCTCATTTATTATATTTTGCATGCGGGCTATATAACAGCTTGAGTTTTTTGGTTATCCATTACAATACCAGCAGACTTGCAACTTCGTACAGCTTTATTCCTACCCCTGGATGCTGCACGGTCCCAGATGATACTCAGCATCCACACAATTCAGAGGAAGTTCAAGAACAACACAATCTTTTGATGGCGAAGATGATAAGTGCCTCCAGATAAAGAGTCTGTTTCTGCAGATGATCCAAGAGAGGCACGTCTCCCTATCCATATACTTTCTTTTCATTTTTGGGAGTTCTAACCAGACAACAAGAACAAAAAAAAGCAACAAATATTTACTAAGCAATTATTTTTTTTCATTTTCACAACCAAGCCCTTGGTCTGCAAACTAAAACTCCATCAGTTTTCCAGGGATTTATTGATACCTTTTTCATTTTTTTTTAATAATTTTTCAAAATCATACAAAGTGAAGTGGTCTTTATAAATTGCTGCTTCTTTTTTTTTTCTTCATCATCACACCTCGGAGACGGTACTTGTTTTTTTATACCAATCATCCAACCCTACCTCTGCCCAGAATTGACAATGCAAATGCACTTCAGCTTTGCATCACGGAAGATTATGCAGGCATTGTAGCGAAGAGGACAAGCGCAAAATACAACTTGTTTGAACACAGTGCCACTGTTACAGCTTCTGGTTCATTGTATCAGACAGCTTTTGGCAGGACATCCATGATACAAGAACAAGAAGCCCATTTCCCGTCTCCATCTTCCAAACATGTAATAATGGCACCTGGGGAGCTGGAACAAGCGAGGTGGGTGAATGACTTCAGTCCATATCTCTCATTGACAACAGTGAAATCCTCTACTTGAATCTAAGCTCTATATTTACATGCATGGAACAGGTAAAAAAGCCTACGCTCTGTAATGTTTTGTAGGCATCCGCCCTGGTCCGACCACACCATCCTTTTATCTGCAAGGACTCTCACCGCACTTATATCAGAGCCAAAACTTGGAATCATCATACATTATAAGAGATAATCTAGAAAGTGACACCACGGAAAAGGGGAGCTCTTTCTTCCCATTAAAGGGTTTCCAAAATTACACATGAACAAGCGAACAACAAAAACATAGGGCGAACTGCCAGTAACCTGAAAATCCAAAGGGAAAATAAAAGCTATAACATTTCTATAGATACTGTTGAGGAGTGAATTTCTTCACAACTGATCCATATTACAGTGGTTTCTTTGATGCGACACTCATCATTGTATTCAGCTCCAGAGATCAAACGGAAAATACAACTACAAATCAACAGAAATAAATATATAAAAGGGCTTTTATGTGAAAGGAAATTCTCCAGTGAAGAATTTGCCACATTGCAGACAAAAGTTGGGTGCACTACTTTCTGTTCCCTAAACAAAAACAAAAGCTACAAATACATACATATAACATCTTGCTTCATGGTTCCAGCTTCAAGGAAACAACTCGTGACTGTCTGTTGTGCTTTGCAACCTTGACAAAGATTGCGGAGAGGCAGGACGGAACCCACCATGGCCGGCGAACCTTTTGCTCTCCTTTTAGGCAAGCCACTGGAATTCATTTGGTGTCAGTAACATGCAGCTTAATCTAGTCACAGTTCAGAGGGTAATGGAAGAAAAGGACAAATTGTCTACCTGACCATATTCCAAAAGTCTATTGCTCAAGAAGACCCAACTTAGCTCAATTAAGTCTCAATCCCAATTAGTTACTAGTTAAGAGTCAATTGATATTCATCCAAGTTCAATTTAGTTAAAATGATTCGGTGGATGGAATGAATGGAAGCCATAATGTTTATTCTAAAAGAACATCCATTACATGGTTGAGCTAAGTATGTAGAAAACAAACTCAAGCTAACAGGGCACATATATGATTGTTTGGAGAAAATAGCACCATGATGTGTAATTTTCAAATGCAACAATAATCAAAGATGTGGACACATGAGATGAATAAGCATGCCATTTTTATTTCAAAAGTATATCCATTCCTCTGTTTAAGCTACGTCTGACAAGGAAAGAAATAATCAAATTCAAAGTATTAGGGTCTCATTATGATGTTTAATGAAGCACTCCAAACAGCATGTGTTTTCAAATGCTTACTTTTCAGCTTATTAGAAAACATGAGATGCATGAAGTGTGAACCGCTAGCCAATTTCCTAGAGATGCCCCATTGAAGTGAAAGAATCCCAACTTCAGTGAAACCTATCTTTTTGTTCAACATAGAAAAGGGGGCAAAATCCCTTTGGAACCTTTTATCTCAATCAACTTCCCTTCATTCAAGCACAAGAATAGTGAAGTTTTTTAAAACAAGGCTTCAAAAGTAGATATAGAACCATCAAAGCACCCATCACATTTAAACGGGTGAGATCCATTTTTCCACGAAGGTTGGTGTGGTAAATATGCAATGACAGGCAATGAAGTTTTGCTAAAGGTACAACTTTTCTGATCTTAGGTTGCTTAAAAGTGTAACAGAAATTTAATTCATTCACTCTTTAAGTTATATGCACAAAACAAGTTATAGGATGTTGAAGATGACCATGGCAGAAATCCGTGAAAGAAATCCCATATTTTAACCAAAATGCAATATAAGGAGCATAAGAACAAGATCAGGTCTCTAATGAATCACCAAAGAGCAAGATATATAGAAGTTCGCAAGCAATGGGTTAACTTTTCAATGACATGGCAACTAGGATACAATTACACATGTCAGCACGTGCATGTGGAAAGTGTGTGTATGTCTGCACTCGGCACATGAGTGTTTGGAGACAGAGGGAGAACCTTTTATTCGTCTGAGCTCCTTACATAGTGTGATGAAGTCTCCCCACTTCATGTGGCACCGCCTTATAAACCGTAAAATCTGTTCAGTTGTGAACATGGACATGCCTTCCAGATATTCTCCGTTCACACCATTATCTTTAAAAATTTGGCGGTAGCTGCCAAGATTTATTTCTTCTAACCACAAACCAACATCCTAGAAAACAAAACAAGAAGCACACAAGATACATGTCATTCAAAGTGGCATGAAGAACAGATATAAGTCAAGAAACATGCACTTATGTAAAATAGTGGACTGCTTGTTAGCTGTAGATGGATGAAAACAGTTACCAAGAAAAAACAAAAAAATTATTTCACCAAGCAGTTTCTTTCACAAAAATTCACATGTGAAAAAGGAAACAAATAATCACTGTCACCTATACATTGTCCAAAGAATGGTTGATTATCCAAAAAAAAATGTTAGATCTATTTGGCGTGATGTGCTTCTAGATTGAGTTTGATCTACTTACAGCAGGATTATTCAAAAGCCGGTGCTCATTTCCAAATCATTTCATGAACTTATTTACAAATGGCGATTAACTCGAGCTGACTTGTGAAGTTACTTATAGATGATGGGTAACTTGAGAAGCATGCATTTTCAGACGAATAAGATTACTTATACCTGTCTCCTCATGCTAAACCAAGTTGACTTTGGCTTGAAACTGATGACTAAAGAATACTGCTGTTGTGACTAAAAATCCCCAAATGCATGGAAAATATGTAGAACTAAGAATTCTTAATTTCCCGTACACAACTTATTTACTCCATTGTTTAATGCTCAACTTTCCATGCATGATGTACAATCTACTAAAGTGCCCAAATTGGAGTATTTCAACCTCTAAATTTCAGAATAAAATTGAAGCCACATTATTGCAAATAGGTATCCCATGGCCACTAAAAGAGAGTAAATGATTTATTTATACAGAGGCAACACAAAGATTCACACAATAACTAAAAAAAGAGATTAAGTAATTGAAGATTGAACAATTCAACCACAATTGCTCAACAAAAAGCTCTCTCCAAGAGATCGTTTTAACAAACTGAGAATTTAGAAAAACACAAACTTCAGAACTTCATACAAAAAACAAGATAACTGAGAAAAAAGTTGATTGCTAACACCCCCATCAGGAGTCCCGTGAGTAGGACTAAATGAATTGAGTTGGTATTACTATTCTACAAGGGATAGCATAGAAAATCATCTTCAATTCAATCCAGCAAACAAACCGATGTTGACTTGATCACTAAAAACTAAATTGGATTTAAATTCAATTAATTTGTCAAATTGGTTGGAAATGGGGAATTAAAAGAAACTCAGCTTACAATAGAAAACCACAACCACTTGATGTCAGAGTGAAGCAGAATTCTAGCATAGAATCCTTGTGAATTGCACTTGCACATAACAGACTGATATAAAGAAAGGTGCCTCAAATTCATTGCTAGTTCATAATTATAGATTTGACTGATGAGTCTTTCTTTCTTGATTCGTTTTCATAGCAAAAAGAAATTGAAACTTAGAAGGTGATACACCTGTTGTTCCAATTGACTAACTCCACCAGGAAAAAAGAAATCAAACACCAATTTCATTTTTCACAAACCACAGCCTAACCGCATTAAAAAATACAGATGAAAAATAAAAAAAACCTGCACAATCAATCATCACAATCACAGATTTCCATCACGATCAAAATCACTGAAATTAGAAGCTGTGAGTATAATAATAATAATATCTGAGCAGTGATCACAATTATGAGAGTAGTGACAGGATCTAACACAAGATCCAATAAAATCTAATGAATTAAAAAGGAAAAGAGTAAAGGAGAAATATACCTCAACAGTCCAAATGAAGAAATCGAGAGGCTCAGGAGGCCTTTCTTTGCTCATTTCCTTACAACTTAGCAAACATTCACAACCGAACACACCCCAATTCCACTCCAAATCCCCAAAACCTCTGTTTTTGATTCCCTGGAAAAGAAAAGGAAATGAATTTTCTTTTGGAAACAGACAGCTGAGAGTAAGTGAGTGACGGATCGATAATCAGGACTTCAATTTTTCTTTTTGATTCCCTTTATTTTAAAAAACAAGGTTTATTTTGTTTTCCCTTCTTGTTTTCTATGGAAACAAACAGAAAGAGGGAGGGGGAGTCTGCGAGTGGAATTTTTTTCACGTTTGAGATCTAGGAAAAAATCTCTTCCTTCTTTTTTTTTTTTTTTTTTTGAGGAGAGAGAAAGGGGTGCCGAATTTGAGTTTGTAATTTAACAAACACTGAAGATACAATAATCAATAATAATGGAACTGACTTTCCGGGCCCGGGTCCGGGTCGGGTCGGTTTCGTCGCCTTCTCTTCTCTACCTGGTTAAGTGGTTCCATTTTTTTTCTTGGGTGCCATAAATGGAAGAGGCACCTTTCCTAAATAAATGTAAAATTACCACAGCCATGGCTTGAATTCCATGTTATATTTACACGTGTCTTTCTCCCTTTCATTTTTTTCCGTTTTTAATTGCCCATCCGAGAATACATACAACTCCATTAAATTTCTTCATGTGTTCGTCTAGGCAGCTCCTCCTCCCCTCAGAGAAGAAGAAGCAGATACCATAAACCAACATTATTTTTCGTAGAATATATAATAATATTTTGTGTGAATTTTATTCTAAATTACACGCCACAACTCCTATCTCTTTAACCAAACTCTTGTCTTGTGATTTTATTTTATTTTTTGTACTTGTAAATATCCACCTCATCATAAAGAGGATTTAAAAAAAAAATGATTCCCAAATTTTTTCTTATTATTATTAAAAACTTGATCTCCAAGTAAAGTTCGACAAATGAACAAAATTTGTCCTTCTCAGCAGTGGCGGAGACAGGGATTTCCTGCTAGGAAAATTTTCTCAACCTCTTCCTTGTATAAAATAACTAAAATTTTAATTTTTTTAAAATGATTCTTTTAATTTAACACCTCTTAATTTTTTTTCTTGCACCGCCTCTGCTTCTCAGACCCCTTATTCGATAAAAGAGATAAATGTTGTGCTAATAAAAATATTTGAAAATGTGGTAATAGTTATTTTTTTAAATGTATTTTTATATATATAAAAGTAATATTTTTTTATTTTAAAAAATATTTTTAATATTAAAAAATATATATTAATTTAAATTTAAAAATTTTAATTTTTAAAAAAAATAATTTTAAAATAGAAAAACAAAAGCAGTAACAATTTCTCACCGGAATAAGTGGCATGGACACATCCACGTGGAGACGACCAAATAGGTCCCACTTGGGGCAACGCTGTCTTGATGGTGGGCGTACAGGTTGAAGATTATGATGTTACAAGTGGATCCCATGATGTTCTCTTTGGATCATACTCAAATTAGATTGCAATGGAAAATCATTCCTCGTAGGCCTTTGATAGTTTTGAAGACTTTACTCAATCTTGGATTTAGATTTACTATACTACAAAATAATATCTCACGGATGAATCTGGTTTATGATACGAAGGAAAGATGCTTTTGATGTTTGAAAATTTGCTCAAAACATTTTTCCATTTTAATCATGAGAAATTTTGTCGTTTTCAAGGCTATTTTAGAGGAGAAATTTTTGTTCCATTAAAAAAGGTAAGATAAAATTATCTTATTATCTGCACAAAAATTGTTATTTATAAAATAATTATACTTCTTTTCATTTAAAATTAATTTTTTTAAGAGGATCAAAACGAAAAAAAAATCAACGAGTTTTTGACGAGTAAATCCGAGTTATAGGTCAACTCAAGTTTTTTCTATGTCAACCTGGATCAATCTTATCTCAATTTTTTTATCTTAAACCCAAACTTTTGTTATTGACATATCATTTTGATTGATGAGTGGTGACCCGCTCAGGGGTCGACTACGGACAAGGCTCGAATCATAGGTCGGGAGAGTCTACTCGGGTTTTTCTGGGTTAACATAAGAATAAAAATGATTATTGTTATAGTTTTAAAACCTTACTTGGGGATTAAATTGAGACAAGGCTCGGGCTGACCCCCGAGTCAGTGTAGGGATAAAAATGGTTATTATCATAGTTTTAAAACACGGCTCGGAGGTTGATATGGGGCAATGCTCGAGTTACAATTAGAAGGGTTAATCCGGGTTGATTATAATTTCATAACTTGACTAGGAAGTCAATCTGGGGCAAGGTCTAGGTCACGGTTCGAAAGGGTCAACTCGGGTTGACTCGGGTCAAGATAAGAAAAAAAATGGTTATTATCATAATTTTAAAACTTGACTCTGGGATCGACTCTAGGCAAGGCCTCGGTCACGGGTCGGTAGGTTGACCCAATTTCTTTTTAAAAGAATCAAAGCAACCTAGTTTTGACAAAAAAAAATTCAAAAAAATCAATAAATTTTTTACTCGTGTTTTATCTCGAGTTGACCGAGTTGCGGGTCAACCCGGGTTTTTGATAGTGTCAAGTCTGGTCAATCATTCCTCTATTTTTTTCTTAAACCCGGACCGGTCCAGGCCGTGGGTGTGTCGGGTCCCGGGTCGACCCTCCATGTCAGTCCAGGTTTTATAATCAGGGTTCTTATAATATTTTTAATTTCAACACTCAATATAGAATAAAGTGGGAAAAAAAAATCATATCTAATTATTTTATTTAAATATATAAGTTTGACAATGATACATATTAAAAGTAAAATAAAATTTTTCATATTTTATTTTTACCTTATATTTGAATATCTTTTTTATGTTTAAATTTAAAAAACAATATATGTTATAATCTACACTTCAAACATTAGACAAAATAGAAGTATTATTGTCATTACAGTATATTATTATATCTTGTCTCATGTCCACCAAACATAAAATAAAATGAATTATTCAGTCTATTGGAGCTCGATGGACACCAAACATAAAATATGACTCCAGTTCATATAATACCATCCATTATACCAAATACTACTTGAACTCCTTGAACAATTGAACCAAGACCGGACCGGTAGCTAAGGGCGACTATACAGGCGTATATGGTCCATGTGTACAATACCGTCCCCTGCATTAATCTCTATTATCGTGATCCTATGCCTTGGACCACTTCCATAATCTTGATTTAATCACTCTCATTTCTTTTATAGTTGATTTGTTTATCATCCTAGTTTTCATATATTTAAATTTGTTTGCTTTGCTTTTGTTGTTTGCTTTCAAAAAATATAGAGAAGCAATAACGGGTTGTCAAAATATTTCAAAGCCAAAAATAATAGTAATAATAATAAATAAATAAATAAAAATTATGATAGTGATCTTGGTTTTTTTTTTATTTTAATAAAGCCAAAACAAATAACCTCTTCTTCTTCTTCTTCTTCTTCTTTAATTTTGCCTTTTTTTTCTCCCTTGAAAGTTCTTTAATTTTACTATTTTTTTTTATAAATTTCTTTTTCTTTCTTTATATTTAATTTTATTTATTATATTAAACCATAGAAACTTTTGTCAACTAATTTGTATGACAATGTCTTCAACAACCCAAGAATGTATGTATCTTTTTCATTGTTCTGCTCAAAACAAAAAGAATTAACCTTAGAGCGCATTCGGTAACACTTTCTGTCTTTAGAAAACCAAAACATATTTTTTTAATCATTGTTTGTATTTTTAACAAAGAATCATGAAGAAACGTTTTTATACAGACTTAATTTAAGAAATATGATAATACAAATGTTAATTAAAAACATTATAAAAAGTGATTACGTTATGTAATTTAATCAATATAATTAAATGGCACTATCATATACAACAATGATAGTAGTGATGATAATCGATATAATAATAAAAGTGATGAAAAATTATAATATTGTCAATTGTTTTATAATTATAATCTCTTTAATAAATAATGGTGGTTATAGTAAGTTTGATATGATAGAAGTAGTTGTAATGATAGTAAAGACAATTATAACATGTTTGCGAAGATAATAGTGATAGTAATGATGGAGTTAATGATAACGATGGTGATGCATGAGCGTTTTAGAAAAATATTTATTTTTTTATTTAATTTTATATTTTTCTATTTTGTATTATTATGATTTTCTAGTTTTTTTTTATTTTAAGTGAATAGTTTTCCTAGTTTATTTTTCTTATTCAATATTACTAGGTTTTGTAGTTTTTTCTATATAAAAAGTTGTAATATCCTTTTGAAAATTGGAGACATGGATGGATAAAAATTAAATATCTTGGGTGTCTCCTCATAGTTATGGTATTTTTTATCTTTAAGGATTTTGAGTTGTAACAAACTCGTTATTGTTCGCTCCTGACAGCGTCAATTGGTATCAGAGATCAAAGATTCTTTGTGGTTTTGGTTGGAGGTCATAGATGATGTGTTTCAAAGCTTAATGATTCCTGATAGTGATAGGTCCCAATCAAGCTATGATTATGTAATGCAGAATTGATTCTACTTCAGGTGAGAATTAACCTCAAGAATTGTATTTGAATGAATTAAGTTCCCCTTTTCTGAATTCCCAAAGGGTCTTTTTATACAGGAAAGAAATTAACAACATTCCTAATTCTGAGATCGTATCCCTCAAAATCAGGTCACTACCTTCTACTGGCAATCAGCCACTTCGGCATTATTGAAAAACAAATAGACCTATTCTTAAGCACGCATGACTAACAAGTTAGACCACGTCCTTGGTCATAAGTCCATGCGTGACAGCACACAATTAATTGAAATACTTTGGGTTTTTTACTGCTACCCTTGCAGATCTTCGTGGTTCACTTCGTGGCTCATCAGATAGTTAGTTATTATGTGATGTTGAATAACCATGGTTGAAAGAGGCTACATAACTAGATGTGTTCGTGTTGGAGGGGACAAAGAGGTTCCTCCTCGAGAAAAAGACTTTCCAAAACTATTGTGTTGTTTCCATCTGTATATGTTATTGTTATTGGAGACCCTGATGATGGGATCCATAATGCGAGCTGCACCAAGGTGTTGTGTTAAGGATCCACAGTAGGGTAAGCTCGTACAAAGGTGTTGTGTTGGGGACCCCTGATGAGGTAGCTCATACAAAGGTGTTCGGACCCATAATGGGTTGAACCATATGTAAAAGGGTGATAATGGTGGATGATGGTTTCTGACTAAGATTTGAACTCGAGAACGAGTTTCTCTTTACTCAGGGAGATTGATGCATGTGATTTTTTGGAAAAAATATATTTTTCATAGTTAACTTTATATTTTCCTAGTATGTATTATTATGATTTTCTAGCTTTTTCTTCCCTATTTGAAGTGAAAAGTTTTTCTAGTTTATTACTAGGATTTTGTAGGGTTTTTTGTTTTTGTATAAATGGTTATAATAGCCATTTAATAAGGGGAGACATGGATAAATAAAAATCAAATATTTTGAATGTCTCCCAACAGTTATGGCGTGCTTAGTATTTGAGGGTTTTGATTTATAACAAATCTGTTATTATTCTCTTCTAATTGCATTAGAAGGTGATGTTAAAGGAGATGATGATAGCGAAGAAGTAAAATAAACATGTTAGTTGTAGTAATTGTGGTGGTGGTGATAATAATGAGGTGATTTCAGTGATTTAATGCTAGTTATGATAGTATGATGATATTAAAATTAGTAATTTGATATCTTATAAATAAAAACTAAAATAAAAAATAAAAAATCATGTTTGTTGTTTTTAAAAACTTATTCTAATTTTTAAAATTATTTTTAGAAAACAGACAAATGCAATAGTGTAATTAAAAATGTTTTTTATTAAAAAAAAAAGGAAAATAGAATGATGCTAAATTGTGTTATTAATTAATAAATTTTTTACTCATGAATATATTTGGATCATAGATATTAAACTAGGTTATTGTATGTACATTGCAAGTCATATTAAATTTTTTTGAATGTACTAAGATTTTTCACGCAAGAGAGATCTCTTTGGCATTATCAATACACATGATCTAGTGGGTAAAATCTAAAAACTCCTTAAACAATTATTACTTAGCTCGGGTTTTAAATTAAATTGTATGAGAATTGTCTGATGTGATATAGTAAAATTATTGGGTCAAAAAGCAACCTAACAACTGGAAAAAACATTTAAAGTTTTTTTTTCAAGATGAAAGCTTTTTTTTAATATTAAAATGTCAACATATTGGATTGACCCGGTCGTCGTGACTTGACCCATTAAATCCGCAAACCAGGTCATGGACTCCACTAGATTTAATACTATTTTTAAAAATATATATATTTTTACTTAATTATATGATAAAAAAAATAGATACTTGCAAAATCGAGCATAAACCTATTATCGTGATGTTTATTTGAAACTACAATAACCCTATAAAAAATTTTGAAACAAATCATGAAGATCAATTAAAAATCATCCAAATATTGAATGATAAAATTTAAGAAAAAAAAATCAATAAAAACACAACATTTGAGGATGATATTGGGAAAAAAAAATCGGGTACCAACCAAATATCGTAATGCTTATTTGAAATCTCAATAATCCTATAAAAATAAACTGAGACAACTCATGAAAACCAATTAAAATAAAAAATAAAATTGAAAAAAATAATAAAAATATTGAGGATTAAATTGAAAACAATATATAAAAAAACAAAAAAAACACAACATCAAAGAATGAAATTGAAAAACAAATCAAGCAAAAAAGAAAATCAGCTTAGACACGCAGGTCTGGGTTACCCAACATGGCAAGGCAGTTTACAAAAGCTTAATCACACGTGCTTGGGTCTTTTTTTTTAAAGAGCGAACAACATGTCATCCTCCTTTACTGTTTTTGAAGAAAAAAAGAACAAGAAGTGACCCGTCACTTGCAACTGCTTGGAATCTAGCCACCACTATGATAATTGAAAATTCACGGGATGAGTTTTTTGGGTTGAAAATCCAATTTTCAATTTATTTTTATCTAAAAACACCTAATAAACACCATACAAACTACCCTAAACCACCTAACAACCCCAAAACACCACAAATCATCTAAAAAAACAAAAATCTAAATGGAACTCAATCTCTTTTTACATATTTATAGACAAAACCACAATCATTGCACCTCTTTTTTGACAAAAAACGATGAGTATAATCGTTAAAAGATGACGAAACTAATCGCTTTCTCTCTTCATTTTCACAAGTTTCTCTCTCATCTCTCAAACTCATAGACTAAAAAAAACCATTTAAACCAAAATAAAAATTATTATTAATGTGATGGTAGCCATAATTTTTTTCTTTGTTATATTTTAGGCCTTTATCTTTTAATTTTGTATTTTTACCATAATTTCATGCCTAATTTCATCTATTTAAGCTATAAAAAGATTTAATTGAAAGAAAAAAGAGAGAAATTAAAAAAAAAGAGAAATAGAAAAATTATATATAATATATTTACATTACATAGATTTAACTCGCATTTATTTCTATAAATATAAATTATCCACGTACTAGCTCATTTTAGCGTTAAATTAAATGGGCATTTTTAACTCAGTGGTAGAGTAATATTGCGGTAAGGCATAAGTGATTAGTTCAAATATGACAAGGGACTTTGTCCTTTTTTTCCATAAAACTCTCATGGGAGTATTTTTATTTGAAGGGAGATTCCATTTGAAGAGGAATAGAGATATTATTAATATTTATAATAAATAAGGTAAGAAACTCTATATTTCTAATAAATATAATTTTAATAAATTCAATGTTAAATTATAAGGTTAACATTATATAATGATCTATACTCGAATTTAGAGTATATTAATATATTAGTTATAGTTATAAAATTTAATATTTTTTATTATATTAAAATAAATTTATTAATTATGAGTTGAACGCTTTAGGCTATGTATAATTATATATTTTTTATTGTTCCAAACATACCAATAATAATATTAATAGTACATAAAGATTACTCGTTGATCGAACAATTATTGAAATTCCTAAAATTCCGTGTAAGGCTTGTTAGAAAACCTGTTGTGAAACTTGATTAATCACTTTTTATTGTTCAAAATGAATGGTTTTTTAATTTTTTAATTGTTCTAAAGTCTTATAAGTTAAATTAATTTAATTTAATTTTTCTTGAGGTTGTGTTTGGAGACGCGGGCCAACCTGCGTTTCTAACAAATTCAATTTGTTTTGTGAAAAATTAATTTTTTTTTTATGTTTAGGATCGATTTGATGTATTGATCTTAAAAATAATTTTTAAAAAATAAAAAAATATCATTTTGATATATTTCAGCACGAAAAATATTTTAAAAAGTAACCGCAATCACTCCTCCACGTAGTTCTTTTGAATTTCAAATAGTATTTTATATGTTTTAAATTATCTAATATATCATTTAATAAAAGTAAGATTGTCTTTTCATTCTTTGCAAAACTTTAATGATACCTTCCCGAACCAAGCATTTCCTTATTAGCTTTATGGGAAATCTTCAAACGAATAGTTTGAATGAAATCTTTTAATTTTTAATTTTACTATATTTAACTTTATATATTTCAAGAATATTGAATATACAAAAATAGCTATAATAGAGTTTCTCCTATTTATATTAATAACTACTCTAGAAGGAATATGTTAACGATTTAATAACAATAACTAGATGGATATTTATATATATCTTTTTAATCAAAACTTTTATAAAAAAAATATAATTTATAGACTAATCGAGCAAGGTTTCTTTTTAATATCCATAAAATATTTTTCAATAATTTTAATTTTAATCTTTTAGCATTTTAACTTAGTTTGTTAGGATTAATATTTACTTTATGAGTTTAGGAGTCGGGTTTGTTTTTTATATAATTCTTTCTATTTGATTTCTTATTAGCTTTTTAGAAATTTTCAAACAAATAATTTCAATAAAATCTTTTAATTTTTAATTTTATTATATTTAACTCTGTGTTTCTCGATCCGTAAAAAAACATTGAACATACAAAAATTACATTGAATATACAAAAACTAGTTATAACATAGTTTCTCTTATTTGTATTAATAACTATTATTTGTATTAATAACTATTCCAGGATGAATGTTTTTGCGCGATGCTAATAATTGGTAGTTATAACATAGCTGCTCATAACAAAGCCATGCGGGGGGGGGGGGGGGGGGG
>Ga0307515_10012455_pt1 | contig 15996 bp, 17 predicted proteins | sample 17_EM_MG_FD_194513 | JGI IMG/M metagenome (GOLD analysis project Ga0307515, IMG submission 194513) | Populus trichocarpa ectomycorrhiza microbial communities from riparian zone in the Pacific Northwest, United States - 17_EM | ecosystem: Host-associated > Plants > Roots > Unclassified | place...
GCCACCCCGGACCTCCCTGGCCTGCAAACTCCAAAATATCCGAAACGGCTCGGACTGTCCATTGAAAAAAACCCCAATTTTATCCGAGAACGGCCTCAAACCTCACCCCCAATTACCAGGGGTCCTGGTACTCCGTGAGCCACTCCTTACAAATCATGGCACCGAAACTGGCACCAAGACTGGCGGCGAGACTGGCAAACCAGAGGCAGTTGACCGCGACCGCGAGGGCAGAGGCTCTGAAGGGAATGGTTGGGTCGGATATGGTTTCGAGGCTTGGGTCACGGCCATTCAGAATTTGATGAAGGAGCAGGGCCGACTGTTGTTGATAATTCGGCCCTAAATCATCGAGAGCCCTGATGAGAAAGGCTGTGACGATGGCAGAGAACAAAGCAGCCTGCAGATTGAGTCAGTCCGATCGGAATCAACGATCACGCCCAGGGACGGGACTCACGAAAATGAGGAGCACGTCTAGGTCCGAATTCGATTTTTCCAACATCTTGTCATCAACTTCTTTGGAAATCCTGTTATAAGTGGGCCAAACTTTCGCATGGATGCCACCGGTTACAGCTGCGGATTCGTATTGGGGTGGTCCCGAGGAGTCCGATCGGGCAGAGGCCATAGTATCAAACCGATAATTGTAATCTGCGGTGTTTTTGCGGGAATCATAGTGGGACGTGGCGGCCGTTGCGAACCCGCCTACGCCACCACCTGGAGCGGGCTGTCTAGGAGGGTTTCCTGGGGCTTGCGGGAATAGTGGGCCGGGAATGGGCATAGTGCTTGGTGATTGTGGCGAGGCAGGAACTTGTTCCTCAAGGGCAGAGGCGTAGGTGTCATATGTTTTACGTTGAGTCGATTTCCGTCTAAGCCCACTGGGACCAGGAGGCAAGCGAGGGGAAGTCTGTGCCCGGGAAGAAATCGATGGAGTTGCTTGGGGTTGTGACGAGGTTTCGGACTGGGGGGACTCTGATCTGAGCGTCTCAGTTGTCAATGCGTGGAAAGTCTGTTGATTGGTTGCTATGTCCAGCGGTCGTCGGCCACCGAGAGAACCGCTCGTCGGTGAGACGTATTCTGCGGCGACGTTCGTCGATTTCCTACGAGGCAGCATGGCGATAGAAGGGAGAAGGAGGGATATGCGGAGCGCAATCCAGGTCATTGCAGGGAGTATATACCCCACAGCCACGACCGAGACATCCCCCAGATATTACAACGTTAACCCCCTGTCGGGAATTTCGTATACCTGGGTTCCGAGACCCAGATTGGCATACAGCATTCAGCACGAGTAGAACTGTGACATATCATGAGACAGGAAGGTAACGTTGCCGCAACGCGGTCGCAATGACCTTCAAGGTGCAGCCTAGGAGGTGAAGTGTGGATAGTTATGAAAATTGGATCGGACCGATCATGACATATATTACCGGGTGGCACACGCCACAATGAGTAAGTCAAAGTGGGTGTCTGCATGTGTCTGCCCGGAAGACTGCGCACACCGTGTAAACCTGCACCTACCAAGTTGAATGTCCATAGAATTCTAAGGGAAATGTCTGGACCCCGTCCATTGCATCGGGACGCAGATATTATCTCCAACCCCCTCATCCGGAGTCCACAAAGTACGACGTCTACGCAAGGCTACACTACCCGGCGACGGTCTGGCGGGGCTTTCCCTTTGGCCCCAGAAACACGGGTTGCTCCTATCATTCAATGCGCCGCCTCCTCGATTTCGTTTCAGTTCTCCCATGGTTGCGAAGATCCACGAACCCATAAACCTACTCATATCTTGCTTCAAATTGGACGCTGAGCCCGTTGTATGGCTCAGCAAAATTCCGTACAGAGCATGGGCACATCACTGCGGCTCATCTTCAAACTGGAGAGAAGTGTTTCATATTCGCGGATACTCCGACGGGCAGCACCCGGATATTGACCGATAAACGTCTGCTAGTGACACCCTCCTACAACGAGCATCTATTCCCCTTGTCTTACGAACAGTGGGTGACCGTCCATAAGGGTAGGGGTATATATATCCGTCGTATAAGGGTGCCAATAGCAGGAGATTTTTGCTCAATATCCGAGAACTTCCTCATCGTGTACACCAACAAAACAAGCGTCGAGATGACACCAACATGTGGCATGGTTGAATTATATGGGGTTGCCGTACTTCCCCCCGTCGTTTGGAAGCGGTTGGCTGGGCTTTGAGCGAAACAGCCGAGGCGCTGCGATTCCAAGTGCGTGTTTTGGAGACAACATACAACGGCCGGGACGCTGGCAGCTCCCTTAAAAGGCTACGGATATCCATGCAGGTGTACACGGTATAGCCTTACGGATAGTCACCCAGTCACCCAGCCACCTTTGGTGCCTGCAAGCGCGGAAGGAGGATAATATTCGCTTCGAATATGCTTCTCGGGAGCTGTATGCGTGCCAATTGTTCCCGCAAGGCAACCACGTTGGCTCCTTCCATTCCATCAGTTTGTATGTGGTCCGCCAAGTAACATACGATATGAATCATCTGTACACATAGACTCCAAGAATCCTTGATCTGGGCAACCCCGCCATCTAAGAACGTGAGCGTGGTATCCATCCCCAATAACACTCCCTCGTCTGGTCCTTCTCCGGCAATCACCTTGGTGTGAGCGAAACCCGAGTTTCATCAAGCACGCTAGACCAGGCTTGGCGTTCTCCTCGCCTTCCTCTTCCACATCCTCGTCATCATCGTCCTCTTATCCTCGTAGATAATCAGAAGGCTTCCTCCAACCATCCTGATCTCGAGTTGCGCAAACGCATCTCGGATTGCTGCGACATGCTTCCTGATCGCCTCGATGACTGGCAACAGCTGCTCCTTGGGCAGCCCCCGAGATAACTGTTCCGGATGAACCGAGAAGAACTCGGCGATGCCGTCTGGCAAATCCGACGGTTTGGTTGATTTCCCGCACGCTTTGGGCGTGTTGACCGCCTGCCCAGTAGATGTGTCATAGGCCTAGAACCGAAGATAAACAGATGAAAAGGTTTGAACAAATGCTAAGCTGACCTGGAACCCCGTCAGCCCCACACCTGTTGTAAGGGACGTCGTGGTAGCGGCCGTATTCTCCATTCGTGCTTTCTCTCAACTTGAGAAAGCCGGCCGGGGGATCGCCCGTGTATTGATGGTAACGGTACATTCGATAGTATTGAAGAATCTGGCAAATAGATCCCTCGAGCCGAACATCCTCGACATCAAACTCGGAACGAGGCTTTACGATGAATGAGGCACGCTAGGAGAAGTGACACTCGTCCCTTCCTTCCTTTGGGGCTTTACGGGGGGTCTCTAGATTTCCGTCCTCGATCTTTCCCTCGAGTCTGAGGGTTCCATAGAATTTCGGGATGGTCTCAAGGCCGCGAGAGTCGGTTCGGAATTCAAATGCTGATAAAAGTCGACTTCGTGAGCCAAGGCCGGTTTGATCAAGAGGGATCCGTCTTCAGATGTAGACACGCCTGCATGCCCGCCCACTTGCGGAACCGGTGGAGTTTCCGTGCCCGCGCCCATTCTTCGAACAATCTGAGGGTGTTGAACTTGAATGAGACAAGTCAAAAGGCGATCGCGGGATCTAAGCCAATCCCGTCGCATCCTCGGTAAAATTCTGACGCCTGAGCCGGAGTGATTCATGTCCGGTGCCATTGCATAACTCACTTGCACACCCTGAGTTGCATGTGCCGCCTCGCCTCCTCTCTCCGCAGCGCATAGACATATAACCCAACATGGCCTCAGCGAAGATCGCGACGCTCGTCATCCGAGTAAGGCACTCCGAAACAAATGACGAGAGGTGGCTCGTGCTGACCTTCCGGAGAGACTCTAGCGAAACCAATAAGCAACCAAATCAAGACTCAAGCCAGAGAGTACGCTAAACCATTCCTCTCATGTATGCGTATACATTCGTCCTCGCGGCTCACCGGTCACCCCTCGTGACCCTCTTTCCGGCAGACACCCGACGTTCAGGTCGATATGCGTGAACCTCGCTCAGAGCATGTACAGGACTGAAGTCAAACTTCGTACCAACCTGCTCGGCGAACCAGCGAACCCGAACGTCCGACCGCTTTCCGAGGCTAGGTACGCAACCATATTCATATCCCCTTTACCACGTCCTCACCCAAAAGCGCGGCTAACACAGGGCGATCGAGAATGGCGCAAACGCGCTCGCAGAGGGCTTTCTATTCGGAGTGGCAACGCTCCTAATAATCGGAGAGACATGGCGTTCCTCTCGAAGTCAGTCCAAACGACGAGATGAAGTGGACGACAAGCTCGAAGGTCTCTCTGCCCGTATCCAAGAACTCTCTTCGAGATTAAACCAATCTCTGGTTGACGTTGAGGAACGGTTGGAATACGAGCGTCAGAGGTAACTGTATCTTTGACCTGCACTTCTCTTGTACTGGTGACTGAATGTTGGCAAAATTTAGAAACGACGAGATGGGGCGGATACTTGAACGCGTTGTGGAAATTGGATTAAGAGGGGGGTGGGCAGAATTCGAAGGAACACCCCTGATGCTCCCTCGAATCCAACTTGTACCCCAAATTGACCACAGATCCTCCGGCGACGACAATACCCCGGTTGATTCGTCTCGGAGCACCTCGGAATCACAATCATGAAGATCATAACCATCGAGCGTAGACAGAGCACAGTATCCTTTGTACAGCAACATTATTATTCTAGTCTAATGCAAAACAATTGGCTCATACATGGTCCATTTCTGAGATAGGAAAAAAAATTGAAATGATGAGGTGGTCGTGTCGTGTGCGTGAATGCAATGCGAGAAGTAAAAGAAATCAGGTAGCAAGTAGGAAAACAATAAAACTAGACCAACAGACAACGGCTTCACATAATCGTGCAGCTTGAGCCGCTGCAGAACTCTTCGCACCAACCTCCAATTGTCTTCAATCTACCCTCGCGCTGTTTCTCCTCGAGGGTTTTGATCGAACCGTCGGCCCTCTTCACTTTGATCGTGTACTCCTTGGCTCCCTCGTCGGCCTGTGGGATCGGGTACCACCACTTGAGAGTCTGCCCATGGATCTCCCACTTTCCATCGGACACCTCGACTTCGATCGAGAGGGGACAAGGTCCATCAGTTGGCGAATGCGGAACAGCGACGAGCGTTGTCGAAGAACCGTTCGGGTTAGGGGGGGGAGGGAAGATACGGAAGATGTTTGCCTCGTCTTCGGACCCGAGCTCATCGGGAGCAACATACGATTGTCCATAGGTCGCGGCAACAAGACTCGGGTGTGCGTAATGAACCAACGGGAGATAGATCTCGGTCGGTTTCCTGGAATATGTGGGATCATCCAGATCCCCGAATGACGATGACGATGAAGAAGAGAAGACGGAGGAGGAGGAACTCTGGGAACCGCTCTCTGGGCGCATTTTGGGAAGGTCTTCGGGTAGGACGACGACAGTGAGCTTGAATTCGGTGCTGGCGATCGTGAATTGGATGTCCTTAGGCGTTCCAACCGTCGCGATTGGCCATGGTCGGCAGAAAGCCTTGACTGCTCTCGCACCATCCGTTAGGAAATCGTACGCATTCTTCCACGAGCCCCCGTCAGCGTGGAAAACCTTCGGTCCATCAGCGTCGCTATCGATGTCCGGGCTTGTCAGCGTCCGCAGGGAAATCGATGAGGACGTGGCGAGTCTTGGCAACCGCGACTCCAAGCTCGATGCGCTCGGGTTTTTCAACAACGCCGCAGAGGACTGAGTGCCCCTGGGACGGCGAACTTTGAAAGACATTCCTGTACAGGAATTCTTCTTTGTATCATCCTGTGACCAAAGACTCAAATCCTCCATATTCCAACCGTCGCCCCACATATGTGAACTATCGGGGCAGTAGGTCCAGATCGTCCAGTTTAGTGCATTTGGTCCATCGCTTGCGTTCATGCTCGCGTCGAGAGCCTTTTGCTGACGGGAGTAGTCGCCTTTGTATTTCCCTCCATCGGTGAAACCATAAGAACGTTTGCCGTCCATATCGAAGGGGGTACCAATTTCGCCGATGATAGTAGGGAAGTCACCGATGATCTTTGCGTCGGACTTGAGCACGCCGAGCTGGTCTTGAATTGAGGCCCGGATCGCCTTCTCGCCGACACGTAGGGCTTGGATGACGTGAGAGTATTTGTGACGAAGAACTCCGAGGGCATCGGCATTAAACCAATTCCAGTGCCTCGAGATGAGGGTGAGGCCGTCGTAGTAATGGGCCGAGTAGCAACATCGTCCCTTGAGATCTTCGCCGTCGACGTGAGGTGGGAGAGAGAAAACGGGAGGCTGGATGAACCAGATGCATTCGGGGTGGTGAGGTCTAATCCTTTTCTGGAAGGCTTGCCAATGGGGTCTCCACCACTGTTCCACAAAAGGAAGCTTCGCCTGGCCAGGCGCAGCGTGGAAGTAATCGGGTCGGAGGACTTCACCAGAGCCGACGTCCCACACTCCGTGCGAGGCCCATATACACGTTCCCTGGGTCCAGCAGGGATCACGCTTCCACCCCCACTTCGTGTTCACTCCGCCTTCGTCCTCGTCCTTCGGCCGAGCCCAAATCTTGGACCCTTTCGGATCAATGGTAACCATCTTGGTCATCTTCGGTCCGAAAGCTCCAAACTCCCAATATTCGACTTCTTGGGCTTGACCCATACCAAGCCTGAAGCCTTGCGCGGGGGTGGGAGTGGAACCCTTCTTTAGGGCTGCCGTAGATTCCGTCGAGAATTGGTGGAGATCGTCGATCCCACACATACCCTCAAAAGGCTCGTTCATACTATCCCACCCGATCACGCATTCGTCCAGGAGATCGCCGGCATCCCGTATTCGCTCAGCCAATAGACCAAAGGCCTCGATGAAATGTGATTGTAGCCAGTCCTGAATGTTCTGTCCATCAATCATGCATTTGGGCGCAAAGTCTCGACCGGCGAAGAAGAGGGTGAACATTGTTTGAGAGACCAACCGATTGTAGTTGGTTCCCCAAATCATGGCCGGGATGGAAGCAGGGTCGGGGTCTTCTCGAGTAGGATATTCCGCGTGGAGGATAGCGGATTGGGTAGCAGCGAAGGCCTTGGGGTCGATACCGCATGCTGGCAGAGTCCAGTAGGGGGCACCAGACCCCCCTGAGAATCGAGACCACTAATTTGGCATCGAGCGGTCAGGTAGTGCGGGTGTATGCGTGCGCCTGAAATACATACCACATCCTGATGCGGGTCAATGTAAACCTTGAAACCGTACTCCTTGCACTTCCTCAACACTTCTACCGTGTAGTCCATGAATTCGAAGTCGTACTTTCCACTAGTGGAAACCCCGGATGAGCGGCAGGAAAAAGCAAGGACAATAGGATGCGCTTACGGTCCCTCATGCTCGAGGGCTTCCCAGGAAACGACATATCTGATCATGTTGAAGCCCCATCCTCGAAGGCGGGCGAGATGCACATCTGCTGAACCGTCTTCGAGGTTGAGCGGGCGACCCACGAAGCTCTCGCCACCATTCTCGCCAATCTGGTCGAGGACGTATGAAGGTCTGTTGACGGGAGCCTTGTCTGAGCCTGAAAGGTTGACACCCCGTAGGAGGAGGGTTCTCCCGTGGTTGTCAACGAAAGAGCCATTCGTTGTGTGGATGTAATGGTCCGGGGTGAGGTTTCCGGTAGCAGGGGAGATGGAGGGGACGGGGGGCATTTGCAGGGAAGGTGGGGGGTTGTGGTTACGGAAAAGAGGGAGGGTGGTGCGGTGTACTACGGGATCGGCTGCAGGGACCTGCCACTGATCGAGGGCAAGGTGGAACGACACTGAGTTGAATTTATGCATTCCGAATTACTAAGCAAGTCCTCTAACAGTCCACCGCAAAAAAAATTCTCGCCCTCCTCTCTATCGTTTCCTCGAAGTACGTCTGCTGTCGGCTGGGGTGCAAGTGCCACGGACGGAGAGTTCAGTAAAAGGATCGGCGAAAAACGGGATCGGAGCAGCGGACCTTTCGACTTGGCTTTCTTTGGCGCACCCTTGCCCCTTCTCTTCCTATCTTCGATATCCTGCAACCTCTGTTGTTCGGTGGCGTCGACGAGCTCCAGCTCGGGGAACTCGCGGATGGCGGAGGCGAGTGAAAAGGTTGGAGGATAATAGTTCAGCATGGACGGTCCGCGTAGACGCGCCCGAAGGTATTTTGCGCCGGTCCTGGCGGACGTAGGGTTGTATGAAGTTTGAAAGACAGTGCAACGCGTTTTGACGAGGGCTGCGAGCCTCGAGGGGGCTATGGATGCCATGTTGTGGTACGGCAGCGGAATGTTCGCAGCGGACTTGATGTCGGCAAAGTCAGTGCTTGGGAAATTTGGAACGAACCGCGATCACCACAGCGCTCACGGCACAAACTCCATCGGCTCCTCATGCGCATGCTATGATCTCTCACTCGCGTATCTCTTTACAGCCCCCCTTTATTCCAGAAATATCCTCGTATGGGCCTTCACACGTTCGTTTCATACAAAGGACTAAACTGTATTGGTACAAACTGGGATCCTACTGTATCACTAATTCTGTCGACGAGCCTTCGACCCGACGGTAAAGAAGATGTGCAAGACTCTCTCGGATAGTGTGTAGTCGAATGCGTCCTCGATGACGATATCCGTCAAACCTGCACCGGCAAACGCATCTCGCATGACATCTTCGGCCATGCCGTGAGCGTGAGCGACAACGTGAGCGACATCCTTCCGAACCTCCCCACCAGCACGGAAGTCACTGACGATGAGCTTTCCTCCTTGCTTTAGGAATCCAGCAAGGACCTTCGTCATCCTCCTGACGTCCTCGAAATGGTGATATGCCATATTACACTGTTGGCAACGGGGGTGAGATTCGGCTGCATACCCCTCCCGGACGGAGCGATACTCACGATAATGACGTCGAACTTCCGGCCGTCCAATTCACCGTCCTCACCCTTGAGATCGGCGCAGACCGCCTTCATGCCGCTGAAGCCCTCCTTCTCTCCCGTCTCATTATACAGGTCAACCATTCCCTGGCTAACATCAACTCCAAGGATGGACTTTGCATATGGTATAATTTGCTTGGACACCAAGCCTGTTGGCGCATAAGATCAGATACATTCGAAAACCTTGGAATTCCAGAACCGACGCACCCCAACCGGCGGCAAAGTCCAGCACCTCCGTGGTCTCCTTATCGAACTTGGAGTGCTTGAGGATATAGGGTGCAGACATCTGGGCGAGCTCGGTCCCAGCTTTTATCATCTCCTGGTTCTTGGACTCCTTGTCGAAATGTTCAGCATTGGCTTTGGCGTAATCGTGCTTATGCTCCGAGGAGCGAGAGTGGTCATCAAGGTCGCGGTGGTGGTGGTGATGAGACATGTTGTTGAGAGAGATACCGCTGTCGACTGCGAATGCTAGTTGTGCCGATGCCAATCCATTTCCCCGCTTCACTGCCACCTTTTATACTTGCACCCTGTCCTTGGATGACCCCTGACCACCCTACTTGCGAGTACCTCCACAGTCTCCCCATGCGTAAGCCTATTAGCATTACTCAGGATCCCTGATGGTCAAGCGCCCAATTTCTCACACGTGCTGTCAAACCATCAAGGCTGTGATCCAGTGTGAATCACACAGTGAATGTCCCGGAGCGGATGCAACGGATCAAATTCGAAGGTTATCAGGTTCCGATGGAGTGAGCACAGAGTCACGAGGTTTATTGACAGAGGGTAGTAATTATGCATACACAGTACAGAAGTATGCTGTTCATGATGCAACCTGCATCACGAAGATGTTAGGTGCTTTGTACCCAAGCCTGTTGATCGCGTAGTGGTCGTTTCGAAGAAGACCGTCGAAGTAGACTTTGTCTCGCAACCAATCTGGTAGGTGCGTTCATGAGGTTTTGGACTACGATGAGAAAGCAGGTTTATACGTACCAACCCGCTTGTAACGGTTTGGGGCTTGAGCAGGGGTATAGTACATGTTCCATCCGGCGGAATTGTTCTGGTTATTTGTCGCGGTCCTACGCAGGGCATCCTGCAATCGTGGGGGGAGGGACGCGAATTCACCATCCGTCACGAAGTTATCGGTATATCTAAGGTCCAGCCGTATCGGAACACCGATTTCAACAGATATCGAATGCGAGGGCACACGTACTCTTTCCAGATGGTCGTGCAAACATCCTGTAGTGTGACACCCCGCTCGTTCTTGACGATCGTGCACCATGGGGAGGATTCACAGATGACCACCAGTTCCTGGACACGGGGGAGCGTGGCGGGCTCTTCTTTGGCGGTGAAAGGGAGATCTCTGTCTCGAGCCTCTGGATTGAACCCGGAAGTCGATCCTGTGTCGCCACAAAAAAGTTTTAGCCCGGGTGATTATTATATCGAATCGCGGATGCGACGGACTTACCGGTTTGGAGATGGAAGATGAGATGGAAACCGGGGTTTGAGTTTGTGAGGATGGGGTTGAGCTGGAGTTCGGTCTGGAGGAGGTAGAGTTCGGTTGTGGATAGGACGGGCCCGTCTGTGGGATCGGAAGAATCAGCACACTGCGATCGGACTCTTGGGAGAGAAGTACGACTGACAAGAGAAACCGGGTGCCCACTTGCTTCCAGGAGAGTCGAGAGCCATTTGGATATAGAGGTACGTGAGAGGGAGGAGTGAGTGAAGAGACAGATGCCTCGTTGCAGAGCGAGAATGTTCCGTCAGATTTGACTCATCTGATAACACAGCGTCAGGCTCAGACCGTGTACTTTTCCTACGATCCTCGTTATCTACCCGAGGTCTATCCTTCCATCTACACCTCTTCTGATCGTTATGCCACGAGGAACAAACGCGAAAAAAGAGTCAGGACGTGCCAAAAAGGCTGAGAACGAAACAAAGAAGAAAGGTGCTGTTGTTGCAGAGAAGGTACGTGCCCGTTCCTAGGGTGATCGTATGACTAGTATCAATACATGGGTGTCTACAGGAACGTCTAGAGGCATCCAAGTGGGAGGATGGCTCTAAGAAAGATAAGGGCGTCGATAAGGAGGCCAAACGTAAGGAGCAGCTCGCCCGTAAGGCGGAAGCCGCCCGTCTCCTCGCGGAGGAGGAAGCAAGCACGTCGGTCAAAAAACCCACACCAAATAAGGCCGGAAATAAAAAGAAGGATACTAAGCCCGCAGGTCCTGGCGCACTTTCCGCTGGAGGGGATCTTGATGCCGCCGAGGTGAAAGAGCAAGAGCCCAGGGACGAACCCCAGGAGGTCGAGAGCTTCTCCGCCACTGGTATCGACAATGCCTTGGACCTGTTGGAAGTTGTCAATGCCAAGACGGACAAAGCAAGCGTCGGCCAACAAGCTGCTGGGATTGAGAGGCACCCAGAGGTGAGCGTGGACGTTGATGCTCGCACACAGCTCACTGAGACCCGTCCGTACTTCCCCGTTCTTACAGCGGAGGTTCAAGGTGAGAACCGATCCGAGTACTCCGGTAATCTGCCGTACCGCTGACATGTGCTCATGTTTCTTGGCTCGTTGATTAGGCTGCCTTGGAGGCTTATAAGGAACAAGAGTTACCTAAACTCCGTGATGAGGTACCTTTCCGATTCTATGCTTTGTCAGTGGCTGTGATTACGGATGTCTGATTGTCATCGGTGTCCAGCACCCAGGTTTGCGTTTGCAGCAGTATGAGGAACTTTTGTACAAGAAATTCCAGAAGGCTCCAGAGAACCCGTGAGCAAATTCTCTCGCTAGCCCGATCATGCTAACACTGAACCTGGTCTCAAATAGATTCAACCAGACCGTGGTTTCGTACGATGCCACCAAAGAAGAGAAGGTCGACACACTGAAGAAGAAGAACGTGGCGACAGAGCAGCGCCTCAGGGACAGACAATGAGACGGGGCGGTCGGGCACCTTCGAAAGAAAGCACTCCGGAGAAGCGGTGGGTCATGGCAGTTGTGGAACACGTCAGGCGACTGCGAACGGACAGCCGGGGGAAGACGAAGCGCGACTCAGTATGGTGGAAAGCGGTGCGGTGATTTGTGGATCTTCTGTTAGAACGTTGAGACCGTGTGGGTTGTGACCGCAGCTAACTCGATCGACCTGTGTATTGAGAAAGTCGTTAGACCTATAAAAACGGTCATCAGCAGTCTCCAGTCGCACCACTCTCTCTCCATCCACTCTACAATCCCCCCCCCAGACGATTCTACATAAGATGCAGCAGACATCGAACCACGGAGACTTTACCTTTGACTTCCACGTCAACCTCTTTCCTGCCGGCCAAAACCTCTACCAGACAAAACCCACGTCACCAATGACAAACACCCTGGTTGTCACCGGCATATCTCGCTCCTTCCTCCAAAATCATGCCATGGCTTCTACTCTCGAACGGCACTTCCAGTTGTTTGGACGTGTGCACTCCTGGGTTCCGCTGCCGAGTTTTGGCAGGATAATGATCGTCTACTACCATGACGAAGATGCTGAACGAGCGAGGGAGGACTTTGATGCCATTGCTCTGCGGCATACGCACGACTGGTAAGTACTCGTTGAATCTTGCCTGTCTCTTCCGTTCACTGATTGATTATGATTTCAGGCCAGAGAGCATCAAGTCGCTCAAGGTATATCGTGCCGACCGGACAGAGATCGAGAGAGATCCGGCAGAACATTATCTCCAACCACCACAACATGAAAAGAACTTCCTTATTTCCCCTCCCGGATCTCCCCCTATCGGTTGGGAACAAGTCCGGGAGGATCCCCCTAATGCAACCCCCCTTGCTGAAGACCTGATTCAAGCCCTGCGCAGGCTGGAGATCGATGCGCAGTTCCGAAGGACGAAGGTTGAGGGTCAGAGGGGAGTCGAACTGTTACTTGCCCCGGAAGACAGTACGGACGGTATCAGCGTGTACGTCGAGGACTGCGACATCGCCGAGGATGAGGACGAGATTACAATTGACATCGAGGAGACCGGGGAGGGTTGGGCGTACGGAGAATACTCTCAGTATCGCATGCCGGCCGCCAAGTTTGTACCAACAGCTCTTCCACCTCCACTGGTGTCTTAGATTAGACGGTTCTTGTTCCCTCATCCCCGGACATTATATGCAGCATGTTTCACTCTTCAAGTCAAATATGTAGTATCATGTGATCACATTATAAAACTGTACACCCTCTTAGTTTTTCCCACCTCTGTTGATTTGAAGCATTAACTTGCTTTCATCGCCGACAAGCCCCCTCCACAAATGGCCTCCCAGCCCTCTCAGCAGTATGCATGTCCGTCTGAACCCTCGCCTATACTTGCCCTCTGGTCCTAGCTCACTATTTCCGTCCAGTCCGCGCCCAAAAAGCCCTCAGTCTGACCGGCGGCTCCCCCTCGTATACGCCGCTCGAAGGCATCCAAGTCCCAGATGTTCCAGCCCGAACGTACAAATACAGCGACGACGGAAGGCTCTACGCATACGCTCTCCCAACTTGGTTCGTACCACATAGCCAGGATATTCCGATCTAACCGGCCCTCGTGTTTTTCCTCTTTTCTTCCTCCACTTTGACACAGCGTCCGGATATTCTTAGCAGAGGGTGCACAGCTGCTTCGTCAACTCGATCTGCCGAATATTATAGAAATCGGCTTTTCTCCGAGAGGGACTTACCTGTCTACTTGGGAGAGACCTGGTGAGTCGCCTTCTGCTCAATAGCGCTCCCTCTTCCATCTGTTTTTCCTGGTCGAATCTTTTACTGATTGGTTGTCGCGCCCCCTCTCGGAACTCGTCGGCTCGGTTCGGTTCGCATGTACAGCCAAGTTGGAGGATGGTGCTCAGCACAAAAACCATCGAGTCTTCAGCGTTTCCACGGGTGAAGAGCTCATTGCCTTCAGCCAAAAGGCTCAGGAGGGTTGGGATCTTCAATATACGATCTCCGAATCTCACGCCATCAGGCTAGTCGGTCCGGACATCCAAGTGTACCGACCCGCAGAGTGGTCCAAGGGAATCATCGATAAACTCAAGGTCGAAGGCGCAACTTCGGTTGTCCTTAGCCCCGGGTTGAATCCTTCTGTGGCAATTTTCGTCGCTGAGAAGAAGGTACGTTATCGCCTGTTCACCGCAACCACTTGGGTCGCTTACACGCCCGGTTTCGTGACACTTTAGGGTCAGCCCGCGAGCGTAAAGATATATGGCCTCCTGTCACTCTCAGCGCCGCCTACGTGTCAAAAGACATTCTTCAAAGCAGACCGGGCACAGATCAAATGGAACACTCTCGGCACACAAGTCTTGGTGCTCACTCAGACCGAAGTCGACAATTCCGGAAAGAGCTATTATGGCGAGACCGGCGGGTTTTACCTCCTCAGTGCTGCCGGCAACTTCGACGTTCGTTTAACCCTCGACAAGGAGGGTGGCATCCACGACTTTAACTGGAGTCCCAATTCTAAGGAGTTTGCGGTTATTTACGGATGTAGGTTTTTTTTGGCACGCTTTCTGTCTCGGTTCCGTTCGCTGAAGTAAGGGAACGACAGTCATGCCAGCGAAGGCTGCCTTATTTGATCAGCGGGGGCGCCTCCTCCACGACTTCGGGAGCAACTTTTACAACTTCGTTTCGTTCAATTCCCATGGTCGGTTGGTCGCCTTGGGCGGCTTTGGGAATTTGAGAGGAACTCTTGACATCTTCGATCGAAGGTCTTTTACCAAGGTCGCCACCATCGATGCAGCGAACGCTTCCTTCTGCCAATGGTCACCGGATGGGCGGTTTCTCCTCACCGCCACGCTCTCCCCCCGACTTCGTGTGGACAACGGGATCAAGATCTGGCACTGTGCAGGTAGCTTAATGCATACCGAATCGATCGAGGAACTCTACCAGGCTTCTTGGCGGCCTATACCCGTTGACCAGGTACCTCAGTTCGGTCAGACGATACCCCCGGCCCCAGCACCGCATTCGAGCGTCTTGGAGTTGGCGACGACGACAAAGGTTATGACGCCCGTCAAGGCCCCATACCGACCTCCGGGGGCGAGAGGTCTGGAGGCGTCATTGGCTTACCGTCGGGATGACAGCGGTGGAAGCGGTCAAAATACCCCGACCAGACATCACAGCCCTGGGCCGGCGACTAATGGAAGGCGGTACGTCCCCGGTGCACCAAAGAGTCCCTCACCGAAACCGGACGGAGTCGGAGGTCCAGGAAAGAAGAAGCAAAAGGGCAAGGGGGATAAAGGACCACTCCCTGGGTTGCAGCAACAGCTTGAGCAGAACGGGAGGAGGTCTGTGGATGTTAATGGTGGAGGAAAGCCTTCCCTGCAACCTGCTCCTGAGGAGCAACCAGCTGATGCTGTCGATCCGACTTTGGACGCGAACGCTAAGAAGGTTCGGAATCTTAGCAAGAAGGCTAGTTCCCCTCACCCTATGCGTGTGTGGTTTTTTAACCTTAACGTTTGCATAAACAGCTGAAGGCGATTGACGAGCTCAAAGAGAAGTCGAAGAGGGGAGAGAGGTTAGAGGCGACACAGCTTAAGAAGATTGAGACGGAAGCGGAGATCAGGAAAGAGTTGGCCGAGCTTTCTGTTTCCTGATTGGTTTTAGGTACGGTCTCTCGGTTCCTGGTAGTGCTTCCTCCTTATTGTGTCCCCCTGCAAATAGTTTTGTCTGCTTTCCCATCGGATATCTGGCGGGTGATCTATTGGCTTTTCATGTCTATTTTGTCGATAGCTTCGCAATCTAGCGTTGTTTTCGTGGTGAACGTCGGCCCCCTCACATCAGCTGTCAAGCCCAGGAGTCAACGTTAGTCAGGTACGTATACAGAGGCACGACGACCGTTCGAGGTGGAAGTTATGTTACACCAGTGGTAATACAAAGGATTACGAGACTGTTACACTTGAATTCGGCTTCCCAATGGACGTTCGCTCAGGCACCCTTCCCGTACACGGCCTCCTTACCGGCCTTGAACGCCTCCTCGTTACCGGCGACGCTTCCGTATGCCATCTTCATAGCACCGGTCAACATGTTCGACGTGGCGTTTCCAAGATCGATAGCGGTCTTCATCATTTCTGATCTGGGAGGTTCCGTGCTGGAAGAAGTTACTCCGACGTCCTCCCATTGGT
>Ga0307515_10012456_pt1 | contig 15996 bp, 12 predicted proteins | sample 17_EM_MG_FD_194513 | JGI IMG/M metagenome (GOLD analysis project Ga0307515, IMG submission 194513) | Populus trichocarpa ectomycorrhiza microbial communities from riparian zone in the Pacific Northwest, United States - 17_EM | ecosystem: Host-associated > Plants > Roots > Unclassified | place...
TCGGGGCTTCGGGTTTTGTCAGATTCTTGGGGTCTTTGAGTTTTCATTTGCGCGGAAGCGGCTGCGGAGGGGAAAACTGTAGCATTATGCCATGGCCGCTAGCGGCCGAATGCAATATGATTAAAACAAACAAACAAACAAAGGAGAGAACCGTGTGCATAAATCCGGTGATACAGAGAAAGAGAAAGACTCGACTTATATACTGAGAATCATTAGCGAAAACTTTGATCGCTTTGCCACCATGAGTCACTCACTACTAATATGCAACACTAGTGTTACGAATGTAAAGCGGAAGAAGTCTATTCAACTATCCAAGGGAGAAGCTCTGTCTTTATGTACATGAATGCTTGGAACACTATCGAAGTCTATAGAAACTCACGATAGCAAATACCAATGGCGGAGCCGGTGGTGAGTGAAAACTCGTGTATGAGTCAACGACTGTGAGTCCGTAGCCTGTGAGTCAATTCGGCGATCTCAGTGTATCGGAGACTTCCTTTTAGGTCATATAGTAACAACCAGGTGTTACGAATGTATAGTGGACTAAGTCTATTATTCTATGTAAGGAAGAAGCTCTGTCTTTATATACATCAAGGCTTGGAACTCTAGGGAAGTCTATGGAAGCTCACCGGTGTAAATACCAGTGGCGGTGGCGAGTGAAAACTCGTGGATAAGTCTACGACTGTGAGTCCGTAGCCTGTGAGTCAATTCGGCGATCTCAGTATCGGTGACTTCCTGTCAGGTCATATAGTAACACTGGAAGTTGCCCAGGATGCGAGTGCTCGCCAGTGCAGCAGCACCAACTGACGACGTCGTTCCGCACGCTAATAGAGTTCGGTAAAGCCTTCTCAGCACTTTCAAAGACGGATATTCTTTACTACCGGGCATCTCAAAATACCTGTCGGAGACACGGAATTGTCGCACACAAACTAGTCTGTAAGGACCGCAATTTTAAAAGGCAGACCTGGACATCGAACATCGGATAGAGGCCAAACGACGTCCCTACCCACCTGTACAGTACAAGATCTCCATGAGCTTTGGTGCGCGCTGTCGGAACAACATGTGAAATTCACTTACGTCACCTTCATTTTTCTGCGAAAGTATCTGCGACGAAGCAATGGCCGAAAGTGCCGCACTCACTTCCTTCAAAGCCCAAACGAATTGCTCTATCCGTTTCCCTCAGGGAAGATTTGTGTAGGTATCATAAGATAGCCCACCATTGGTGCCAATGGCATCAACTCTATGGCTGCACTTGCAGCGTTTAACTCATAGAGATGCAGTAGGAGTCAGACCGCAGTTACTATGTAGACATGTAGCTGTACGAGCTAGATTGACGATGGTTGAAACCATATCCGCCTAAAGCACCCTGAGCTTTACATGCATCATGGACGTAAAATGCTGGCCGCCGATGATATGACCAACGTGAAACTTTATAACAAGTGGATCAGGCGCAATGCAATAATAAAACGCATAAGAATTGGTGTAAACACAGAACTCATCAACTCTAACAAACACTCTGCAGTTATACACATTATTTGTCCACTTGAGGCATGCGCATTTGTTGGAAGTGATCGCATGGTGTTGGTTGTTGCCGCGTCTTCGGTACTCGGTTGTCTCATTCTGATGGTTCGGTTAGGGAAGCCGCGAACGAAAGTTGCGATTCAACAGGCGTAACCTTTAAACCTCGAGTTATTTCTTGATAATGTAGATAATGAGAAGCCAAACATCTAGACAGTCTGCCGATCTTCCATGTCTGACATCGCCGTCCTAGTTAGGGCAGAACTGTCTATGTTGGATGTAAAGCTCATAAATACATGACGTCCACCATTACATAAACGATTCTCTAACCTACTATTAACGGATGTGGGATCAGTTGGTTAGTGAGAGTGCACAGTTTCAATATAACTTCGGTACGATGGTTTTGCTAAAATCTTTACAGCAATAAATCTTTCTACCTACATTCTCTGGTTCTGAATACTGTTGTAAAAAGGGTGAGTTTTATAAACGTGATCTGCCTGTAATAAAACTCTATTAATTTTGTAGTTGTTTCCGAGAGTTGTAATACGATTTTTAAGCACCCTTTTCTACCATAGTTAGAAGCATATTACCGAATGAATTCGTTGTTTGTATTACACAATCCGAGCTCATTATCGCTTGGCCCATCAGCCGCAACCAGAGCCGCAATTGTATAAATATATATATCTCCGTTTTATTGTCAGCTTTTATAGATAAATATGTCTAAACTAGTATCTAAAGGCTACAGCCGGAATCAAGTTCACCAACATGGATTCAATCCTTGGCATTTCTCGTTGTTTTACGGAAAAAGTCGGGCGCACTTTTGCCCTGTGTAACCGCGTCCTATATATCCTTGTACCCTATCACAGTATTCGAGCTCGTATCTGTCAACATGTGCATGGCAACGCACAAACCGGATCTCCCGCAAATCAAATGCTGCATCGATTCCCCGCTTTTTGCAGAATCGTTTTCCCCCGCCTTCTGAAATGGTTTGCGCAGTTCACGAAGTTAAACGCCGCATCTGTCAGCATCGCGAAGCCGTAACACTTCTAGTTGAGTATATTCCGATTCGATACAACGATGGACGATCCATTCTCTGTCTCCACTGGACTTTGTAGTATCATCAGTTTGGCCGAAGGAGTGTATAAGCAGGGTTGCCAGTTTTTGCGCGCCTGCAAGGACTGTCCTTGTGAACTCAAGGCTCTGGTTTTGGAAATCAACAGTCTCAAAGGCGCTCTTGAGACGTTCGAGACATTGGTTGATGACGCTGTTGATTCCTACCTTCGTAAGATAGCTCTAGCCAACTTCCTGGGCAACTTGAGTATGAAGGAAAGCTCGCTGACTTAGAAATAACAAGACACCATGGATAGTCTTGGCTTTATACCGTGTCATGAAGATTTGATGGCAGTCGCGACTACCGTAAACCTGTTCGAACTCCAACAAACCCAGACTACAACGCTAGATAACCACTCGACAATGTCAAACTGGCCGCTGAAGTCGGAGGAACTACTGGATCTTTTTCAGAAGATTGAAAAACACAAGAGTAACATAAACATGGCGGCAATGGCTGATAATGTGTACTAAACTCATATCCCACCCTCAAACACGGCCGACCTCTAAAGTAAATTAGTGAAATTGCGATGTCGTTGTTGGGCGAGACCAGTAAATCTACAAAAATAATGTGTGAACTGCGAGATGATGAGATACAATGATGGGAGGAGCGCGGTAGGTCCCTGAATTTCTCCTTCTTGTGGATTACCGCTTACAACTGAACAGTCGCCTATCGACATAAGGTTCTGGAGTGGTTATCGCCGTACGAACATGATATGCGCCACAAAGAGATTGAACATAAGGTGAACGACAAGACGGGTGAGTGGTTTCTGAATGCTCCGACTTTCAGAAAATGGCTCGCGGAGGAGACTTCGCCTATACTATGGTGCCCGGGTATCCGTGAGTTGCCGAAGCCGTTCTTTGCAGCCATTCCGGTAGCCTTCTGTCACGTTCCACTAACTATTGGTCACGCCGTGATCTCCAGCTGGTTCTGGAAAAAGCTGCCTAACGTTTGTCCAACCTATTGATCCTTGGTTGGGTATGTGGTATTGATGAGCTGACCCAACGGTGGTTAGGTCAATTGTGATCAAGCACATCGAACAAAGCCGTATTCTAGTGGTGAGAGACCAAAAAGCCGCATTGGCATATGTGTACTTCGACTACAAGGACCGAGCGAGACAGACGCCAGAAAATATTTTGGCTGGGCTACTAAAGCAATTAGAATTCCAACTAGCAAATTCTCCGTCGTCGACCGATATGCCACCCCTGCCTCACATACAGCCATTGTACGAACGTTTGCATTCGCAGCGCAAGAGGCCGGTGTTTCCTGATCTACAGGGCATGCTTCTTTCAATCGTTGCGGAATTTGATGATGTGTACCTGCTATTTGATGCGCTGGATGAATGCGATGAGGCAACCCAGAGGAATGTGCTCTTACCGCTCATCACGCAGTTGCCACTGTCCATAACTCAGGAAGGAAACAAGGGATGTAAAATCTTCGTCACAGCTCGACCTCATTATGCGGATATTCAGCCTGCCTTAGAACCTCAACCACTCAAGCTGGAAATTATCGCAGATGCAGTGGATATGGAATTGGTAATCAGAGCGAAGATTGCAGTGGTGAAGCAGAAGGGCGCTAGGATTCCCGCGCAACTGGAGCAGGACATAGTTTCTGCAATCCTAGACAAGGCTGATGGAAGGTAAATACGTATTCCCAGCTATCTCCATAAGGAGGTTAACCGTATGTGCTGAGGTTGATCAACTGTGGAATCTGCTGCTAGATTTCTGTTGGCCGACATTCATGCCGATTATGTTCTCCGACAGCGAACCCCCAACAAGAAAAGGCTAGCACTTAATGTTATCTCGAACGATTTGAATTCGACATATCAAAGAGCCATGAATACTATCGATGCCCAACTGGGTGAGGACCAAGCACTAGCGTTGAAGGCATTGCAATGGGTGGTTTATGCAAAACGTCCGCTTCAATGGGTGGAGCTCCAGATTGCTCTATCGATTCAGGAAGGCCAGTCGAAATTAGATGAAGACGATTTCGTGGAGTCTCATGATCTCATCAAGCAGTGTGCCAGTCTTGTAATTCTGGATCAACAGACTCAGACCATACGCCTCGTCCACTACACCGTTCACGAATACCTTTTGTCTGTGTTCAGCAATAATATTCAACATGAAGCACATCTCATGATAGGTAACTCCTGCATTAATTATCTTCTTTTGAACGACATCGGGAATGAACCGTGCACCAGCCAGGTATCCCTTAATTTGCGACTCCGTGAGAACTGCTTTCTGGATTACAGCTGTCGATACTGGGGTCACCATTGCGGTATGTCAGGTGAAGCTGGAGATCTTGTTAACAGAGCCTTACACTTGATGAACGATTCAGCACGCCGCAAGCTTATCTTCCAAGTCTTTTATGCACCGGTGGATACCAAGGATTATGGATTCGACCGCACACCAGAATTCTTCCCACCTATTCATGCTGCTAGCGTTCTTGGTTTGCAGCGTGTAATAACTGCTTTACTTGCAGACGGGCAACCCGAGGTCAATGTTTGCAACCATCCTGTCAGACAGCCGGGGATAGAAAACCGTCCGATACCTTGCGAGTTCGGGATTGATGCTAGGGACTCAACAGGAACGACAGCGCTGCACATGTCAGCCCAGGCAGGCCACGAGGCCACGGTCCGGCTGCTACTCGAGTATGGCGCTGACACCGAGGCGAAAAGTAACAATGGCGAGATCACCCTACAGCAGGCAGCTCAGTGGGACAGCGAGGCTACGGTCGGGCAGTTGCTCAAGCAAGGCGCCAGCGTTGAGACGCATAGTAGACCTAGATGCGGCAGTGACCTCGCGCGATGCAATAACACTTGGAGCCTGAGTAATCATAGTGTTACGGCGTTACACATGGCCGCTCGAAGAGGCCACAAGGCCACCGTCCAACTGTTGCTCGAAAAGGGTGCCGACATCGAAGCAAAGAGCTATAATTACGAGACGGCACTTCACGAGGCAGCTTGGGGAACCCACGAGGCCATAGCACGGATGCTGCTCGAAAACGGCGCTAATATCGAGACGAAAAGCGAATTATCCGGCGAGACAGCGCTGCATCTGGCGGCTCGGGTAGGTCACAAGACCATGGTACGGCTGCTGCTCGAGCAGGGCGCTGATATCGAAGCGACAAGCTACTACGGCACGGCCCTACATGTGGCGGTTATGAGAGTTCACAAGTCTATGGTTCGGCTGCTGCTCGAGAAAGGCGCCGATGTCAAGAGGGGTATCGATGACAAGAAAAATTGCTTAAACTTCGGTAAGACGGCGCTGCATCTGGTGGATGTGGAAGGTCATGACGCCATTGTCCGACTGCTGCTCCAAAACGGCGCCGACGTCGATGCGAGGAACTTTCAAGGCCTGACAGTGCTACATCAGGAGGCTCGACAAAACCACGAGACCGCGGTCCGGCTGGTGCTTGACATGGGCGCTAACATCGAAGCGAAAAGTAATAGTGGCGAGACGCCGTTGCATGAGGCGACTACTGTATTAGGCGGCGACGCCACAGTCCGGCTTCTCCTCGAGAGGGGCGCTGATGTCAATGCGAAATGTAATAATGCTGGCACAGCGCTTCAATCAGCGGCATTATTAGGTGGCGAGGTCATGGTGCGATTATTGCTGGAGAATGGCGCTGATATCAAGGCGAAATCCAGTAGAGGCGAGACGGCGCTGCACTTTGGGGTATTTGACAGCGAGGCCACAGTCCGGCTGCTACTGGAGAAGGGCGCTGACATCGAGGCGAAAAGCAACGAAGGCGAGACAGCGCTGCATCAGGCGGTTCCATTGGGTGACGAGGCCATAGTCCGGCTGCTGGTCGAGAAGGGCGCTGATATCGAGGCGAAAAGCAACAATGGCGAGACGGCGCTGCATCGCGCGGCTCAGCGGGACAAACTGGCCATGATTGGGCTACTGATCGAGAAGGGGGCTGGTATCGAGGCAAAAAGCAACAATGGAGAGACGGCACTGCACCACGCGGTTCGGTGGGGTCATGAAGCCATGGTCCGGCTACTGCTCCAGAGAAGTGCAGACATTGAGGCGAAACGAAATGATGGCGAGACGGCTCTGCACCAAGCCGTTCAGTATGGTCACGAGGAAACGGTCCGACTACTGCTCGAGAAAGGCGCAGACATCGAGGCGAAACGCACCGACGGCGACACGGCGCTGCACCAGGCAGTTCGGTGCATGCGAACGTTCAAACCGAAGGCCATAGTCCTGCTGCTGCTGAAGAAGGGCGCAGACATCGAGGCGAAAGGCAACGACGGTGAGACGGCGCTGCACCGTGCGGTTCGGTGCAGGGCAACATCGATTCCGGAGGCCATAGTCCGGCTACTACTTGAAAAGGGCGCAGATATCGCGGCGAAAAGAAACGACGGCGAAACAGCGCTACACCAGGCGGTTCGGTGCACACAAGCGTGGAATTGGGAGGCCATAGTCAAGCTGCTGCTGGAGAAGGGCACGGACATGTGTGCGAAACGCAACAATGGCAAGACAGCGCGACAGCTGCTACAGAAGGGTGCTACTAATCGTGATACCAACAACAAATCTTGAAATTAAATGCCTTCGGCCTCTCAAAGTAGTGGTTCGTACGAGACATTCCCTCTACTTGGAACCAACTGACCGATATTTAGTATTTCCCAATGTCCTCTTTCGCGTGTAGCAGTTAGTATCCATGCGGACGGGATGGATTTTCGTGAGAGCTCATTTCATACTCATTTTTTCCCATGTCGCTCTGTGGTGGTGGTATTGGTACTTGCTCCATATGTAACATCTTACTGACACATGTTGAATGTTACACTTTCTTCATTCCTTGGTTTTAATTCAAGTAGCAATTCACCGCGCGAAAAGTATTTTCGTATAACAAAGGTCACCGCGTGTAGCTGTTATCCATGATAAGTTGATGTGCAAGCATGACTTTTTAGACTTCTCCGCTAATTGGGTTTTGACAATACTGGAGGCATTGGAACGGTTGTTTGGGGTATAGCAGGGTGCTAGTCTTCAAGTAGTTAGTGCATTGTACGCACTAATCATTTGGCCAGTGGCGCTTGCGTGGCAGCCCCTTATCGCCACCTCATCTGCTTTCCCACCACCGGCATTGCCATTCAGCACGTACCAGCCGAACCACCGGCCTACGACTGTCGCCTGCCTCTACGACGGAACCCACAATTTGCGACCACATAACTCACCCCGGCAGTAGTTAATGCCACAGCCCACAACCCAGTACGCTTGCAAGGTATGTGGCATTTTAATTGACAGGGAGCGCATCAAATCGCATCGTCGATCACTCCGTCACATCGATATCTGTAAGCGCAATGATATCTACTATTGCCATCGATGCGACCGGGCATTTCTAGATGACGATGGCTTCGACGCGCACAACCACACCTGCCGCAAACCTACGGCGGACGTACTGAGTCTGCCTGTACCTCCACTCAATTCAACTGCACTTAGACGCATGTTCGAACTCATAATACGCGTCGAATCGGTCCGGAGAGGGATGGTAGAATACCACAATACATGTCGAACCTTAAGTGCATATCCCTGCCTCTGATGCGATGGACCGTTTATGGGACTGCCTGCTAATGTTCCTCCGTACCGCCACAGACCTCCACCCTCATCTGGCATTCCTCCGAAGATCTTGCGTGTACTGGGATCGTCGAATTAGGCAGCTAGTGTTTCTCAGGCGCGACGGCTTGATGTTTATGGGAGGCCCTGAATTCGATTTTACTGATATTATTTAAATTGCTAATTAAATTGAACGTTAGGTCTGAAAATTGGGGCTGTGTAGTGGTGCAAAGAGTTAGCGAGTTGGGATGAGAACAGGGAACACGGAGGTTACTGGATGTGTAATGTGATATGTTTATGCGATCTTTTGTCAGATTTTGTGAAATTCATACGTGATGAACTTTTTTCAAGATTTGCATGATGCGACTTTACAAAACAAGAATAGGTATCACACCAACATTACTTATATTGCTTAGTGAGCTTCCAGCGATTCTGCTAATTGACACAGTAAAATTCTTGATGCCGCGTGTCATATGATGATGGATAGGAGTAATCATATAGAGTAAAGCTTGTAGCAAAAAGTGATGGTTAGGTTAAAGATTAGATGGAGGAGAAGATTAGACCATCCGATATTATCGCACAACGATTCAGACAGGAGAGATCGACGCAGGAGATGATCTCGCAGGGGAATCAGATAGGTTGGTATGATTAGATTGGATTGTGACAGTGGTCATGTGCGACAGGATAGTAGTCGGAAACTTCGAGACTTGAACTGAACATCTTTCTCGTCTCTTTCACTATCTGACAATGGAAATGTGGTTGCTGCTCCCGTATGCATGCATCAAGACACCTGGAAGATCTTCCGCTGCTACTTTGGCACCAGTCAGGTTGAGGTATATGATTCAGTGGTGTGTTAAATGGGACTTGATCTTCGGGACTCAGTAAGGAAGAAAGATACACTTCTGACACACAGTGTGGCTCGCGTGGCTGGCATCTTTGACTGGCAGCTATCCAGCTCACGGAGCTCCTTGAACCTATGCCAGTGCAGCCAGTAGCCACATTGATTAACCAGTGCCCAAGGAATCTTCGCACTACCACTCTTGAACCACATATAGACTGCCTTCCAAGATACACAGGCATCCCCAGAACTTTGAAAGCCGGTCACAGAGTGAATGTATTACGAGATGGCCACAGTGCAGACTCAGTATGTGTATACATATACAATTCGATGGCAAATATGACCAGACAAGTTGCACCTGCAAAGACGGTGAAGTGGAAGGCCGACATACGCAGCAAACATTATGGCTACACGCTGAAACCACAGCTGGGAGCAAGAGACACATCACAATGGATATTTTGAAGTCACTGAGAGCCAGATTCTGCCAACTGAAGTCTAGGAAGAAGCCAGTAGGCTAGTACAAAGAATGGAAAGAAACCGAGATAACGATACATGCTTGTTGTGTGGCAGTGGATGCGGGACATTGGCCCTGATGCGGTCACACCTTCTCCTCCTCTGCCGCCGATGGAGAGACCTGTGCTGAACGACCTGAAAGAGATGGGAATAGCAAAGGAAGGGAACGTGGGCTGATGCCGACATGTGCAAGTCACTCAGCTGCTCTCCATGGCAAAGTCCGACAAACCGGTGATGGAATTCCAGACAGCCACCGATGTTGGGAAGTTCCCAACCAAGTGCACGGTGGCGTACGAGCTGGCTGTCTCTGCATTGAGATATCATCCCAGGTCCTCTGTCTCTCATCGATCGTTGTTCCTAGATACTATCTCGCGTCCGAATGAGACGATGGGTCATAGGAATGGAGTCCTGCAATCTAGCGAGCGAGCCCGGAGGCAGTGGGGTTGAAGCGGCTGGAGTGCTCAATATGGAGTGAATATTGTATCACTGTAACAGCAGCGAACACACCCTGCACTTAAATCGCTATCAGACATCTCACGGCTTATTGTAGCATGACTATACCCACTTGTTTTCGTGTGGAAACATACAAATATCTCATAAGTCTACAGTCAAGTGTACATATACATGCTATTCCATTGCATTGCTGAAGCCAATACTGATATATGTAATATCACCTGAGTTCTCAACATACATGGTACAATATGCAGTTATGCTTGTTGCATATACAGGTCTCAGCCGGAGATGAGCCTCGTATGTCCGGAGCGGAGATGTCTTGTATGGCTGGAACGGATGTGTCTCGTATGGCCGGAGACGGTGATGTCTGGTATGGCCGGAGACGGTGATGTCCTGTATGCCGGAGATGACTGTTGACTCTGATACGGGCTGATGGCATTCAGCCGTACTTGCACTCTCATATATATTGGCCTTGTGGCCTTCTTAGATAGAATCAATCAAGATTCTCTAGCATCACTATTTCAACAGGTTATGAGGCCTGGAAACACAACTATCATAATATCTTTCACAATCTTTCCTACAATCTCTTTCACGATCTTCCAAAAAGAGCCTCCACAACCCTAAACCTTGTCACGATAGCATCACCAGCTTAAAAAACACTAAAACTCAACACCACGATCTCACGATGTCTTCCTCCGAACCCACCTTCAACAAGTCCAGGTGGGGCGACATTCCTACGCTCACTCTTGTCAACTATGCTGAATTGAAAGATGACATGATACTCATCCTATCCGCCCTGAGAGGATTTGCAATCATCACCGGAGACGACCCAGAACCGCAGCCTCTTGATTTCGATCATGATGACAACAATGATGATTGGTAGGCTCAGGAAGCTGAAGCCGCGTGAATGATCGGAGTATCCTATTCCCCCAAGTACGGCTCATCGTCAAGGGAATGAAAAACCCTCTTGAAATGTGCAATACACTACAGACCAGCCTGGACACCACCGGATCTAATATCGGCTGACAGGACATCTTTCGCCTGTTCTGTTCTTGCCGACCTCAGGAGGACTAACTGCTTAACATATATTTCACCAAGCTCAGTAACTGCCGCATAGAAATGAACCATCCCGACGATGCTATCAATGATCGAGATTTCCGCACTCAAATATTTACCTGACTGCCATCACAGCATGCAATGATATTCATGGTCATAAAGCATAGAAGGCCCTTACCTACACCCGAAGAAGCCATGCATGATCTCTTAGAAGAGGAAACTACTGCCAGCCTCATCAAAGAACTCTGAGATGCCGCCACAGGGGCCGCCCTGTTCTCACAGCATGGCAGCAACTGTGGCCGAGGCCGTGCACATGGGTGAGGTGGACGCAGTGGATACAGTGGACTCAGGGAACACGGTGGAAACGGTGGATCAGGAGACAGCCACGTAAGTAAGTGCACCTATTGTAAAATTGTCAGCCATACTACAGATGCATGCAGAGAGCGCAAACGTGCGCAGGAGAGAGGAAACACCGGAAATGATCAACGCATTTGCTTCCAGTGCGGGATCTCAGGCCACGTCACAGTCGATTGCGTCTCCTACACATGTGTAAAGGAGTGGTGGAAAGTGATGAAAGCAACTGCTAAAGCAGCCCTCGCTACTACAGGAGACTGCGACCCTCTCAGACTAACTTCATGTGCTGGTGCCACCGTCACGGCTCAGAAGTGGGTCATTGAGTCCGGTTCGTCACACCACATGTGCCATGTCCGCAGCAGCGTCTCAACATTCACAAGACTCTCACTTCCTATACTAATCGAACTCAGACACGACAATTCAGTCACTGCCCTGCATTATGGCTTTGTCAATGTCATACAGGGCTATCAAGTCGAAGCCCTCCATATTTCTACTTTTCGACCTTACCTTGTTGCGATTACCCAATTGGATTTGGGCCGGCATACGGCCCATTCATTCGGAATGGACAATGCTCCATAACACCGCCATCTTCTTATACCCTCTCCGGAAAACCACTCAATGGCATATATATCATTGGCTCCGCAATTGCACTCCTAACATCAACTACCCAGAGCCGGAGATAGAGAAAGAGAGACAGCTCACTTCCACAAGTAATAATCAACGAACCTACACTTCCGTAAAAAACTCCACTCGAGGGATATACACACGATGATTCCATTTGCACAGTGTGGAATCAGGCCAAGCACAAACAATGATTCATGAAAGAACCAGTCAAGCACACAACATAGCCCTTTGAACTTATACATTCGGATGTGTGCGGTCCCTTCCATACACTGACCTTCGGGGACAAATAATATTAAATATAATTCATCCCCGACTACATGAGGTACACATCCGGATGGCTGCTCCCAAATAAGTAAGCCGTGAACTGCACTTCTGCCGACTAGTCATTTCAGGCCTGAGTAGACTCAATACAACGCGAGATCAAGCCATTTGGGTGCGATAATGGACAGTGACAATACGACAACGAAACATTCCGATCTGTTCTCGCGGCCCGTGGTACAACCTCTGAACCATGTTTTCCCGACGCCCGCTGAAAGAATGGTGTTGCCGAACGCATGATCCGTACAATCACCGAAAAGGCACGGGCAATGATGATTGACTCCCAGTCTCCAGTTCAGTTCTGGGGAGAAGCAGTTAATAACGCTGTCTATATCCATCCGAGATCACCGGATTAAGGCCTGAAACAAAATGACTGCCATGGCTATCAAGCACAATACGAAACACTATACCAGAGGCTACATGGATTTGGAAAACCTACGTCAGATGGTGGAAGTAAGAAGATATCGTATCAAGCATCTCTCCACAACCTATGCCGATTCGGATGTTGTGCCAGCCGACTCATCCCTGCTGACGCACGAGGAGGCGAATTGGGCCCGAGATCAAACCCCTGCATGATGGTAGGCTACACATACTACTAAAAAACATTGTGGCAGATATGGGATCCCGAACTCTAGAAGGGGAAAGCCCAATCAGAAGTCATCTCCGACGAACAGAGAAATTCACTCATGTCATGCCTGAATGAAAGCAATGAGATCGATACCGATATGTTTGGACTATCAGAAGATGAGGAATATATTGAGCAAACAGATACCGGAGATGAGCCTCTCCGAGGACAAGACAGCCAACGTATGCAGACAGCAAAGAGATCCCGATCTCGCTTATATGAAGCTCCCGGCGAGGAAGCAGAAAATGGCCACAGCCGGCGGATCCGCCAAGACGATCAGACTGTCCAGCGGTCGGCAGCAGATGGAGAAACCATCGCCCACAGCCGGTGCGTCCGAAGAAAGGACCAGACTGCCTGGCGCTCGGCAGCAGCAATCAAGAAACCCAGCACAGGACCACCAGCAGCTGCAGCTCCAGCTCCAGCTACACCGTCAGGGAGTCATGGCACAAGTAGTTAAGGTAAAATCTCTGCGGGAGCGATAACAGCATCCGCAGCGGATCCATTCACCGACGCGGAAGCTATCGCAAACTCTCAACGAGAACACTGGAAAAGAGCCATGGCGGAAGACAGAACATTGATCCTACTCAATGCCACCTTCTCTGCTCTTGTAATGCCAGTCATGATTAGGTTCTCGGCAATGGCACCAGACGTGTCCAGGGCGGGGTAACCGCAACCTTATATAGACGACTCGCAATCTCTCTGGGATCGCTAGCGATAATCTTACCTATCAACTACTCTATTATATTACCACATCCACGTGTGCAACCGTATCTTCTCATATACTCTCATACGCGGCCATATACGGATATACGGCCTTACACTATTATCGCCCTTAATCAATTCGATACGTTTCGCTCACGGGATCTCGCGATTTACCCCTTTTGACGCGTCGCCACGAAATAACGCGTTTTATCACAAACCATGCCTCCAAAGAAGTTTACCAGAACTCAATTGCGCGTCACTGACATCCATGAGAGTGATGACACTCTGCAGGCAGCGGCATCGACAGCCAAACGCACTACTCCAACTGTCTTACCGGAGGCCGAGATTGACGATGACGACGACCTCTACGATGACCTCGGAGGTCAAAGAAGCAAAGATAGCCCGATCGACAACGATAGTGGTGATCTCGGTTCCCAAATTACTGACGAGGATCGTCTAGACGTGGCGACTCAAAACCGGTTGATGCTGGAAATGCTGCTCGAAAATCAAGCCCAGTGGAAAGCCGAACAGAGACTCGAACGGGAGAGGATGGCGGCCGAACGCGAACGAATGGCTGCCGAACGGGACCAATGGGCTGCCGAACGCGCCGAACGCACCGAACGAAGCACCGTGGGCCCAAGACCAAATATCTACAAGATGATTCACCCTCTAAGGTTCTGCGGCGGTGCAACAGAGCTGGACCGATTTCTGGACGGGTTACGCCCGAACTTCAACTCCCACGGCCACCTATTCCCACGCGGTGGACCCGATCACGTCAAATACGCGATCTCTCTTCTGGACGCCTGGAGTAATCATCAAAACCCGACACTTAGACAGACGGCGATGACGGACCCTTCGGAATGGGCGGGCGACTTATCTGCGGAATTCGACCCATGCCTACAAGACTTCAACCGCGTTTCACATGAGATGGCCAACGTTTATGGGGATAAGGACGGACGACGCGTGGCGGTGATCACACTGATGAAGGGATACATACAACTTCCACAAGAATCGGTCAGAGCCTATGCGAATCGTTTGAAAGCAAATTGGAGACAGGCTGGGTGGAATCTACAGAAGCACGAAGAAGTCCTCTACGATATTGCCTGGGCAGGCCTCCGCAACTCTCTCAAGAACAAAGTTGGACCGATGACGCCTGCCTGCGGCAGATTTGACACCTTGGACGAATTCTTCGATAAGGCCGCGGCCTCGGAAGTTACAAATGTCGAAAACAAGAAGCCACAGTAGCAGCAACAACAGCAGCAGCAACAGCAGCAGAAACAGCCTACGGACTCATCTTCCAAAGGCGGCAAACGAGGCTACCGGGCATCCATTTCTGAGCCAGCCGACACCACCGGCGGCAGCAAATCCGGCCAATCGGGATCAAACAAACACGGCAAATCAGGTGGTGGAGGACAATCGTCAGGCTTCCCGCCAGCACCATGGGTCTCAACGGAAATCTTCGAAGGCCGACTTTCTACCGGCAATTGCTTACGATGCGGATCTCCGAACCACAAGGCGAGCTTTTGCCCTAAATACTCAAGAGGAGGTAACCCAATGCAACAGCAGGACCAGACACTAGCCCCAAACAGGGACGGAGGACACCAAATCAAACGACAGAAGTCTTTCGACAATCAACAGCCAGACTACTCAGAGGCCTCTCTCGGCACCTGGCCCGACGGGAGAGGTTCGACGAGGCGGAATTGGGTTTAGTGAGGTTGGCAATGCAGACTTTGATGGCGACGATGGAAAGCATACAACCGCATCGGATCGCTTTAAAGTCAAGGGTGGTGTTGGAGAGCCCAAAAGCTCACATGTCAAGTCAGGACTGATGCGGCACGTCCAGACCAGACACGTCCCATATTGTTCACGATGTTTTTATAAGAGATGGAAGTGGGGAAATGCAACGCGTGTGAGCTCTCATCGATCGCAGCGCGACGAGCATCTTTATGGCACTGAGACTGCGAAAACGGCTTAGTCTAGCGGATGAACCAGCAGACGTCACGACCCTAGGCCTCAACGGCCACGTAAAGGCTCATGCGAGCGAGAGTCGAGAGACAACGTTCACGGTTCAGTATATGGAGCACTTATCACCGGTTAAAGAATCGGAGGTGATAGTTGTGCCCATGCGGGCCTACGACTTGGTTTTGGGATTGCCTTGGTTCCAGTCCAGGAATCCTGACGTCGATTGGCAAAGCGGTCGACTTTTGGCTTTCCGAACCACAGGGGGAGCGGAAGTGGTGGCAGTGGACCGGGTAGACCATCAGGAATGCCCCGGGAATGCACCAGGATCTACGGCTAGGGAGGAGGCGTGTTCCGAAGCAGGCGGCGGCAT
>Ga0307515_10012457_pt1 | contig 15996 bp, 14 predicted proteins | sample 17_EM_MG_FD_194513 | JGI IMG/M metagenome (GOLD analysis project Ga0307515, IMG submission 194513) | Populus trichocarpa ectomycorrhiza microbial communities from riparian zone in the Pacific Northwest, United States - 17_EM | ecosystem: Host-associated > Plants > Roots > Unclassified | place...
ACCATCATCGCAGAACACAAAGTTAAGTCATCCCTCTCTATCTCTCCATGACATGATCATGAGTTGACACCGAGTACAGCATACACCGAGTACAGCATACACCGAGTACAGCATACACTGAGTACAGCATCCACCCAAGATTGATTGTCTTCCCTTCATTCTCATGATTACGAGTTGACCCCTGCAAGTAGCTTCAGCTTCCGGCGTACCTCCCTTCACGAACGACCGCCATCAGCCAGCTCTCCATGAGAGGTCAAGGGTAAAGTCAGATTGTCACATTCCCACCGTTGCGAGTTAACTAACTGATGAATAGAGTCTCATCACCCGGTGCGCGGTCCATCGACCGCCTCCAAGTACTTGTCCGATCCCGCTCGATCATGGCCTCCAAGTGCATCTCCAATCTCACTTGATCACGGTCTCCAAGTGCATCTCCAAACTCGCTCGATCACAGCCTCCAAGTGTATCTCCAACCTCGCTCGATTACGGCCTGCAATTCTGCACAAGCATGGCCTCCAAGTGCATCTCCAAACTCGCTCGATGACGATCTCGGAGTGCATCTCTAAGTTCACTCGATCACTGCCTCCAAGTGTATCTCCAAATATGCTCCATTACCGCCACCAAGTGGACCTCCAAACTCGCTTGATCACAGCCTCGGAGTATATCTCTGAGTTCCCTCGATCGTCATCTTCTGGCGCACCTCAAATTGCTCTCAAGCACCACCTGCAGCCAGTCCAGATATACCGTGTGTAGATGGGTAGCTAAATAGATACATAGATATGTAGATGAGAATACAGACTGAATACATGACTGTGATTCGAGGTGCTCCCTGACATGTCGCCGGCGTTCCCAGGTTTGTCGCCGGCGCTCCCAGGTGCTCCTAGGCTTGTCGTCGGCGCTCCCAGTTACTCTGAAGGCCGGCAGGAATGCCCTCCTAGGGTCTGGCACTCCTGAAATTGACGCATCTAAGTTTACAGTCCACATCCTCTCAGACACTCCTGGAGGCTTCCAGTGACTAAAATACATTTTGCTGATGCTATGCAACGCGACCCGTCGCCAAGGCAATGGGTAGCGTGTAATTCTCCGTCAGAGGGTATGAGGTTCAGTCAGAGCCATCAGAGCCATGCGGAACACCCAGGTGTTTTTCATGGATACTAGAGTTGTTGCTGATGCATTGCGACCAAATACTATCTTGCTGCAGATATGGCTAGAGATGGAGAGATCGACTTGAGCTACGTACCAACTGCTGGGATGCTCGCGGACTGCTTACAAAAGCCACTGTTGAAGTCCGCCTTCCTGAAGCATAGTACTGCCATGGAAATGATCGGGATTGGACTCGGAAGTCGCCTTGGTACACTCAGAAATGCTCGCGGGAATGTCATCAGTATTGGAATTGGAAATGGCATCGAGTATGCGGTCGGAGAGTCAATTGATTCAGTAGGTTTATCTTGAAGAGATCGATGTTGGTTGATTGGCTCCTCCTCTCTTTTGCTTACCGTTTTGTTTGAAACGGATGTGATAGCCGTCCTGGAGGAGTCCTGAGCTGATTGGAACTACGGATATCACTATGGCAAGGGAAATGATGTGACGTTCCTCTTTTGTAGTTTGAGCCATTAGTCATCGATCGACTTTATTTCAATTCGACATGTCATGTTACACGCAACAAGAGACACACCTTGGCATACGCCCGCACACACATGATTACTCGAGCACTCGCCACCGTACAACACAACCAAATTGCCAAATGGATGGGGCAGGCCAGCTATGGTGTGTTCAGGAAGTGGAAGAAAATCTGGGTGGCTGGGTTTCTCGAGAAAAGGCATGGGTCCATTATCCGGGGGCAGAGCCGTTTGAAACCGCATAGAGATGGACCCCTGCACTCGAAGACAGCGGTTGCAGATTCTATGCAGACATTGGAGAGCTGGCTGCAGTTGAACAATTTCGATAATGCCAAATGGATTCGTCGGCACTGGGTGGCAATGTTTTGGAAGAACTGTGCAAGCAAAATTTGGAAGGCGAGGAAAATGGAAAGGCGAGGCAACAAGTGACCGGCGACGGATAGGGGAGCACGCTGGGGCAACAAGGTGCGAAGCAACCTCACCGAGTTGCCAAATACAATGATCATGGTTGTGATTCGCTGGGTGTCAAAGGGCAACAATATCATTGTATCCCGAAACCAACTCCAAGCCTTGTATACCGATATCAGGCACTGGGAGGAGCTAATTGATTTCATCGATGGAAATGAAGGCCTGAAACAGCTATCCGTTCTAACATCAATGTTCAAGTGCACCTTGGAGCAGGATGAATTGGAGGAAGAGTTTATGGGGTTTTGTACAAATGGGCAAATGGTAATGGACCACATATATGGCCAGATTTCGTACAACTGTTGCCTTTCAAATGCTTTCGTGTTGAAAGATGGACACAATCCGAAAATATCTTTGGTTGAAATGAAGCGAGCTACTGGGAAAGAAATTGCCAAGCACATAATTCGACCAGCGAAGGTAATCCCTGCTAACCCTGTTCAGGCCAGATGTATGCAACTGCTAATCATTATACATAGACTTTGGAAGGTTGTGAAGTGGGTGGTGGAAGATGAGAGGGAGTGGAGGATGGTGGGCAAGAGAATGATACTTGTATTAATATAAGTTCTGATTGAAAGATTAGAATTGATTGTATTGCATCCATATAGATTTGTTTCAATGGTGGCTTGTCTGTGAAATACGAAACATTGTGATAAGTTCCAGGAGCACCGGAATATGAGCCCATCTGCACAGCTTACATTGGAGCAACTGAAAGAGATCATTGAGGATGAAAATATCCCAGACAAAGGTGCAAGGGATGTTCAGGAGCAAGTGGTGGATGGTGAGGAGGTCCTCGATCCAGCTAATACCAGCTCAGTATTGAATATGGTTCTCAGCACAATCAACAACGAATTTGAATACATGTGTCATGATGAGGCAGACATGCTGCTGAATGCTCATCCTATTCGTCAATCAACAGATGACTGTGTTCCAGGCCACAAGTATTCAATTCCAGGGCTGCTGGGAACTGAGTTTCTGGTGCACCAGGTGTGGACCATATCGTTCATTGTGAGGAGGTTGGTTTGGGATACTGATGTGCCAGGAACACTGGTGGCGGATGAAATGGGTCTTGGAAAGACTTTCACCTTGGTTGCGGCTGTAATTATTCGCCAATTGGTGACTGAGAAAGTTGTGATGCGGTTGCCACCGTCCATTTTATGAGGGAATACCTTGGAAGAGTGGGTGATTTTGGCGCACAACGACTATCCTGACATTATCAGTTAAGAACGGGAGTGGTATTGGCTCCAGAGATCGAGTTCTTTGCAGCACCACGTGTTGGAGATCCAGACAACACCACATCACAGGCATCAAGCACTAGTATCAGACCTTCACCTCATCCTGGTGGTTACAAGGCCCGGAGTGGCAGAGACCTTCAAGACTGTCATCAACGAGATGACACGTGGAACCAATTTCAAACTGGTCATCTTGTTGCACTCCGCGAGTGCGAATCTCACCCACCAGGATCTGCGCACCTGTATTGACAAGCCGGAAAACCGATGGAATATCCACCTTGTGTTGTATGATACCTTAACATTGAGTGCGAAACCATCAAGTAACAGCCAACTTTCCTACAGTGCATGGAGTTTTGGGATTTTTGATGAGTCATATTGCAACATGACTGAACACAGTGTGGGCTGGCAAATCACAATGAATGCGAAAATTGGATTCCCACTTCAAGTCATAGCTACACCCGGATTCTATTCCCTCTATGCCTGGTGTTATCAGACGATGAGGCTGGTTTCAGGTGCGCCTGATGATCCAGAGGATGATACTGTGATGCAAATGCGTGGTGCAGATGGATTGAATTCCGCAGTGAAGAGTTTGATGCATTCTATCCGGACTGATGACAAAGAAGCTGAACAGGATGAAGCGGACCAGATGATACAGATTGAAAGCCTTGGACGGTAAGGAGGTAGTCGGAATCGAAACATTCCAAAGGAAACCTACTAGTGCAGATACCGAAGGAGAATGCACACCTCATTGATTATGTGTAGACTGAGGATGGCAAACCAAAACTGAGGGCCCTGGGGGATAGATACACTTCACAGGGTTCTTCGGGAGCATGGAGTGTTCATCGATGGCAGCTTGCATGTTGTTCTTTAGTGTTGGGAGACACAGAGGTTCGCAACGACGTTTCTGGAAAATGGTATAATGGATGGCAATTCGATACCTGAGTGGATTTGCCGATTTTCCGATGTATGAGAGAGATATTTCTGCCCATGCTTGTCTATCAACCTGCGGAGTAGCCCGACCCTGACGAAGACAACACATTACACAAGGCGCTTCTTCTGGAACAAGAGAGACATGAAAATGCTCACCCCAGTTCACATCCTCGACAAAAGCGGTGCTATTTTGTCCTCTTCCTTGCCAGGTTCGTCATGTGAAGTGGCGGTGAACAAAGCATTTTGCGGATCATGTGGATATATTCTACGTGTAGACAGAAATGGGCGATGATGATCGGACAGAAATGGAGATCTAATTCCGGGATTCACGCAATCCCTCTGTATTCGTAACGACACCCAAACTGGGCGGGACCAACCTAATTTATACTGCAGCAAATTATGCAGTACTCTCTCAGAAGTTCTGGGTATTGCATGAGCAGCAGCAGGCATATGCCCAAGTTGTCCGATAAGGGCAAAACAGAGTACCTCACAGATGGTTACGGAATATGGGTCCTGGTGGCTACGATAACTGTGGGAGTGATCTTCATCAACAATCTAGAGTGGCTGAAATGAATGTGTTGCACAGCTTGAAGAGTTGACCGAACATCACTATATCAATGATTTACTGGATTCTGGAGTCTTGTGAGCACCATACAAAGTAACCGACTGGGAATGGAGACACTTTTCAGTCAGGTGAGCTATCATCTTAGATTGTTAAGAACGCTCCATCAAGGTATGCCTGTTTACACATTCAACCAATGTAATCATCTTCACAGATACAAATAGTCAAAAATGTCATTTGTAAGGCACACTCTACTACATAAATGAATCCTGTCTATGTGTCATTTCAAAGGGAATAAATGTTCTGAGGTTCGAGTTGTGATGTCTGTAATCAGAAAGAGCTTGAGTGGGATTGCGGTGGCGTTCTTGATTATTACTATTAGATTTCAATTGTGTTCTTGATTATTATTATTAATGACTAATACGGGATGAAGTCAATTCATATCCTAAATTCCAAGTTCCCAGGCTGGCCTATCTCAGGATAAATGGCCTGAGTCAAACTTTGAGAATGATGCAGTGAAGGGATTCGAATGATTCGTCAGTAGTGATTTTGAAGCGCACCGGAAACCTGTGGCAACGTACACATTTGGAAGTAAAAAAAGTAAACAAAACACAATTCAACCACTTTCAGGCACACTGGTGAATCCTGGCCATATGTCACAAGTCTCGGTTAGATATATCACCCACTGCAGATTTGGCAATCCAATTTGCCAAAAAAGTAAGTCATGGTGATATTAAATAGCTGTGTTGGAATATGAGACACCGGCTCGCCGATTCTGCGCAAATTCGCAGCTGTTGCTGCCAGATGAGCGAAGGTCAGGTGCACCGGAGAATTATTGACATGTGTTTTGAGTCCTGTTATGCCACATGTAGCACTGCTTACTTGCCAATCCAATTTGGCAAGCTGACTGTCTAGGCGATATTGAGAACTTGTATCAGAATTTGAGACCTGGCTCGCATATTCGTGGCAATCCTGCAGCTATTGCTGGCATATGATCCAATTTTAGGTGCACCAGACAGTCCTGGGCACATATCGACATGACCGTCACTGCATAATTGCAAATCCCATTCCGCAATCAACACAGTCTACACAAATATTGAGCTCCTGTGTGAGAAGACGAGACATGGGCTCACTTGTTCATGGCGAAGCTGCAGCTTGGGCAGCAGTATCATTGTGATTTGGGCACAGCTCAGATCTGCATCCTGGAGCATCGGAGACTGAGACACGGCTCGGGTATTCATGGTGAAGCTGGACCTTTTGCAGCGGGGTTTGGCATGGCCTATGATTCAACTTGGGCAGGCTGCGACTCATTATCAATGACTCGTTCCAGCTCAGGCATGCCTCAACAGTGACAATAAGCCTCTGAAGCGCATGTACCCCACTTCATAGTGCACTTTTTACTTGAGTTTACTTCATTCTTATTATGTTTTCTTCGGCGTTGAATCAGTGGATGCTGTGCACATTGATTGTCATCTATCAAGACACTGAACATTTAGGTGCAGGCGGCTGATCCCACCCGGCCACTGTTGATATATCAATCTATGCTTGATCGGTATGTGAAGGCCGCCGCTAAAATGCCTTAAACTGTTAGCTCTGTGTCCACTGTCCATTGGAGGTGTTAGGGGTCGTCCTTTAGCAGCGATAATGGTACTTAGTAGTTAATCAGATGATTGCTTGTCACACCTAGTGTTGTAACATGCATAACACCTAATCATGATTCTACAAGTTGGCCAGTGGTTAGTACGCTGTGTAGCGGGAGTTGATATTACTTGGGTGATGTACGGGTAAATCAGGATTTGGCGACTTGTTGCAACTACCAAGCCTCACTGGAATGAGAAATCATTAGCAGTGCTAGTAGTTCTCATGATCATTCATCTTCCTGAGACTAGCAGGACATGCGTGGTTATCATGCGCGGCAGTTGATAGTCAATATGTGATTAGGAGAACTCCTCACTTCTATCCTGTAACAGGCTAGGATCAAGTAAGGCACATTCCGGTCAGGAGAATAGTCTCGATTTTCACATGACGTAACTGAGGGAATAACCACGTTGGCACTCGCGTAATGAGGGCTCTGCTCATTGGAATGAGTAGTATGGATCGCAATGGAATCTCGGATCCGATAGGAACTGATGAATATACATTCAACGTTAGCATAGTATCGGTGGGTCGCCGATTAAATCTTCGACGCTTGATTTGACTACCTTATGTTGAGGGTATTATTTCGCGATAAGCATCATCAATTTTGATTGGTAGTTGTTCTAACTACCTTCTCGCACAATTGCCCGATATTTAAGTTCAAGTCTGTCTGATACATTGGCTGACAGGATATAATGCGATGGATACCCTGATTCTTAACAGGAGCATCACGGTTTGAAACCACATTGCATGTACACAATAACCAATGGAAAGTGTGGCAGTTACCACCGGGTACCTTGAACGGTGTGTCTGTGATAACGCTATCATGAGTGGCATAATCATAGCAACCAGGTGTGGTGACACAACACCTGGGACGTTGGCTATACAGTGACAGCATTGCTACGGCAATGAGAGGGACAAGCACAAGAAGTCATCCACATTCAACGCAGAAGCACCAAAGACGATCTTGAAATATTATCAACAATTCTATCTTAAACTTTATTGAAACTCACTTCTCTTATCCACCTCCATGACCAAGCGCTGTATGTCTGGTCAACAGATGACAAAATCTCAATATGCAATCCAGAAGAACGTCGAACTCTTAGGGAATCTGATTTTGCAGGTCGGAGATCAACGTTTAACCGACATCTCCACAGGGGTAGCACATTTCGCTCATTGCAACGGTATCGGCTACCTGGTGCACAGGTACTTGTCTACCAGGTTACTACCTTTCGAAGAGTTTTGTGATGAGTGGTTCCACCAGGGAGACATTCAATCTTTGGATTAGTAGTAGGAAGTAATTGCCTGGAGCGATTGGATTTGGTTGCTCTTGGATGTTTCAGGCCAAGAGGTTGAGTCTTAGGATAAGACGAGGAAAGAAAGAGTTTATTTCGATAGGTGGCTGTACTTAATTCAATAAATGTTGTATTGATTATTGGGATTAGGAACCTCTGTAACAGGAGGAAGGTAGCCCTGCACAACTAAACCATACATGCATAGACCTGGCCAAATATCAACCTCACTTAACTGAATATTGCCTAAGTAGAATGTTTGGACCTCTGTTTGCACATCCTAAAATAGCTTCTGCAACATCGAGCTCTGTCAAAAGAGCTGCAGCTTGAGAGGATGAATCTCAAAAGAAAGATTCTGCTCAGCAAATCTTCAAGATGGCCGGCAACTCCTGCTCACCCATGTACCTCACTTACTCAAAAATGCCTAACTTCTGAATGGTTTGGATGAAGACTGAACTCGATTCAAACTGAATGTATGTTTGGGCCGCCAAATCGTGAATGAGGAAATGTCATATGTGAACTGGTTTCCCTCATGAGAGAAGTTCGATGAGAGAGACTCTTGAAAGCTCGAGTGGAGACAAGAGATCTTCGAAGATTGCAATCAGCTGTCAAAGTAACGTGAGCCGGCAATACCCAGTGAATGAATCGTATCGTAACCATTCAATCTTCAGTGCACCTCGATTCCCCACAACTGCATGCATACAATCATCATTCCTCTGCCAACGGTGAGATGACGTCTCGCTATACATTCATACTGTCATAGCATACAGCTTTCAATCTCAACATTTATTTAAGTCTACATTGTAGTAGTGAGACTCATAATGAATATGTGATTTTATGGTGTGCAACTTACTAGATATTAGGTGCAAAATGAGAATGTGAGTCAGAATTTTGACACATGTGTTAGCAATCTTGGCATCGATGAGTGCTTGAATCCATACGATTACCCCTGAATCATCCATTGTACCTTACCATATGTGCTCTATGCCTGTCTCTCTATACGTGTATCTCTCTTTCGTATACCACATTCTGTCCCTCCTCCATTGACTGCAACGTTGTTGCAAAGGATATTCCACAGACACGGCCCTGTTGAATGTGTGAAACAGATGTTATGCTTACGATGTTGCCTTATCGGCCACTAATGTTGCTGCAGCATCCTGATACAATTGACTATGGTGAATCTATGTGTGTCCTTCTGGGAGATATATAACATACGGTGATTCATAATTCTCCTAGATTGATACCATACTCAGCATGAACACTTGCAACTCAGCCATCACTCATCGAGTGCTGCAGATTCTCAATGCTGCACCAATTCTATGCCATGCGGTCACCTCAGATGCTCGAGCATTCACACATCAATATTTCGTATAGAGGAGTCAAGTGCAGGGGCACACAGTTTCATTCACGTTCTCAATGTGCTATTGGGCCAGCGCCGGGAGTTGGGAAATATCGTGAGTTTTCTTCTGGTGTTGCTCGTCCGGGTGAGTCTGGTTGTTTCCCTGCGCATTGGCTCTAGCAAACCTCTAATTGTTGCATCTGTACAGTGTGATGTTGATAAGAGTTGCAAAAATTCGGCATTAGGAATCGATTCATTCCGGCTCACATGTCAAGAAATTCATCCATTCTCGTCCACCTGAGAACATTCCAAATCGCAACACTGGACTGCCACCCTCAATATAAATATTAACCATTGAAGTCATCTCTCCTGAAACCTTCAAGGCGCACCTCCAATTGCATCCTCCTTGACTATGTGCAACTTCTTGCTCCATTTTTCCCGTTATTCTATTGCACTTGTTCTTATGTTTACTGCTTATACACTCTCTCCCACATTCCCCAACTGTCTATCTCCATTACAGCAAATGGAACCTATGCCCAGCCAGGTGAGGAATCACTATTCACAGAGGAATCAAGAAGCACAGCTTGAGAGAGCACTCGCATGCAAGAAAGCAGCCTATCTTCGTTTCCCATCAAATGTTTGCCTTCCAATTATCGGCCTTCGTGTCTCATGTTGTGGATGACAAATATCCTCGATGTCATTAATGAAGCAGGATGATGATACCGATCAGGACATCAGTGATGGCAAGAGTGAGGGTGAAAGTGAGGATGCCAGAGAGTTCACCATATTGTCTGACTTCGAAGAAGACAATTTGGATCACCACCAGGCTGTCCTCCTTCTAGGCCAGGCGCACCGGGACAAGGCATTATGAACTACAAGGGTGTCATTGCTGAAGAAATCGAGCTGTGCCGATACTGTTATTGCACGCCCACTCCTTCAAAATTCCCGAAAACCACCTGGGTCAATGGCACCACCACTACTGAAACCCCAAATATCAGCCCTCCTCAACAAATCATCCAGGTTTGACTGTGCACGATCCGCCCAGGCATTGCCGCAACCCAAGTCTAGTCGAGACTAGAATGCTCCACAACCCAAGGCCAGTGCAGATCAGAACGATCCCAAACGCCAAAAGGCTACTTTTGAGGTAGTCGAAATGATCATTGAAGCAATTGTATTCACAAAGACTCCTTGGACAATATTACCCGATGACAAGTACTCAATGGTTCAAGACGCATGGAAACTTGCCATTGAAGCTCAGGATTGTCTGTGGGCATTAGCAGGTGCTACTGTAGGTACACCATCGGTCTATCCATTGCCCAGCGGTCCCTCTCTCAAAATCGATCCGCAATCATGAGCAGCTGTAAGTCTGGAATTATGTTCGATGCTCTTCTATCAGATTTATAATATTTACTACGGCCCAAAATATACATAGTTGAAACTGGAGAGAAGTACAATTCAAGGAAGTTTGCCAGATGGGGCACATCGAACCGTTGTCCATAGTTACCAGTTGGTTTTGCGTGCTGAGACTGATCATCGGATTCAGGTTAATGAGCTCCTGGTCGATGATGCATACCTCTTCAAGGTCATTGATGATAAGAAATTGTGCTTCACCTGAATGGATGTGCTTGAGATCATTGATCATCAGTTTATCTTCACCGCCCGTAGCTTGGGGCGCCAGCCAATGACATGCCGGATTTCCCAACCTCTCGCTGTGCAGACTCTAGTGCTGGGAGCCGCAGCTACTCACTGTGCACTGTCTGAAGATGCCAGTGAAAAGACAATAGCAGTTATGTTTTGTCATGATGAGTATCGAGGTACATTTTGTCCATCTGCTGTGATGAATTCTACACCAGAAGCCACTGCACTCGTCAATCACTCATTTGAGGGCTGCCTCAAAGCCCCCCCCCTACTGCTAATGATCTGGTGCAACTACACTAGGACAGGCACTCCCCCATTCCTGTCGGCGCTCCTCAGCCTGAATTGACTCTATTCTATATCCTTCCGCAGTCAATTCCACCTCTTTCAGCCCTCCTCCGCTGGGATAGACACTTCATAATCCCTTCTCTCTTGATTACTGCTTCTCGAATGCATTCGGCGCTCTATACCCCGATTTCCGCGCTCCTCAGCCTGGGATAGAAGCTCCTTCATTCCCAGCGGCTCTCCTCGGTGTTGTATGTTGCTCCTATATTGGATTCCCCACTCCTTCCCCAACCTCCCCCTTCTTGGCGCTGCTCCGCTGGGAGAGTACTCCTCAATCCCCATCGGTTCTCCTCTGCCTGGACTGGGTGCTCTTCCGCCTGAATTGGTTCTCCTTTATTTCTTTATGCACTCCTGACCACCCCTTTCTTTCCGGGGCTCCGCCACTCATTTGGACACTCCCCAATCCCTATCAGAGCTCCGCAGCATGGATCTTGAACTCTTCTTTTTCATTCCGTGCTGCTGCAACACCTTTTGTGCACTACTCTTTCCACACAGCACTTCCCATCTGGCGCTCCTCGTTTCTCTGGTAGCTGGTCCCCATTGTAATCCGAATATATCATCTTGCCTTTTAAACCCCGATTCAGATTCACAGGTAGCTATAATATTATTACACCTTTGTTAGATATCACAAATCGAGCGAAACAACATTGGAATTCAATTTCAGCCACTCACCAGATAGAAATAATCAGCAAATACAAGCAGTGCCTGCAGCTTCTTTGCACCATTGATGAATTATGTGTTCCTGCTTTTGTTAGCCCTGCTGAGATGGGAGAAGTAGTGGACAACATCAACACCATGTTTGATTGATATCCTTTGACCGTTTAGTCTGGTTATTGTTTCGGTGTAGCTGCCTTGTTGTTTTGATCATTTGCCTTTTTCTCTGGTAAAATAATGTAGCGAGGCAATCAATACAATGTTGAGGAAGATGGTAGCTAGTATGATTCAGAAGTGATAATGAACAATAACCCAGGCATCATATCCGCCTTCGAGGGAAATCATTTCCACGTGGACACCTGGGGAGTCTCAGATAACGCCGGCAGTCCTTCTGGTGATTATCTATACAAATCCATGGATCTCTCAGAGTCTGTTTATGATTTCCGCATTGGTTCGGCGACACGTCTGGGTGCACCCACAGTTCTCTCCGGCGCTCCAATGTGTTCCCAAACTTATCACAATCACTCCCCTCATATTACTGCACCTGTCATCAGAGATCTCAGTTACTCTGCCAGCTGGCTGGAATGCCCTCCTTGGGTCTGATACTCTCCTGAAATTGATGATTCTAAGTGTACACTCCACATTCTCTCAGACACTCCTGGAGACTTCCAGAGACTAAAATACAATTTGTTGATGTTGGTGGGTGTGATCAAGTGAACATAAAGATGCACTCTGAGGCCGTGATCGAGCGAGATTGGAGATGCACTTGGAGGCCATGATCATGCGAACTTGGAGGCCGTGAATGAGTGACGATGGATAGGCACTTTGGCGGTCATGATCGTGCGAACTTGGAGCACATAATCGAGCGAGTTGGGTGGCCGTGATTGAGTGAACTTAGCGATGCACTCCAAGGCCTTGATCGAGGGGGTCAGGAGATGCACATGGAGGCCGTAATCAACCCAGATTGGACTAGTACTTCGAGGCGGTGGAAGGACAGCCCGCCGGGTGCTGAGACTCTATTCATCATATAGTTATCTCACAACCGTGGGAATGTGACAAGTTGACTTTACCTTTCAGCTCCCATGGAGAGCTAGCCGATGGCCGTCGATCATTTAGGGAATCACGCCTGAAGTTGAAGCTACATCCTGGTGTCGACAGCTAATTTTGAGAATGAAGTGAATCCAATCAATTATCGGTGGATGCTGTACTCGGTGTATGCTGTACTTGGTGTCAACTCATGTTGATGACATGGAGAGAGAGAGAGGGATGACGTAACATTGTGCTCTGCAATAATGGTGGAGTTGGGGACGAGAAAGAGAGAGATGGGGGATGTGACGAGAATGATGTGGAGTATACACACGGATATGAGAAATCAGGGGTACAACAGGCCAGATAGGGTTGGGGAGACTTTGTATTGCTGTTACTACAGGCCGGATTGGGACTTGTACTTGTTGTATCGGGGATAGTAAATGGACTTGCATACGAAATTCTCTTAAGTCCCAGTTTCTCATGTTCATTGTCCTCATCGCCTCTCATCTGTCTCTTTCTCGGCTTCAACTCTACAATCACCAATGAACACGAAGTTAAGCCATCGTTCTCAATCTCTCTGTGCCATGATCAAGAGTCAACACCGAGTACACCATACACCGTGTACAACATATACTGAGTACTGCACACACGGCGTACTTCATCAACCCAAGATTTACTGTCTCCTGCTCCCAGCCAGTCTCCCATCTCTCGGTGGACCATGTTGTACTCAATTCTCTCCATTCCTACAATGACAAGTTAACCTATGAATAGAGCATCAGCTCCCGTCGCGCCTCCATCCTGAATTACCCCCTCCAGATTGACCGCCTCAAAGTGCTCCCCCAATCTTGCTCGATCACGGCCTCCAAGTGCATCTCCACACTCGCATGATTATGGCCTCCATGTTCAGATGATCACGGCCTCCAAATGCATCTCCAAACTCGCTCGATCACAGCCTCCAGATGTATCACTAAACTTGCAGGATTACAGCCTCCGAGTTCACATGATCACGGACTCCATGTGCATCTTTGAACTTGCGTGATCACGGCCTCCAAGTGCATCTCCAACCTCACTCGATCACAGCCTCAAAGTCAATCTCTAAACTCCCAACATTACGGCCTCCAGATTCGCATGATCATAGCCTCCAAGTGCATCTCTAAACTTGCTCGTTCACAGCCCCAAAGTGCATCTCCTAACTCGCTCAATCACAGCCTCCAAGTACATCGTTATGGAGTTACAGTGGGTGTACGGAGATCAAGGGGCAATGGAAGTGGACAGAGTGACGGGGTGTATACATCAGCATACCCTGGAGTAGGTAGGCACCATCTTATTATACAATGACAATACACACTCTATCTTCCCCGACTTCTGGTCTCACTTGGTATGTCCGAGATTTTGTGGAACCTCACTGCCGGGTTGTTTGATATCTTCTCACCCGATTCCTACACTCCTCAAACCAGAATAGCTCTTCCGCATGAATTCTGTTTGGATGTCGAGAGAGGTGGGCCACAGTGTTGATGGTGGGCTCTCTGCCTTCTAGCTCCATCGTTTCACCACAACGACCGCCGAGTGTTGCATCCGTATGTTCTCTCAACGGGCGTGTCTGAGGCTCCTCTGATCATGCTCGACTACCATCTGCGGGCAGATTTGCCGTATGTATATATACAGAGAGACTTAAATGATTCATGCCATATTATGATGTAGCGAATCTTGTGATTGTAACAAAGACGAATATGATGACAGAATGCCTTGAGTGTGTGTCAGAGCCACTGCTGTGAGAATACGGCACCAAGTCACCGGCACTGCTGCATAGCAGTCTCCGCTGCTCTCGTAGTCTCCCGTAGTGCTGTGCAGCGGTCTCAGCACCTATTGAAGTCTCCTGCCTTTCTGCGCAGCCGTCTCAGGAGCTCCAAAATTTGACTATCCTATAAGTCAAATCCCATAGCATTCTGAATGCACCTCCAGATCTTCAGGTGCTTTCAGGAGCACCTGAGAATGCACTTGCAGAGTCTGAGAGCACGTTGCATCGCTCCAGATGGGTCTGGGAGCCTCTAGAAGTACTGAGAAACACTGGTGAGGTCACCCGGAGTGTCAGGGAGGATTGCGTGTTGCTTCTGAACTGATTTACATCAGCAAAATGTAATTCGGTCCGGAAGCTATATGCAAACCTCCCAGACACTCTGGTAGCCCTCACCACTGCTTCTAAGTACTCCCAGATGCTCCCAGCCCCCCCTGGAGCTTTGCAGAGTGTGCTCAGACTCTGCAAGAGCATTCTCACGTGCTCCTCAAAGCACCTGAAGTGATGGAGGTGCATTCAGGATGCTACGAGATTGAGTATTAGAATAGTCAAATTGTGGAGCTGCAGAGACCGCTGCGTAGGTCTGCGGGAGACTTCGAGAGCTGCTGAGACCCCTGCACAAGCTCTGCGGAAGACTTGGTGCCATATTTTTACTGCAGTGGTTTTTAGGGTTCCATAACCACATGGCATTTCATCGATCATATTGGTCTTTGTTACAGTCACAAGCTTCGGTACATCATATTATGGCATGTAATATCTAAGTGGCTCTATATATACATACGGGGATGGAGGGAAAACGGAGATGGATTCAGCGACAGGCAGTATATATTTGGGACACACTGGGGTAGATAGACATCATCTCATTATACGAAATACATACTGGAGGCCGTGATGGACCATGTTTGGAGGCCGTAATCAGGCGAGTTTGGCGATACACTTGGAGGCTGTGATTGAGTGAGTTTGAAGATTCACTTGGCGGCCGTGATCGTGCAAGTTTCGAGATGCACTTGGAGTCCGTGATCCTGCCAGTTTGGAGATGCACTTGAGGGCCGTCATGATGCGAGCTTGGAGGCCATAATGGTGCGAGTTTAGAGATACGCTTGGAGGTTGTGATCGACCGGTTTAAGAGATGCATTTGAACGACATGGTCATGCTAGAATGGAGGAGTACTTCGAGGCGGTGAATCTGGAGCCGGTAGATCGGGAGGGAGGCGCGGCAGGAGCTGAGACTCTATTCATTGGTTAATGTGTAATTGTGGAAATGTAGAGTGTTGAGCACAACAGGGTCTGCAGCAAGATGAGAGACTGGCTGGGAGCAGGAGACAGTTGATCATGGGATGACACAGTATGCGGCATATGTAGTACTCAGTGTATGCAGTAATCAGTGTATGTTGTACTCAGTGTAGGCTGTACTGGGTGTATGCTGTACTGGGTGTATGCTGTACTGGGTGTATGATGTACTTGGTGTTAA